>Ga0315289_10002685_pt1 | contig 27177 bp, 27 predicted proteins | sample YL17G11_40_MG_FD_203452 | JGI IMG/M metagenome (GOLD analysis project Ga0315289, IMG submission 203452) | Sediment microbial communities from Yellowstone Lake, YNP, Wyoming, USA - YL17G11_40 | ecosystem: Environmental > Aquatic > Freshwater > Lake > Sediment | place: USA: Wyoming | collected...
ACCTGCATGTTCATGTTGTTCCGAGATATCAGGGACAGAAACTGCCGCGGTTCGAGGAAATTCAAGAGGCAAACCGAGAAAAACTGAATCAAGCCGCAGCGAACATAAGACAACGCCTTAAGTGAATCCTGAGGGTCTAAGCCGAATATTCCATAATCCTGATGCTATTCGAGTATGATTCGCGCGTCCACGGTTTTTGCTCCGTTCCCGTAAGCCATTATGGGGTTTAGATCCAGCTCTTTTATCTCTGGGTTATCCATCACCAGCCGCGAAGTGTTTAGCAGGATGTTTATTATGGCGTCTATGTCTGCTGGCGGCGTATTCCTATAGCCTTTCAACACTGGATAAGCCTTAACCTCTGTTACCATTTCTCTGGCGTCTTCTTGCGTTATAGGTGCAACTCGAAAAGTGACATCCTTGAAAAGTTCAACAAAGATTCCGCCTAGCCCAAACATTAGGGTTTGCCCGAATTGAGAGTCTTTAATGGCACCTACTATAATCTCGGTTGATTGGGGAGCCATTTCTTGAACTAAAACGCCCACGATTTTCGCTGTTACCTTGTATTTCTTGGCGTTTTCCAAGATTTGTCTATACGCGTTTTGAACTCCAACCTTGCTCTTCAGGTTAACCATGACTCCTCCAGCATCAGATTTATGAATGATATCGGGCGACACGATCTTCAGAACCACGGGGTAACCGATTTTTTCCGCCAACTCTGCAGCTTCCCGTTCGTTTTTCGCCAATTCAAATTTGGTAACTGGAATATCATATTCCATACAGATGGTTTTGGCTTCAGTTTCCAAAAGGGCTTTTCTGCCTTCAAGGCGAGCTTGGGAAATTATTTGTGAAGTCTTGTTCAAAGTCCATAACTTCCATTAACGGATTAACTAAGTATGACAAGCGTTCTGAGTTTAAAATCGTTTTGTAAGTGTTGTTTCTAGCTGATAGCTAACAGCGCGAATATTTTTGCATCATTAATCATGTTCTCTATCTTGGCGAAACTCGTTGGGTTGATGAGCTACTTCGTCCACAGTGCTCCACTGCTGGAATGCCTCTTTTTCTGAAGAAGGCAGCGCATTCAGATAACTGCTACGCTGCTTTAACATTTTCCAGAGACAAAAGAACGAAAACAATCCTTATGCGCTTTGGCTCAGTTCTTGCAGTGCGCGTAGGCGTTTGATTATGTTGGGGTGAGTCGAGAAGGCTTCTGCAATTTTGTCCCCAGTCGTGAGCTTCTTTGAAAGGATTTCTTGAACCAAGTTCGAGCTGCTATTCGCTTGCATGGCGTTTATGGCTGCTGAGTCAGAGGTTGCCCTTTCAGGGTCGGTGATGAATAATGCCTTGAACGCTATTTTTTGCTTCTGCTGCTGGGGCTTGCTGCGAATCTTTGTGGTGTTAACTATCTTTGCTAAACCCAAGGAGAGTTTCTGTGCGCCATTGTCCACGACTGAGACGCTGTGCCTGTCAGCGTAGTACTCGCGCAGTCTACTGACGTAAAGAGTGCACAGGGTAAGTACATAAGAGAAAGCCATGAATGCAATGCCTATTAGTGCGCCGCTGTTGCCTTCGTTTTTGCGGTTGCCTTGATACATGGATGAGAACATAAGCGAGTATCCAATGTATGTGAAAAGTGCAGGCAAGAAAGAAACTGCCATCATTACTTGCACATCTTTATGCTTTAAGTGTCCGAGTTCGTGGCCCACTACAGCCTCAACTTCGCCTTCATCCAAAGTCGTCAACAAGCCTTGGGTTACGGCGATGCGACTACCCGAAAGCGGCGAACCGTATGCAAAGGCGTTTGGAAGCGGAATCTGCGCCAGCATGAGTTTTGGTTTGGTGATTCCACTTTTTCGGCTGAGGTTGTCAACCATTTGGTGCAGGTTCGGGTTTTCATTTTCCCGAAGCTCGCGAACTCTATAGAGCGCACCGACTAGGTATGGGGCTGCGAGCCATTGGATAACATTAAACGAAACAACAAGGATGGCAATGCTTAGCAAGTCGAAGGACCCTACTAAAGTCAGAACCACGGTGAACACTAAGGTAGATAAGCCGAAGATTAAGGCTAACGTGCCAATCATGGAAAGTCGAAGTTGCCATAAATTCATGATTCTTTCACTATGCTTCATAGCTTAACAGCAACTTATATTCTTTATGTGAAACGCCCAATAAAACATACATCACACTTTTTAGCTCTTGGTACAACATCTCCTGCCGTGTACCGTGCAAAATTCCTTAAAGTTGGTTAGATTAAATTTTAATCCAACCAACCAAGAACGGCCTCCATCACCTCCAGCAAGTATATACCCTCCGTCCTTGGTTTTAGCCGTGGATACAAAACCGCTAGTGCCGTAGGTTTGGTTCCATTGCAGGTTACCGTTAGAATCTGTTTTGGCAAACCAACATTGTAGGAAGACGATTACGCTCTAAAGAGATCACATAAGGAAACTGTCCAATTTAGAAAATAGTCCCTTATGGGTTACATACCAAACAAGAAATAAGAGTATAAAATAGAGAAACAGACTAACTTCGAGAATATTTTTATTGCTAACCCTCAAAAACGAATAGAAAAGTCTGAAGCGAATGGAGAAAATGGACGATCTGGGTTCAAATCTTCTGTACGGTAGGTGAAGAACTCATTAGCCTCTTTTCACCCTGGTTAAGTGGTGTCATGTTGACGTTATTGATAAGCAGAACTTAGAAGAGCTTCAGTCAATCGTGCTGTTCCAAAAGTAGATTTTGGAGTATTTTTCTGTGAAATTGAATTGAGGGTCGTCGTAAATTATGTCCAATCTTAGACCATATTCCTTGATGAGTTTGGCAATGCTCGCCCCGATTAATGGCGCTTTTTCGTCTGCGGGCCATAAGCCCCATATTCGATCGTCTGGATTTCTCATGCCCCAACCATAATCCTTAGGAAGCACAAAAGCCACCTGACCCTCAACCTTTCCAGATACGCTTTCTGGAGAAACATGAATTTGATTCCAAAACGCCTTCATCGCAGTGAAATGTTCTTCAGTTAAGGCGCCGTAGGGATTAATTTGGGGATAGTTAAAGACTATTATGTATTTAGCTCCTGCACGATAGGCTATTAGCATATCCTGACGCATCTGTACTCCAGTCGCCAAGTAAGGCGGGTCATTAGAAGCCCACGTGATTATGGCGCCCCATTGCTTGTTTTGCACATTTGCTGCTCCTCTGCAGAGAGCTATATGCTGCGCTTGGTTATGGTTCCATCCCAATTCCGCGAACACGGCGTCATATCCAGCCAGATAGTCGAACCAGTAGAGCGCGTTGTCAGCTGTAAAAGTAGGAATTACCCTCCCTGTCGCATTTGGAACCGAACCAGGATAACTAAAGTTAATTAGCGATCCCAAGTAATAACGACTGTCGATGCCCCTGACGAACCGATTTGCTGCATCGCTATAGCTAGAAACGTTTCGAAAAGTCGTTTGGTTTCTTCCCGAGTATACTGTTGTGAACCCACTGTAATGTCCAACGTCAATTTGCTTGCCTCCGGGTTCGTCTAGTATGTAAGCTCCCAAGAATTTGTCGCCCCACCTATCGTATGCGGAACTTAGCCAAGGAATGTGAAATGGCGTAATACCTGCTTCTGTAAAAAGGTTTAACCGACTTGGGTTTAGTTGAGATGCGGTCATAAAAATGAAATTAAAGTAAACCATAATGTTCAGGTTAGCGTCCACGGCGTATTGACAGATTTCGTTGAGGGCAGTTTCATTCATCGCTATATCCCAATTGTCTACTACGAAGAGGTTGGTGTATCCCTTCACCTTATCTATCAGAAGCTTCGCTTCACTGGTCGTGTTTCCGCCAAAAGTAACTCCGAAAAAGAATTCTTCTTTAGAAGGCGGCGAATTATTAACGTCGTTACTAAAATAAACTATAGGTGAACAAACAGAAGAAACCAACAATACGGCGATTAACAATGCCCACATAAACTTCATGACGGTTCTCAATTGCTAGTCACACCATTGGAAAGATAAACGTTTCGAAACTGCTGAAGCCTCAAAAACAATGTAAACGAAACAGCACACCCGTTTTTTGGCTTGAATTAAAATTTAATCCCCCTTTTTTTCGCTATGGATTGCTGAAATTTAAGTCAAAGCGGTTTCTTAGCACTCTCTGCAAAGCGCGTATCATCCTAAAATTGGTTGGTTGGATTAAAATTTAATTTTGGTTTTGGGTTTTTTAAGAAAAAAGGAGGGGAGGTCTAAAGAATTATCTTAATGAACAAATTAGTATCATCTGCAACGGTGACGTGTTTGGGTGGGAGGCGTCTACAGTCAGACGAAATAGGGCGGCTCAGGCGTTTAGTTAATTCGGGCGGTGATTGCCTCGAGTTTCTGGGTTACGCTGTAAATTTAGATTCAGGAAAGGTTTATGACCGCCTGAAAAAAGAAAAGCTTTGCAGCGAAAAAGACGTTGCGGTCTTGTTTATTTTGTTAGCTCATTACTCCGTGGCTGAGCCTGTGGAAAGAACTGGAAGACTGGTGAAATTTCGAGATTTGCCGGGTGGACATGCCTACGAGAAGGCTTTCACTCAAAGAGTGATTGAGCCTGTAGCGAAAACTTTTGGTGACAAACCCGAAGCGCTAATTGAGGCTGCTAAACTCTTGAACGGGGGTGCCCTCACCTACGGAGATTCTTCCGTGGAAATACCCGCCTTAACAAGAATACCCATAGTGTATATCCTATGGAAAGCAGACGAGTTCCCAGCCTCTGCAACCGTACTATTTAACCAATCTGCAAGTCACTATCTGCCAACAGAAGACTTAGCCGTCTTAGCTGAAACAACAACAATGCGGCTGGAACAATCATGGGCTACTCTGAGAAAAAGGAAAACATGACAAGCTCTCAACTTCACGCTCAAGTTTACTCTACATTTCAATCTATTTATAGAGTCAACTAGAACTTAGACTATCGTCAGACTAGTTGCGAGGGAAAATCATTGTTTTCGCGATAGCAGTCAGTCTGGTCGTTCATGGATTAAGCCTATGTGCTCTTGTTGTATGGTTCTCTCAACTGGTTTGCCAGCGTGAAAAGCGCTTTTAGTTCCTCATCGTTTGCACCGCGGTGCATGGGCGTTAAAAGGTCAACCAAGTTGTCATTCCTCATTAAACATGGTTTCAGCTTTCCATCGCTTGTCACTCGCAGTCTGGTGCAGTGCAGACAGAAATCGCGGTTCTCTATCGGATGCACAACCTCCACCGTCACGTCAGGAAGATGGTAGATGCGTCGGTTATGCATAAACCGTCTGGTCTCAACGCTTACAGCCTTTTGCCGCAGCATTTCCTCATGCTCATCCAAGAACTTGTGATACACCCGATAATACGCGTCTTCAACGTTTACCGGATCAAGCTCGATCAACTGCAGAATGGTTCCTGTTTGCCGAGCGAAATCCATCATTTCAGGAACTGCTTCAACGTTGACGCTGTTTAAAATAACCATGTTAAGTTTGACTGGGCAAAACCCCGCTGCCACTGCGGCTTTCACGCCATCCAACGCGTTTTCAAGTCTTCCTTCAGTGAGCTTGCTGTAGGTTTCAGCGTTCAAGGCTGGAAGGCTGATGTTTACGCGCCTTAAGCCGCATGCAAACAGTTCTTGAGCTTGGAAACCCAGCAATGTGCCGTTAGTAGTCATTGAAAGGTCCTTCACGTATGGTATGGCGGATATTCCCTTGACGATCTCGCAGAGGTCCTTCCGCATGAGCGGTTCTCCGCCAGTCAGCTTGATTCGCGTGATGCCCAAGCTTACGGCGATTTTGGCGATGCGGACAATTTCTTCAACGGCCATTTCTTCAGCTGTGCCTTTTGAGCATGAACTGATTTCTTGGCCTTCTTTGTGGCAATAGTCACAGCGTAAGTTGCAGCGCTGCGTTATCGCTATGCGAAGGTTAAGAAGAGGCCGACCGCAATTGTCCGTTAAAACCATCGTTATTCCCGTGCGTGCTTAACGATATGAGGCGCTTCCGGCGATATAAGCAATTCGACCGAAATTCGCACAGCGTCAGGGGAGCCAGGAATACAAAATAGTGCCTTGCCTTTAGCCACGCCAGCCACTGCACGCGACATAACCGCTGCCGAACCAACCTTTTCGTAGCTTAAGCGCCTAAAAAATTCCCCGAAACCCGGCAGAGTCTTCTCGAAAAAAGGCGAAACCGTCTCAATCGTGATATCGGAATGAGTTACTCCTGTGCCGCCGCAGAAAACTGCCGCATCCACGCCAGCGTTGTCCAGAACGCTCTTCACCGCATGCTCAATCATCGCCTTATCATCCGAAACTATTCTTCTAAACAGCACTTTATGCCCAGCATTCTTCAGCAGAAACTCGATGGTGTCGCCTGAAACGTCAGTTGCCTCTTCGCCTTTCTGCATGGATAAGTACCGAGACGTGCTGCAAATAAAAACTGCAAAGTTAAGCGTCTTCGGCGCGTGCGCCTTGTGCATTTTCGCGCTTTCACTCATATTGTTACACCTGTTTGAATTTCTTCACAACATGAATGTTTTCGATTGCCGTGCTTGGGTATTGCCCGTTCGCGTCTTTCTCATACTGCTTGGTCATGTCCCAGACCGTAAGTAAACCCGCCGAGACTGCGGCAAGTGCTTCCATTTCCACACCAGTCTGAGCCTTAGCTTTAACCGTGGAGGACACTTCAACAGTAGTGTTGCCCAAGACTTTGGCTTCCACTTCCACACTCGTCAACGGCAGCGGATGACAGAGAGGAATCAATTCGCTTGTTTTTTTGGCGGCAAGGATTCCCGCGATTTTCGCCGTGTACAACGGGTCGCCCTTGGCGATTTTTCCTTCTCTGATTAGCTTGACTGTTTCGGGTTTTAATTTAATCGTTCCCTTCGCGGTTGCTTCCCTGAAAATTTCCGCTTTGCCTGAAACGTCAATCATAGTCACCTTGTTTTTCCTCCTAAGACTGGATACGCTTTATTGTTTATTTACCTGTTCCCAGGTTTCTATTAGGTTTTGCACTGCCTTTGCCTGAGGAGAACCTTCCTTAAACTTGTACATGCGAATTCGCCCATAGACCCTCTGCTGAAGTATGCCCTCAGCCTCCAACAGCTTCAAGTGCTGATTCGTCGTCGTATAGTTCAAGTTTATTCTCCGAGCAATATCAGAAACGTTAAGCGCACCTAGCCGCGCGATAAGTTTCAGAATTTTCATTCTGGGCTTTGAAGAGAACACCTCTTCTATTTGCATACTGCTTCACTCATCTTCATTTTTCTAGAGAAGCACTTAATTCTTTCTCCAACTCGTAAGCGGGAATTGAAGGCAAAGAAATACACGTTGACCTCCCGCGTGCGCTGGTTGTTGCGACTTCAGTTCTCACTATGCCTATCGCGGTAAGAAGCTGCACGTACTTCCAGAGCTGAGTGTGACTGCGAGGTTGCTCGTCAAACTCTTCGCACACAACAGCGTAAGCCTTCTCGACTTCCGACAGAGAAGCGTAAGCTTTTTGACTCTCCTTGAAAATCCGAGACACGGCAAGCAAAAACAGTTTTTCATGAACCCCCAGAGAAGCTAACTCGCTTTTCCGTAAGGTTGGGATTACGCTGGAAACGGCTTTTCGCACACACTCAGGCGTGACTAAGCCTACGTCTTCCGCATCAGCATATTTTCCAGCCCGCCACAACAATTCAATAGCGAAGCGAGCGTTTCCGCTTTCAGAAAAAGCCAGTTCAGTTACCAGGCTTACAACGTCTTCTGAGACTACTGAAGGCTCAAAAGCCATCTGGACACGGTCATTCAAGATGTTTATGAGCTGTTCTTCTGAGTATTTCTCAAGGCTGATTACGTTGCGCTGCAGAGTGCTTTTGGCACTGGCATCTAAGCGCTCGGTTGACTTCAGGTCTCGCAAAATGCATATGAGCGATATTCGCTGAGGCTTGTTCAGCCTCATTTCCTGCAGCCGTGTGAGTTGATAAACAGCTTCTGAGCCTGCCTGCTCGATGAGGCTGTCGAATTCGTCTAGGGTTAGAATCATGTACGCGTTTTCCTCATCTAAACTTTGCACGAGAGTTCTCAGCGCCTCTTCTGGAGAGTAGCCGCGCTTCGGAAAGGTCGGGCGGAAAACAGCGACAGCGTGCTGCAATATAAGGAAGAGCCTGCCACGGTATTCTCGGCAATTAACATGCACGTAACGGAGGTTTACGCCCCGCTTGTTTGCTTCGAGAGTTATGTCTGCCCCGAAGCGCTGGGAGAGGGCTGTTTTTCCAGTGCCAACATCGCCCGTGATGATAACTCGCTGGGTCATTCTCTCTGGAAAACGTAGCAGGAAATCGAAAAATTCCATGAGCAAGCGGTGTTCTTTCTCTCTGTGAGGCAACTTGTGAGGAACATAGTTGATGTCGAGCTTTGCCTCATCTTTGAACACGCTCCGACGGGACTTCACGGGTTTAAACCTCAAACTAATTACTTATAGGGCTGTGTTATTCTTTTCCCTCGCAAAGTAATTATTCTTTTTTAAAAACAAAAGCCTAATAAATGCATTAGGGAAGGTTTCTATGCATTAGGCATGGTTTTCAGCTTTCCCAAGCAGCAATCCCAATGGACCTCGAAACCGCAAAAAAGCTAACCGCCGCTTTGAAAAAGTATCCAGATGAATACAACAAACAAGATTGCAGTTCAACTGATGATTGATCAGCTCACCCAACTGATACGCGATTAAGAAAAAGAAGTAGTGTGCAGTGTTGCTTGTCCTTTCGAATACTTATTTAGTCATCAATTTTATATTCCAATCCAGATAGTCAGTTATTGTGGGATTGTGAAGAAGAAATTCTTACTAATGGCAACTGCGTTAATGATTCTGGCGGTTAGCCTAGGTTACTATGGTTACTACGTATCAACATTTCATGCAGGAACTCAAGATATGGGTTATAAAGTCCCTCCCGATATGATAGGAGGTCTTGAGAACATCACACCCCGTTACATTACCCCAGGGGGAACCTTTCAAGCAAAAGTAACAGAACATTCGGGTGCAAACAAATCTATAGCAATCATGCTTAAGCTCAAGCTGACATTCTACAACAATGAGATATGGTCTTCTGCAGTTCCGCAAGAAACAGTAGTTAATTACACCTTCACACCTAATTCGCTAATTGTAGAACCTTATGGAACCAACTCGTCAATTTTAACAATGAGTATTGCGGAAGATGCTCCCCCAGGAAGGTATCTGTTTGCTGTGAAGGTGAGCAGTACCCAAGAAACTGGACAGTTGTTAGGAGAAGCCTTCTCTTTAATTGTGCAGCCACGAGCAAATGCCACAGACACAACCAGACTCTATTAAGAATCCGCGTACAGTTTTGTCAGTGACTACCAAGTGAAGTATCTGCGGATATGGAATTGATTCATAGGAATTCAGTTATGTGTATTTGGTCTATTTGTATTTGATTGTTCTTAATTTTAAGTAAAACGTGAAGTTTTGTATTTATGTTGATTTATACTTGATTGACGAGATTAATTTAAACTTAAATAATAACTTAAGCTATAATTATATCAAATTGCCAAAGAAGGCAACAGTTTGCAAAAGCGAACAAAAATCGCTATTAGCATAATATTGCTCGTAACGCTACTCGTTGCGATAGTGCTCGAATTGCCAAGTGCTCAATCATATAAGGCTTTGGCATTCATGTCGAAAGTCGCTGGATTAGATTTGACACGTTATACCGTGAGAGGACCTATTAGTTATTCAGGAAATGGCTTTCCTGACATGTTAGTGTACGTTCTTACGTCAGAAGTTAGCGACTTAAAGGTATTTTTTCAATTTGAAAATGGGACATTACAAACGTGTCAACTTCAAAGCACCAAAGGTTCTCCCATATTCGCTGGGGCAACTTCAACTGACTTAATCACTTCAGCAAAAAATATCCTTGAAAGATACCAAAGCTTCTCTGCAAACATATACATCCCAACTATGCAAGAAATGCTAAACTTCACTATAGCTCGAAATGAGGGCGGAACCTTCACGAGGTCGCTTGGAGAAATAACGCTAGTAATACACGTTCAGAACAATATTGGCGATTTTGTTTGGTCATATACACCTAATGGCATGGAAGACCACTATAAGACAGTGGACCTTACAATTGAAAACGGTAACTTCAAGTTCTTCTTAAATAGCTGGGACCTTTTCAAACTTGGCACTACAGAAGTAAACGTAACAAGGGAACAAGCAATCAAGACCGCCAAAGATTATGCTCTCAAAACTTATTCTGATTACAATTCTACCTTTGAAATTTTAGACAATAATGCTATGGCAACCCTAAGTCTACAAACAAGAGCGCCCTATATGTTGTATCCTCATTGGGAAATCTTGTTACCGCTAGACAAGCCTATTGGCGCAATAGGTTCTATTCGTGTTCTTTTATGGGCTGACACTGGGCAAGTTACCTATATAGCGGGAGTATAAATTAAGGCTCACTTTTATATCATTATGTTCCTTAAATCGTAGCCAGCAAATCAATTATCTGAAAGATTCAAAATGGTTGGTAACGTTAATTTAGCAAAAGGTGAAGTTTTGTATTTATGTTGACTTCACGTCTATCCACAAGAGAAGACATATGCCGAAAGGTAGAAAAACGCCTAAACAGTCACAGGAAATGAAAAAAGGGAAGATGAAGCGGGAGATATCGCCACAGATAGCTTTTTAAATGCATTCTGTAGATTCTATTTCCGATACGACAAATGATACCTAAATATTTCTTCCTAACAAAAGGCGTCGGTAAACACAAGGAGCAGCTCCAATCCTTCGAGTTGGCTTTAAGAAACGCAGGCATACAACAATGCAACCTAGTAAACGTCTCAAGCATAGTGCCGCCAGGATGCAAACTTGTCCCACGAGAAGAAGGCTTAACGATGATACAGCCGGGCGAAATCACCTTCGTGGTTCTGGCTCGGAACGCAACTAATGAGCCGCACAGGCTTATTGCGTCGTCCATAGGTGTTGCTATCCCCTCAGGCAAGAACCAGTATGGCTACCTCTCTGAGCATCATTCTTACGGACAAACCGATGACAAGGCTGGAGATTACGCGGAAGACTTGGCTGCGACCATGCTTGCAACGACCATGGGCATTCAATTCGACCCTGAGATCGCTTGGGATGAAAGAAAACAGCTTTTCAAAACCAGCGGATTAATAATCAAAACAGCCAACATAACGCAATCAGCAACTGGAGACAAGAACGGTTTGTGGACGACAACCGTGGCTGTGGCCGTTTTTGTGCCTGCAAAGAATGGAAAACTGAAGCCCTCAAAGTCACCTCAATAGCGACCTCCCTTTTTATTTTCTATTTTGTTGATTCAGCGTCAAGCCCACGATCTGACGGCAAAAGCCTTAAAAACGTTCATTGTTATGAGTCGAAAAGAAAGGAATATTTCTTGCGAATGCCAAGCGTTTTATTGGACAACAAGAAGAAAGCATTGCTGCTAACGGGTTTAGCTGGCTTTCTATGGGGGACTTCTTTTCCAGCAATAAAATTTGGCTTAAGGTACATGGATGCTTTCACATTCGCGTTTTTGAGGTTCCTTGTCGCCGCGTTGATAATGCTTTCTATCCTGCTGATAACGAAGAATTTCCAGTTCAAACTCGATAAGAAACGTTTAACCTTGTTTCTAGGCGTAACCAACGGAGTAGCATACTTGTTGCAGTATGTAGGCATGGTTTTCACCACAGCTTCTAAGGCTTCTCTGTTCGTAAACCTTAGCGCAGTTTGGGTTGCCTTACTAAGCCCCATAGTGCTGAAAGAACATTTAGGCGGCAAAAAAACCTTAGGTGTGATGGTGAGTCTCTTAGGCGTGTTTTTCGTGACTACCAACTTAAATTGGACATCGTTAAGCCAAGGCGTCTTAATGGGTGATTTACTTGTTGTCAGTTGTGGTGTCCTTTGGGCTGTTTTTATGGTCTATAACAAGCCGTTGGCGACGGCTATCAATAATTTGTTTCCGTATATGATGTGGATTTTGCTCTTTACGCTGATACCCTTGCTGCCGCCTGCGGTTTTTTCGGGTGGCGCCATTGTTTCTTTACCGCTGGAAGCTTGGTTAACGATTTTTTACAATGCGATTTTCTGCTGGGTTCTGCCTTATTATCTCTGGTTAAAAGGGTTAAAGCACATTTCGGCTACGACTTCCGCTGTCGTTCTCTTGACTGAAATAATAGTTGCCATGATAATAGCTACTCTCGCTCTGGGTGAGGTCTTGACTTTAATTTCGGGAATAGGGGCGCTCTTCATAATACTGGCTATTCTATTAGTTTCTTAACCCCGGGCTGATTCAAAAAACTTATTGCATTCGAGGTTAACTCTTTTTTAAGCATGCGATGTAGTATAATGACGATTAAGGCAGCAGAGATGAAGTATGTCCACAACTGATAAAGGGGATTATTTACTAAAAGTGGCAAACTTGAAATTAACACTTCAGAACCAAATCATACTGGACAACGTAAACTTTAATGTTAAGAAAGGAACAACCTTGGCAATTCTTGGGCCAAACGGTGCCGGCAAATCAGTATTATTCAGAGCTTTGCTTAACTTGTTGCCGTACACTGGTAACGTTGAATGGACGGAGAAAGTTAAAATTGGCTACGTCCCCCAAAACGTTGCTGTAAGCGATATTCCCCTTTCAGTGAAAGAGTTTCTTTCGATTGGAACAAACAAAGCTAACGCAGAGAATTCCCTGAGCTTGGTAAAATTAGATGACAAAACCATACTGAATAAGAGATTGGGGGTTCTCTCTGGAGGGCAGTTGAGGAGAGTCTTAATCGCATGGGCTCTTGTCGATGAACCTAACATTCTGTTCTTGGATGAACCCACGAATGGCATCGACGTTGGCAGCGAAGAACCCATATTCCTGATGCTTAATAGCATTAAAAAGAGCAAAAAGATGACTATACTCTTGATAACGCATGACATCCACATCGTTCAAGAGTACTCAGATTACTTGCTAGCGCTGAACAAATGCGTCACATTTTTCGGAAAGTCAGAAGAAATAGCGAGCCTCTCGACCCAGAAGACAATATACGGGGAACCAGTATGCGTTGAAACGCTGAAGGCAGGGAACTAACTCCATGCTTGAAACAGTTATCTATAGTCTTCTGATAGGAATTTTTGTCGGAGTTTCCGCTGGTTACTTAGGTTCTCTGATGGTGCTGGAGAAGATGGCGCTCGTCGGCGACGCCCTATCTCACGTGGCTTTACCCGGGCTTGCCTTGGGAATATTGTACAATTTTGACCCGTTTTACGGCGCGTTCGCATTTCTCTTTGTATCAGCAATTATAATCTGGCATGTGCAACGGGTAACTCGAATCTCCTTTGAAGCGTTGGTAGGTGCAATGTTCACGCTGGCTTTGTCGATTGGCATACTAATGATTCGAGACGCCGAGGCATTGGCTGAAGCCCTTTTCGGCGACATAACCCAAGTGACATTACTCTATTCAGTTGCGTCGGTAGTAATTGCGGTTGTTGCTATTCTCTTAACCAAAGTAATTTACAAGAAACTGGTGTTAGCCATGATCTCGGAAGATCTTGCCGTTTCAAAAGGCATCGATGTTGCCAAAACGAACCTCTTGTATCTCTTTCTGGTATCTCTTGTAGTGGCTATAGGCATCAAAATAGTGGGAACCTTGCTGGTCGGGTTCCTAGTCATCGTTCCAGCGATAGCGGCGAAGAACTTGAGTTCCGACATGTTCAGATATTCCCTACTTAGCGCGATTTTCGGTGCAGTGGCCGCGTTTTCAGGAATCCTTTTGTCAAGCTATTTGAATCTGCCTCCTGGTCCTATGGTTGTCTTTTCAGGAATAGCCATTTTTGCGATTACAATAGTGGCAAACTGGAAAATGCAAATAAACACTTAGCAGGGATTAAAACGTGAAAGACTATCATAAACCACATTGAGGAGCGAGACGGAATGAAGTTCAGCGGCAGAACGGCAACCGCCATAATAATGTTCCCAACTGACAAGCTTTTGCTAATCAAAAGAGCCACAGTGCCTTTCAAGGGCTATTGGGCTTTACCGGGTGGAAAGGCGGAGCCCGGGGAAACAGTTGAACAGACCATAGTGAGAGAGGTGAAAGAGGAAACAGGCCTCGACATCGCGATAATTAGCAAGGTAGGCGAATACCATGAGCAAGGGGTTCAAGGCGGCGTGGAGTATGATTACTATCCTGCTTGTTTTCTTGTGAAAATTGTTGGCGGAGAAATCAAGAAGCAAGAGAGCGAAATTGAAGAGATCAAGCTTTTCAGCTTGAACGGGCTTCCAGAAACACTGGCGTTTGAGCATGCACAGATGATTAAAGATTATGCCACTAAACGCGAAGCAAACGCGGAAATGTGAATCTTCGCTTTCTAATTATTATCGCTACAAGTTAATGTGTTATTAGCCTGCGACTCTGACTTAAGAAGAATTGAAGAATTTTCTGGGGTGTTTTGGGATTTACCCATTTATCTTAAAGTTGGCTGTTTTCCGCGTTTTCTTCCTTGCATTTCAACTTTTCTTCAATGAGCGTTATCAGTTCATCGGGTTTTACGGGCTTCACCAAGTACGCATCGGCGCCCTCATCCAAAGCCTTGAGGCCAGTTTCTAATGAGGGAAAACCTGTAATCATAATCTTCACTGCGTCGTGCATAGTTTTTTGCATCTTAACAAGCAGGTCTGTCCCATCCATATCAGGGAGTCTTATGTCCACTAGAGCCAAATTGTAGCGTCGCGTTTCGGATTTTTCTATAGCTTCTTTGCCCGTTTCCGCCACGTCAATATCATACCCGTTTTTCTGAAGGATACGAGTGAAAGTTCGAAGAATAGACTTATCATCATCTACGACAAGTATTGTTTTCTTGGTTTCCTGCAATTTATCGCTCCGTTGTGATAAGCTAACCGCTATTTCTGTTTAGTCCCTGAAAGGGGCAAATAGTCGAGTTGTCTTTATATGTGTTTGTTTCTGTGTCGAAGCTACAACAAATGAGAGAAATTACCTTTTTTCAAGGCCTGATTAACCATTTTCAATTTGGCACCATCTCTCAAGGGCAACTGCTGATAAGTGAGATTCATTAATTCTTTTTTGAAATGGCCAAACAAGTCGGCATACCCTTGATTAAATTCTAATCCAACCAAACCAATCGAAACAAATGATCCTGCCTATACTCTGGCATAAGTGTAATAATTTCAACAAAAACAGCTTGTACTGTAGCTACTGTCACTTGTTCGATACTAGCCATTTTTTCTTCTTGCTTAGGAAAAAAACGCCTATGAGTTTATCCAGTAACACACAAACGAATGCAAACAAGTACAATATCGCAAATCAAAAAATACAATCTTACCACATACCACCCCCATGTAGCAATAAAAACATCAAATCGTGCACAGTATACAAACAGACAATAAACCAAAACAAAAAAACAGAAAAGCAAACACGCCATATATTGTATTGTGGTCTTTGGTGATTGGTTTTGGCGCTGAATAGGTTTTTTTCTGCAAAAGAGATTTTGATAGATGATGCTGGGTGGGGAGACATCCTACTAGGTGTAGTGATAGGTGCTCTTAAACCTCCAGACCGCAGATACATGGATCGTAGGATCCCAGTCTCTTCCTTCCAGCCGCCAAACTTCGAGAATAAAAAGTATTTGGATGACGCGGTGAAGATTGCCGATGAAATCGTTGAGGTTATGCAGCCTGATGTGGAAACCTGCTTTAAGGTTTGCTCAGGATACGTTCTTTTCAGCGTACGTAGGCACTTGAGAGAACGAGGATTCAAAGTTGAGGAAGTCGAAATCACGGGGGAGTTCCAAAAGATGGTTGAAAGAAGCTACGTTAGATGGTGTGTTGAAGTAGGAGTGCCAGAAGAAAGACTGCAAGACGAGAGACGCTTCTGGGCGCTGCTGGAATGGGTTGCTGAAAGACCTGACCTGAGGGAAGGACTTGTGAAGACTGGATGGGCAAGTTGGGAGCGGAAGTGGCGAGAAGAAGTATTCAGAAAGCCTCAGGGCTTGCGCGGTTAAACTATTTTGTTGCTGAACTTCGTGCAAATAAGTAATATTAGGGAAAAATACCTTCATCCGGTGGATCAATGGTAAAAGTGGATTTCATAAAGTAGGAAATAAAGGAAAATCGAAATCCAACTTAATGGTTTGGTTGGTTGGATAAATTCTAATACACGTCCAGTCTGATCCATTTGTCCAATTCCATCTCTGATCGTTTCGTAAGCCAACGTTACTTTTTCTCCGACTTGAAAAGGCATGTTTCAAGTTCCTTACATTCTGTAATATTGCGTCAGCCTGCATCCTTTTTCCATTCATCATTTCTTATTTGCTACACAGACATAACAATGATTAGATAAGCTAAAACAAACGTTTGCACAGAAAGTGTGTCATCATTTATATATTTAAAGGTGAGATTATGAATTACCAAATTCAAGCGTATCTGTCCTTGAGGCTTGAAAGTTGAGTGAAAAAGACATTTCCAAGTTTCTGCAAGCCCTCGGCTTGTCAAAAAGGGAAATACAAATCTACATGTTTCTCGCCAAGAGCGGAGTCCAATCAACAAGTTTCGCAGCTAAAAGGCTCAAAATGGAAAGAGTGCAAGCCTACCGCACGTTCAAAAAACTGCAGGAAAAAGGTTTCATAGAAGCAACTTTGGAAAGACCAACACGGTTCACTATTGTTCCTTTCAAAGCACTTTTGGATTCATTCATTAACGCCAAAAAGAACGAAGTTACCAACCTCAACGAACAGAAGGAGAGTCTGTTGGATTCTTGGCGGACTATTAGCGCACCTGAATCCGAGTACTCGATTGCTAAATTCTCAGTCATCACAGGGAAAAAGAAGATTCATTCAAAAATGCTGAACATGATCGAAGAATCTAAAAAAGGAGTTTTAGTTCTTACAACTAGTCTGGGTTTGATCCAAGAAGACTGGGCAGGAGTTTTTGATGCGATAGAACATCCAGCGCAAAAAAGTGGTGTCCAGTTCAAGATTATTACGGACATTTCTCAAGAGAACCTCAAGATAGTAGAACGGATAGACAAAAAAATTTCCGTTGAAAACGTAGATGTTGAATTCAGACATTTAAATTTGAATGCTAAATTTTTCCCCCGCTTTCTGATAAAAGATGAAGAAGAAGCCATTTTGTATGCGCTTTCTGGCGACCAAGCATCTGTACTAAACCTTGAGGATGAAGGCCTATGGATAAACGACAAAATGTTCATTTCGATTCTGAAGACCTTTTTTATTCAGATGTGGCAGAGCGCAGTAGATGCCACAAGGCGCATAGATGAGTTGAAAACGGGGATACCCTTAGACGAAACAATCGTAATAAAGGACCCTGAAGAAGCTTGGGCAAAAGTTGCGAAGATTTTGGACGCCGCCAAAGAAGACGTAATTGCCATCACATCATCACAAAGCATAAACGACTTTTTGGAAAATGACCCATTCGCGAAACACAGCAAGAAAGGCCTGAAGTTTCGGCTTATGGCGCCGATAGACTTGGACAACCTCGAAGCCGCAAAAAAACTTTCAGGTAGATACGAAATCAAGCATGTTCCCATAAACTATTTGACAATGATGGTTATCGATAATAAGCAACTCTTCATGTTTAAGACGCCGCCTTTAAGCGAATGGACAAGCGAATCTCCATTTTACATGGACGATACATTTTACACTAACGATCCAAGATCCGTTGAAAGAGTAAGCGAAATGCTTAACGACGCTTGGAAGAGAGGCGTCGAGATTGCGGAAATAAGCTCTCAGGCAGGCATGAAACTGCCCACTATTGAGGTTTCAAGCGCAGAAACAGCCGCAGAACTCGTCAGCGCAATGCTGCAAAACAGCGTTAGCTCCATCCTCATAACCGAAAACCGCAAGCCAATAGGCATAATCAGCTATAGGGATCTCCTTAAAGAAATAGTTGAAAATCAGAAAGACCCAAGAAAAACTTTAACAAAAGACCTCAAGTTCACGCCACTAATAGCGCTTGGCAGCGGGGAATCAATAACCGATGCCTTAAAAGTCATTCGCGAAAAAGGAATGAAACGGATAGCAGTGATCAAAAACGGGCAGCTAGTAGGCATATTAACAGAAGACCATATCTCAGGAAAAAAAGGTATTCCTATAAAAAAACGTGTTCCGCAAAAATAGCACTGCAACAAGGAGCAACACTTCAGCAAAGACAAACGATATTAACTTTCCACGTTTAACCATAGCCTTGGTGAATAACCTTTGCAATCAAACTTTCAGACACCCATTATAATCGTAAACTTCAAAACGTACTTGGAAGCAACAGGCAAAAAAGCCGTTGAACTCGCCAAGAAAGCCGAAAAAGCAAGCAAAGAAACAAACGTTTGCATTGCCTTGGCGCCACAATTTGCAGACATCGCCAGCGTAGCGGAAGCCGTTAGTATTCCAGTTTTCGCTCAACACATAGATCCGATAACGCCTGGTAGCAACACGGGGCATGTGCTCGCTGAGTCCGTTAAAGAAGCAGGCGCTGTTGGAACGCTGATTAACCATTCTGAACGGCAGCTTAAACTGTCAGATATTGACGCTTTGATAAAGCTGGCACGCGAAAAGAAACTTGTCTCCTGCGTGTGCGCTAATAATCCCAGTGTAAGTGCAGCGGTTGCTGCTTTGAAGCCTGATATAGTTTCTATTGAGCCGCCTGAGCTTATTGGCACTGGAATAGCAGTTTCTAAGGCTCAGCCCGAAGTTGTAACAAACACTGTCAAGCTTGTGCGGGAAGTTAACACTAAAGTGATTGTTCTCTGCGGCGCTGGCATAAGCCACGGCGAAGACGTTGCAGTCGCCTTAAAGCTTGGAACGCAAGGCGTGCTTGTTGCAAGCGGCATCGTGAAAGCGAAAGACCCATATAGCATGCTACGTGAATTTGCAGACGCAACGAAGCAATAATCCTGTGTGACCGCCTTGAAAGTTGAAGCAGAATGCGCCGCTTGTTTGCTCTCTAGAGCCATGGCAGAAACCTACATGGCCACCACAAACCCAGCGTTACGCTTCAGAGCCATGGCAGAAATTGTAAAATTACTAAACAGAGAATTCAGGCCCACAGCCGTGCCAGCTGATTTAGGCACAAAAAGGGACCGCATAATAAAACAGCTCACAAGCAACGGTGACCCGTACAAACGAAGCAAGAAAATGAGCAACGAGAAAGCCATGAAAATGTTGCCCCACGCGAGAAAAGTCGTGGAAGAAGGCTACTCACAGCAGGAAAGATTCAAAAAAGCTTGCCTGTGCGCCATAGTGGGCAATATAATGGAGTTCGATATTCCAGGCCACAATTTCACCTTCAACACTTTAACGAAGAGCTTTAGGGAAGCAGCAAAGGACTTGGTCGTGGACGATATTGATAAAGCCTATGAACTGGCAAAGAAAGCCCGCAGTGTCCTTTATCTGGCTGATAACGCTGGCGAAATCGTTTTTGACACTTTACTGGTGGCGCAGCTGAAAAACATGGGTTTAGCGGTGACGTACGTTGTTAAAGGCGGCGCAGTGATTAACGATGCTACCTTGGATGACGTGGAGTTTTCTGGGATGAACAAACTCGCAGACAACATATTAACCACAGGCGCTGACGCTGTTGGGCTCCTAATAAAGGAGGTTTCTCCAGAGTTTATGAAAGTCTATGACGCGGCTGAGCTGGTTTTTGCGAAGGGCATGGGCTACGCGGAAACCTTAACCGAATACAAGCTCACGAAGCCTCATTTCCTCCTGTTTAGAACCAAGTGCAATCCAGTCGCAAACTATTTCTGTGCGCCCCGAGAGAAGAATATTGCCAAGCTGATGCCCTAAATGAACCTGCCAACCATAAAAATACCCCAAGAAACGCTTTCACGTTTTGAAGAAACTATCCAAAAAGAATGGCTCGTAACCAATGGTTTAGGCGGCTACGCTTCCTCCACTGTTTTAGGTGTAAACACTCGGAAATATCACGGTTTGCTAGTAGCCGCGTTGCATCCGCCCGGCGACCGCACAGTGTGCCTAACAAAGCTAGATGAAGAAGCCTACGTTGGCAACAATATTTACCCGCTTGGCGCTAACGAATTTCACGGCAAAATTTTTCCGCAGGGCTACCTGTTCCTGAAGGAATTTTCTATCTCGCCCTTTCCGAGATACGTTTACAAAGCGGAGGGCGTTGAGGTCAGAAAGACGATTTTCATGCCACGAGAAAAAAACGCTATAGCAGTGATTTACAACGTTCTAAACGAAAACGGCTTCGATGTTAAAACCAGAATTTTTCCGCTGCTTAGCTGTAGACATTTTCACCAAGTCGTGGACAGGTGGAAAAACCCGTTGGACTTCAATCAATGGCAAAATAGCCGAGAAGTGGAGGTGACCTTTGACACCCCAAAGGCAACGGTTATAGCCCAAGTTACAGAGGGCGCGTTCATCGAGAAAACGAACTGGATAGACCGGTTATACTATCGCGAAGAAGGCAGGCGTGGCGAAAGCAACACGGATGATTGCTTTCAGCCAGGATACTTTGAAGTCCCAGTTCCGTCGAGGCGGGAAGCCAAATTTGCCATAATTACAGCAGCAAGCGAAAGTGGCCAAGGAGCCACGGAAACCTTGGAAAGCGTTGGCACTTCGATGTATGATATCGAGAGCATGCTTGAGCGGAATTTGGAACAACTAGGAAGCTCGCTGGTCAAGTTTTACAGTTCACACAAAGAGATACCCCAAAGCGACTGGTTGAGTTGGATTTTGCTGGCTGCAGACTCCTTCATAGTTAGGGGCGTTGGCGACAGGAAGTCTGTGATAGCTGGTTATTTCTGGTTTGAAGCTTGGGGAAGAGACACTTTTATTTCCTTGCCTGGCTTGATGCTTGTAACTGGCAGGTTCGAGGATGCAAGGAAGATTCTTTTGGAATTTATGGCGCATTGCCGGCAGGGCCTGATTCCTAATTTTGTGCACGACAAGTCTGGAGAACCGGCGTACAACACGGTTGACGCGACATTATGGTATTTTAGCGCCGTTTTGCAGTATCTGAAATATACAGGCGACTTCAAGTTCGTTCAGAAACAGTTATGGGAAAGCCTGAAAGCGATTGTTGATAGTCACGAGAAAGGCACGGCTTTTGGCATACGCGTGGACATTGACGGTTTGCTTGCTCACGGTCCACGGCTCACGTGGATGGATGCTGAAGTTGATGGCAGAGCGGTTACGCCGCGAGCTGGGAAAGCTGTAGAAGTCCAAGCCTTATGGTACAACGCGTTAAGAACAATGCAGTTGTTGGCGAACAGGTTTGAAGAGAAACGCCTATCAGAAAAGTACGCTGAGATGGCTGCTAAAGCGCGAAAAAGTTTCAACGAAAAGTTTTGGAATAGCGAAAAGAACTGCTTGTTCGATGTTGTGGATGAATTCAGTGCAGACGCGGCTCTGAGGCCTAATCAGATAATCGCTGCGGCGTTAGACTTCAGGATGCTTGACAGAGATAAGAATGAGCGAATTGTCGATATAGTGAATCGTGAGCTTTTAGTTCCCTGTGGTTTGCGAACTCTTGCCCGGAGCGATCCGAGATATAGGGGCGCTTACGTTGGCGACAGGCGAAACAGAGATCAAGCTTATCATAACGGCACGGTTTGGCCTTGGCTGGTGGGACCTTTTGTCACGGCGTTTCTTAAGGCTAAAGGATGTGGTGATTACAGGCGTGAATATGCCTTGCAAATCCTGATCAGACCATTATCTGCTCAGCAGGTATTTCAGGCGGGGCTGGGAACGTTAAGCGAGATTTTTGATGGAGATCCGCCATACACGCCCCGAGGCTGCATCTCCCAAGCTTGGAGCGTGGCTGAACCGTTAAGGGCTTACATGGAAGATGTGATGCAGGTCAGGCCGAAATACGAAAAAGAGGTTCTGCAGGCTTTAGAGCGATAAGGCTTTTTTGAGCTCTGCGGCTGCGGTTTCCGGCGTGACGGTGTTTATGTATATTCCCGTGCTTTTTTCGAATCCAGCCCATATGGATAATCTGGGATAAACTTCCAAGTGCCAGTGATAATAGTTCTCAGCGTTTCTGTTTATGGATAGGTGAAAACCGTAGTTGTAGGGCGGGTCGTTCACCAAGTCTTTTAGCCCTTTCAGGCTTGCTTTTAGTGTTTCGGCGAAGGCTTTCTTTTCGTTTTGGTTTAGGCTAAGTATGTTTGCGGCGTGTTTTTTGGGCAGTATCCAGAATTCCATTGGGTGAACGCTGGCGTAAGGAGCAAAAACTACAAAACGCGAGTTATCATGCACCAGTCTTGGGCTTTTTGATTCTTTTTCTATTATGTCGCAGAAAACGCATTTTTCGTGTTGGTTCCAGAAGGTTTTGCTTGCCGCTAGCTCTTTGTCAACGATTGTGGGAACAAAGGGCGTGACGATTATTTGGCTATGAGCATGCGAAAGCGACGCGCCTGCTTCTGCTCCATGATTGCGGAATATTGAAACGTACTTCACGTACGGTTTTGCGGATAGTTCGCGGAGCCTGTCAATATACCCGTTAATCACGTGCAAAAGTTGGGGCACTTCAGCATCTGCTGGATCGTCATCGTGATTCGGCGATTCAACCAACACCTCGTGATGTCCAATGGCGCAACCGAAACTTTCGCTTTTCATAATGTTTGTTTGATCAGCGGGGTCTTTTGGCGGAGCGAAGGCTGGAAAAAGGTTTGGCACGCATCGAATAAGCCAGTTTTTGTGGCGAAAACCGTTCTCGTCTTTAGCCTTTTTAATGGCTCCGTTCTGTTTCAGGTAGGCCAAGACGGCTGGCGGTGTCATGTGCTCGTTGCCCGGGCACATGGGGCAGACGCTGGCTTGGGCTTGTTCCTTTTTTTGTTTGGCGAAGTCCGTGGGTCTTCTGCTGCGTTCAGTGGCGATTACGACCCAGCGGTCTAACAGATAATCTTTTCTAAGTTCATTGTAAGGCATTGCGTTAAGCTCCTGACAAAGTAGAGATAATGTAAGGAGCATTTTAGCGTTTCCGAAAAACAGATGGTTATACCTCTAAATTCTAGAACATCCCAGAAATGAACAGAGCAAAAATTTTAGAAAGCGAAAGTGAACAAACATTCCGTTTAGCGTTCATCGTCTTTTCTTAAGAACGAGTGCGACTATAACAATTAGTAATGCGGCTATAACGATTAACACGGTTAGTATGGCAGTTTCTATTCCGTTGAGGCCTGTTTGGGGTGTGTTTTGGGTATTGGATTGGTCTGGCGTCGTTGAGTTCTGGGAAGGTGAAGGCGATGGACTTGGAGATGGTGAGGGCGATGGAGAGGGTGTGGTAGTAGGGGTTGGTATAGGCGCGTTTGGGTCAGGCATTGCTTGAGGGTTTGGTTCAGTCAAGATGGGAACGAAGTAAACTGTGCCTAAGCCAAGAGCATACTTGTAGTCATAGATTGTCAGATTGATTAATTGAGTGTCAGTCGTTCCCCACCAATTGTAAGTAGCATTAATGTCGACAACTCCCCTTTCTACGTAAAAGTTATAGTTAGAGTTGTCTTGAATATTGTTGTTTATGATTGTCGGCAATGGAACCTTCCATGTTGGCTCTTGGTTTGAATGGCTAAGTTTTATTCCCACGGAATTATGAGAAATCGTGTTTTTCTCAATTCTTGGAATGTTGGGGCTAAACCAAGAGCGGATGAGGATGTCAATATAAATGCCATTGGTGTTGTTTGTGATTAAGTTCTTTTCAATTAAGGGATAACCCCCCTCAATAACGTAAGGAGAAGGAACATCGATTCCAGTATCCCAACCAGAGATGCGATTGTTGGAAATAGAAGAATCCCCTATGCAAACAACTCCATTTTTCTCTTGGGAGCCACTGTTGGTAATGGCGTTATTCGAAATTACAGATAAGTCTCTGGCGTAGACTCCTCCCGAAATGGCGTTTTTCGAAACTACAGATGAGTCGCCAGCACTTACTTTACCCGTAATAAGGTTGTTCGAGATTAAAGTTGAGCCTGCGGCAGAGACATCACCAGTGATGGTGTTACTGGAAACTATAGAGGAACCCCCAACGGAGACTCCAGCAGTAATAGCACAGTCTGCTATTTTTAGAGAATTACCGTTGAATATTGAAGTTGAGCTTAGAACCGCATTTTCGATTATGCAGCCAGAACCAGTCTGCTCATTCCAAGCATTACTGTATCCCGTAAATGTGATGTTTCCGCCGTTGAAATGAATCTGGTCAGCACTACTGCCTCGTGCATGCAACGTGCCATTCACCACTATGTAATAGTTGTTAAAGTTCACTGTTGCTCCAGCTTCAACCGTTAAAGTCACTCCATTTCCTACAACTAGAGGTCCATTAAGGCTGTATGGACTGTTCGCTTTAGTCCACGTAGTATCTATACCCATTATGCTTATTATGCCACTTTGCGCAGTGCCAAAATGCACAGTACTAACTGAAGTCAATCCAACTATCATTGTGGCTAGTAGGAATGCACTCAAGAATGATTTCTTGTTCACAGTGTGCAGCCCTCTGATTAGAATTATCCATATTCTTGATAAAAGGGTTTTTGTCAAATTTTCTTGACGCAATAAACCTGCAGCGCCAGTTTCTTAGTCAATTTCTCTTGACAAACGCTCTGCAGCTATCTTGAGTACTTCTACAGAGTATGAGTTAAAGTTTATTACCTACGCATTTACTCAACCGAGGAAAAGAACATGAAATGAATGCGCATCCACACCTAACCTTCATGCCCAAAAAAGTTCTCTATTCTATTCCGGTAAAACTCGCCGTAGGAAATTCAACCTGTAATTCTGCCTTTATATAAGGGGGGTATAGTCAAAAAATCACGCTAGTCCCCCACTATTAAGAAATGTTGTGTTTCTTCCGAGAAATAATATGCAGAAATGCGAATTAAAAGGGTAAAAGCATATATCTCTTCATTTGCTTGGTTACTGCTCACACGTTAAGGCGAAATCATGAATTTAACCGACAAAATCGTTAAGTTGAAAAAAGAAAAAAAAGCCATAATTCTCGCCCACAATTATCAAAGACCAGAAATCCAAGACATAGCTGACTACATCGGCGACAGCATCGAACTAAGCCGCAAAGCCATGGACGAAAAAGACGCGGAAATAATCGTTTTCTCCGCCGTAGACTTCATGGCCGAATCCGCTGCTATACTGAACCCCAAGAAAAAAGTGCTACTGCCCACTCTAGGCGCACGCTGCCCCATGGCGCAAATGCTCACCGTAGACGAAATAAAACGGTGGAAAGCACTTTACCCTGACGCTCCAGTGGTGCTCTACGTGAACACCTTAGCGTCAGCCAAAGCCCACTGTGACATTTGCTGCACATCAGCCAACGCCGTGGAAGTCATCAACTCACTCGATGCAGACACGGTACTATTTGGCCCAGACCGGAACCTAGCTGAGTATGTTGCAGAAAAAACTGGGAAAACATTAATTCCGATACCTGAATGGGGTTTCTGTCCGACTCATCTGCTTTTCCAGCCTGAAGACGTGAAGGTGCTTAAAATGCAGTATCCCGATGCTGCCGTGATGGTTCATCCAGAGTGCAGTTCTGAAATGCGCAAAGTAGCAGACTTCGTTGGCAGCACTTCAAAAATGTGCCGTTACGCGCGAGAAAGCAGCGCTAAAACCTTTATCGTGGGCACTGAAGAAGGGCTCTTGCATCGTCTACGCAAGGAGAACCTTGAAAAACAGTTCATCGTAGCTTATGAAGGCGCTGTGTGTCCTAACATGAAGTTGACGACGCTTGACAGGCTTTATGCTTCTTTGAAAGAGGAGAAATACGCGGTTAAGGTTCCAGAGCACACGGCTAAAAAGGCTAGGATTGCGCTGGAAAGGATGTTTGAAATAAAGAGCTAAACGGGCTCAGATGGAAACTATCATTGTTTTGAGGATTTTTACTCCTCTTTTCGTGGTTAATTCATTGCTTAGTTTTCGAATATCACTTGCTTTGCCTTTCACCGCTATGGCTTCTAAGCAGTCTTGTTCGCCTATGTGGATGTGCATGGTGGAAGAGATCAGCGAGGTGTGATGGTGTTGGATATCGGTTAGTTCGCTTTCCAGTCCCTTTACTTCATGGTCGTAAACCATCAGTAAGACGCCTGTTTGGGTGCTTTCTTCTTCTTGGAGCCACTTTCTCTCTGAGACGAAAAGTGTAACTGCGTCTTGGATGGCTTTGGAGCGGCTTTCGTAACCCATTTTGTTGGTTATTGCGTCAAAGTCTTTGAGAAGTTCTGGGGGGAATGTTACGCCTATTCGGGTGATTTTCGCCATTGGAGTCGCCAATGAAAGTTGGTGTTATCAGCCTAAAAGGTTTTATATGCGAATGGTAACACTAAAATGCAGAAAAGTGTTACTGAGGAAATGGAGTGCACATCCCCGACGGACTCATAATCAATAATCCCGCAGTCGCCGCAGTAATGTGGATAGTATCCATCGCATTCCTTGTCTGGTCTTGGAGAAAAGCAAAAGCCACTTATTCCCGTTCTATCACCGCTTTGCTGGCAATCTCAAGCGCGTTCGTGTTTGTGGCGCAGATGATTAATTTTCCCATTGCGTTTGGGACGAGTGGGCACTTGGTCGGCGGCACGTTTCTCGCCGTGCTGTTGGGACCGTATGCGGCTATGCTCAGCATGACAATCGTCTTACTGATGCAAGCATTGTTCTTTGCTGATGGCGGCATTTTGGCATTTGGCGCGAATGTGTTTAACATGGCGGTAATGGGTGGTTTAAGTTTCTTTTTGATTAGGCTGCTTAACAGGAACTCGCACAGTAATGGGCGGTTTGTGTCTAGTGTTTTCTTTGCGTCTTGGCTGTCGGTGGTTTTGGGCGCTTTAGTGTGTGCTTTGGAGATTAGTCCGGCTTTTGCAGGCGGAATTTTGGTGACGGTGCCGTCTATGCTGTTGTTTCATGCGCTTATTGGGTTGGGGGAAGGGGCAATAACGACTGTGCTGGTTTCTTCGTTGCAGCGGTTGCAGCCGACTGTGATTGGGGGTTTAGCGCTTTTGAGGGAGAAAAAGACGCTGTGAAGAAATATTTTGTGATAGTTGGGTTGATTGTGGTTTTTCTTGCGGTTTTTGTGCCTTTTGCTTCAAGCAATCCTGATGGGTTGGAGAAGGTGGCTTTAACTTTCGGAGCTGAGGAGCATCAGCCTTTTTGGAATGGTTTGATGGCGGATTATTCGGTAGGGGCTGTGGGCA
>Ga0315289_10002686_pt1 | contig 27175 bp, 24 predicted proteins | sample YL17G11_40_MG_FD_203452 | JGI IMG/M metagenome (GOLD analysis project Ga0315289, IMG submission 203452) | Sediment microbial communities from Yellowstone Lake, YNP, Wyoming, USA - YL17G11_40 | ecosystem: Environmental > Aquatic > Freshwater > Lake > Sediment | place: USA: Wyoming | collected...
ATCGGATGGGCAGCCGCGAACAGCCGCAAGTCCGGCCGCAACTTAGCCAGGTGATTCAGCGTCTCGCCATCCGAGGACCCCAAATCCGGCAACGCGCCGCCCCGCGGCACCGCAGCTACGAATCGTGCGCGCGTGTCGATCCACGGGAAATGCCGAAAAAACGCCCAGTTCACTGTTCCGAAATTCAGCCGCTCCCGGCCCCTTTTCCGACCCAATACCTCGCACCCGCGAAAGCCAGGGACTGCTTCAACGGCTGAAAAGACTACCGGGCGGCAGCGTATGTGTAAAGCCCTCCGCACCGGGCCCTGGTCGAAGCGGGGCGCAATGATCGGGAACTTCTGGTGAGCTTTGTGCGGGCTTCCTCAAAGGCTCATCTCGGCCGGCAGTTCGTAAACCTCGAGCTTCAGGGTCCATCTGCCGGCTGACGTCGTCGCCATGTCCGCGCCGGGGCCGCGGCCCGTCCACCGCAGGTACGGCGCGCGGAGACGGGGCAGGAGCGCCTCATGTGGGCGCGCCACCGTGATTTGGCAGTTTTCAATCAACCGGCATTTCGTATGCAACAACGCCTCCAACCGATCCTCTATCGGGACTTCGGGGTTCCTCACATAGATTACGCGCAGTTGGTCCGGCGCAAAAATACCCCGCGCCTTCTCGATCACTCGCAGGTCGCGCACCCCTTCGCGGAAGTTCCGATCAGCCAGAAAAGCAGCTTGCCACAAGACCACCTCGTCTCCTCGTGCCAAGGGAGGCTCCTGAGTGCGCAGATTGGTGATCACCAAATCCCCGGGTCGGCTCACCCTACTGAGGCAGGAGGCCATCTCCCTAGCAGTTTCTGACACATGTTGTTTGTAGGCTGCATACGATGACCCGATAAAAGCCCCGGGAGCGAGCAGCGCAATGAAGGCCACTTGCAGCCAACGGTTTGGCAGATGCTGCAGACCGAAGGCAGTCAGGCAAGCCAGCGGAAATGCGAGGTGGTAATACATATGCGCTTCGCGGGTGAAGTAAGTCGAAAGCACGACTGCGGTAGCCGCGAAAACGATCAAATACGCCGTGCACCCTTGGATCAGTGGCGAACGCTCTCCGCGGCGTGCGACCACCCAAAGCCCCATGCAGAGTCCCAGAAGCAAGGCTGGTCCAACCAGGATGGCCACTTTCAATGGCAGAACCTCAAGATTTGAAAACAGCTTGAAGTTCCCATGACTCGGCATCCTGGTCTGGTCCCTCAGCGCAGTGAGAAGGTAGCTCCAGTTGGCTTTGTAGAGAACAATCTGGGCGACATAGACGACTATGGTTGCCATCCAACTACCGAGGATCCATCGCCACGCCGCACCTCTCGAGTTGGCGCGAATTGTTTCCCTCAAAGTGTGTCTCTTTTCCACCGAGATAATCAGGAGGCAAGGCACGATGGTGTATGCCATCCAGTCGATTTGACCAGCCACAAAGACCAATAGCGCCAGCCACCGCGCCTGCCGGGCCTTGACTGGCTCGGTTGGCCCGCGCGGGCCGATCACCAGCAAGGCCCCGATCCACAACGCTCCGACCAGCGACACGTTGGTTTCCACCGAAAGGTAGGTCGTCACCGGTGACAAGGCGTATCCCGCCGCCGCAAGGAATGAAGGCGTCCGATCAAACTGGCGCCGGAGAATCAGGAACACCGCCAGACAACTGCCCCACTGCGTCAGCGCGATCAACGCCGTAATCCCCCACCCGCCAGCGAACCGGCACACGGCGGCGAACAGCCAGTAACTCGGACTGGGATGGTGAACGTAGTTGAAACGACTTGGCTCGGACACGCGGCCCAACGCTGCGCCGGTCTCCAGCAGGGCGCCCTTGCGGTTGAGGAAGCCGTAGTCCAGAAGCCTGCGGGCCTGAAGAACCTCCCAACGCACCGCCGGTTCCACCTGTGTGAGCGGATACAGGCGCGTTAGTGCCCAGAAACAACTCAGGATCAGCAACGACCAGTATGCACTACGTGTCAACACCTGCTGTCGGTTACCATCGCTCATGCCGTCAGTTTACTTGGTGCCGACGATAGCGGCAAGTGTGTGCGCCACGTATTCAGCCTGTTCCAGCGTCATTTCGGGGAACAACGGCATGCTGAACACCCGGTCGCAGGCCCGTTCGGTGTGCGGGAGACTGCCGCGCTGGTGACCCAGCGGCGCGTATGCCTTCTGCAGATGCACCGGCACCGGGTAGTGGATCGCGCTTTGGACGCCGCGTGCCTCCAAAGCATTTCGGACTGCGTCACGTCTTTCCACGTACACCACGAACAAGTGATACACGCTTTCATTCGCGGGATCGTCTTGGGGAAGATCAGCGCGGGCCCCTGTCAAAAGCTGGCGATAGAGCCGTGAGCATCGTTGGCGTTTGGCCGTCCAATCATCAAGACGCTTCAATTTGACGCGCAACACGGTGCCTTGAAAACCATCCATGCGGTAATTGTACCCGATGTAATCATGAAAATAACGCCGTGCTTGGCCGTGGTCGCGCATCGCCCGTGCGAACTGCGCCACGCGTTCGTCGTTGGTGGTCAGCGCGCCGCCCTCGCCATACGCGCCGAGGTTCTTGGCGGGGTAAAAGCTGTAGGCCGCGGCCAGACCGAAGCTGCCCACGCGCTTGCCACGATACCGCGCGCCATGGGCTTGGCAGGCGTCCTCGATCACCACAAGATTGTGGCGACGGGCGATCTCCATGAGCGCGTCCATCGTTGCGGGCCGGCCATAAAGATGCACCGGCAGGATAGCCTTGGTGCGCGGCGTGATGGCTGGCTCGATGAGGTTGGGGTCCAAGTTGGCGGTCGCGGGATCGATGTCCACGAACACCGGCCTGGCACCGGTGTAGGAAATCGCCTCGGCGGTGGCGATAAAGGTGTTGGCGGGGTGATCACCTCGTCGCCGGGGCTGACCCCGGCGGCCAGCAGCGCCACGTGCAATGCACTGGTGCCGGTGTTCAGTGCCACACAATGTTTGGTTTCGCAGTAGGCGGCAAATTCCTTTTCGAATTGCGCGACCTCGTCGCCCAGAATGAACGACACGTTACAGCATACGCGATCCAGAGCCTCGCAAATCTCGTCGCGCAGACCGGCGTACTGCACTTTCAGGTCAAAGTACGGAACCTTCATGCGGGCCGGATTGTGGGGGCAGCCAGCCTCCCCCGCAAGCAATGCCTGAAGCCTCGATGCGACTCAAACCAGCTTGAAATACCGCTCGTAAAGTGTCTCTGGGACCAGGTGTAGTTTCCCCAACACTTTCGCAACGGGGGCGAAAAACCGCAGGAAGGAGTGGTAGTTCCGGTAGTCGAGGAAGTTCCTCGGGCGTTCCTCCAGCAGTGTCCGCAATTCACCGGGGGTCATGCCGAGTTGATTCAACACGTAGGCCACCTCGGCGCTCGCATCGGCCTTCGCGTTCGCCGCCAGCGCTGCCAAGGCGTCTTGGCGCGTCACCTCTCCCGCGCGCACCAGCGCTGACATTGGGATTTTGCGATAATCAATGCTGAACTTGTGCGCGTGAATGAAGGACAGGAAGGGCTTGAACCTGCAATCGAAGTGGTGTTTGCCGCCGTACTGCCAGCCCAGTTCGCTCGTGAGGAGCTTCCGGATCTCCTGGTCCCGGTACGGGATGTAGAGCGGAAGCTGCACCGTCCGGATTCGCTTGAACATGATGTACCGAAACAGGTCGAAGAGATGGGTTCGGTTGAAGGTCTTGAGGCGTGCGCCCGGGCCGCCAAAAAGCCGCACCACATCGTCAAAGTACCGGCCGTCCATATAGCCCCACCGGGCCGGGGTCAACCCCTCAGTCCGGAAAGAAGTGCCAAGCAGGATGTAACGAATGCTCTCTTCGGCGGCGACGCGATACAACGAGGAACTGATTCCCACCAGGCAGGCCATGCAAATGTCCGGGACGGAGGCCTTCAGACCTGCCAGGTAGTACTCCTTCAACTCCGCCCACTCGTGTCGGACAACCCGCAGGTCCACCTGGAGCGCGTGAACAATTTTCTCAATGTTTTGTCGGGCCGGTTCAGAAACCCATCCGTTATCAAAATGGACCACCAGCGGCCGCAGGCCCAGTTTCTTGGCCATGTAAACGCAGTAGCTGCTGTCCGTGCCGCCGCTGAGACCAATGACACAATCGTGCTGCTTGTTTCGTCCGCTGGCTTTGATGGCGGCCAGCAGGTGCTCAAACTTGCGTTTGGCTTTCTCATCCAGCGCGTAGCGACTTTGCAGTCTGTCGTAGAGGGCGCAGTGGTTGCACACGCCCTGCTCGGAGAACTGAATACCGGGAACGCTGGAATCCAGGACACACCGGGTGCATGTCCGGTGTTCGCTGAGACTGGCCTGCTGTTGCATGCGTTAACTCCTAACCTCTTCGGGTGCGAGGCACAAGGCTCCATGGGCTGTAGTCAGGCGGTTGGTTGGCAGGATTGACCCGTCGCCTTGAGGATTTTACAGGGAATCTCGGCCCGCCGAAGCTCTCGCGCCGCGTGCAAACGGCTCATCACCTCAACCCGCCGGTCGTTTGTCCGGTCCCCTGCCTGCGTTCGGCGAGGATGCGCGCGTAGAACTGTTCCATCTTCCCGGCGATCTTGTCCCAATTCAAGTGTTCCAGCACGAACCGACGACCCCCTGTGCCCATCTTCCGCTGCCACGCCCCGTCGGTCAGCAGCCGCACCAACGCCGCCGCGATCAAGCACGGCTCGCGCGAGTTGAGCAGCACGATGTTTTCGCCGTCCCTCAACGTGCCTTCGCCAAACAGATTCTCCGGCAGGTCGTTCACCACCGGCGTCTCGCACAACATCGCCTCCATCGCCGCCGTGCCCAAGGCGGCATAGGGGCCGGTTACCCAACTCGCATGCGCGTGCGACGTCTTCATCAACTCTACGACCCGCTCGTGCGGAGTCCCCCCGAGAAATTGCACTTGGCTCTCAGTCAAACCCAGTTGTCGCGCCACCCCGACCGGCTCCTGCAAGTCCACACGACTGGCGAGCACCAACCGCGCTTCAGGGGCTTTCTCCAGCACCAGCGGCATGGCCCGCACTAACTGCACCGGGTTGCGAAACGGATGGATGTGGCCGACCACGACTTCCGCCGCCCCCGCCCAACACCCACACTGTGCTTTTCCTGAACACCCTGCTCATAAGCATTGCATCCGGGACGCAACGCCCCATCCGCCCGGTCCTCAATGGCGCAGCCGCAACGTCAGGAGTACCAGCGGACGCATCAGCGACCAGATGTCCCGCGAGAGCCGGATCTTGCTGACGGACATGCCGTCCTGCGGGTAAATCTTGGCCACCGGCACTTCGGCGTAGCGGTAGCCAAGCGAAAGGACCTTGTAGTGCAGATAGAACTCGAGTTCGTACCGCTCCAGCCAGTCTTGCGAAATATCAATGCGCGGGTCTTTGAGCAGCGACAGTCGGTAGGCGCGGAAGCCGTTGGCGGCGTCGGTCAGTTTCCGTCCAAAACGCAGTGACCACATCACGGCAACACCCCAAGTAATCAGTCGGCGAGGGACCGGCGTGCCCTCCGACCTCCCGCGGCCAAGGAAACGCGAGCCCTGCACGTAATCGGCCCCGTTGCGGATGGCCTCCAGCAGCATCGGAATCTCAGCCGGGTCGTCCTTGTTGTTGCCGGCCATTACCACCGCCACTTCGAAACCGCGCTGGTGCAACTCCATCAACCCGGTGCGAATCGCCGCGCCGACGCCGCGCCGCTGGGTGTGCCGCAGCAGTGTTACCGGATACCCCCGCACCACCGTCGCCGAGTCATCGGTCGAGCCATCGTCCACGACCACCACGTGCGGCGCGGACGCAAAGTCAAATCGCTTCAAGACGAGCGCCAGCCGCGGCTCGTTGAAGGATGGAATGACCACTCCGGCCTTGAGTGGCGCAGAAGAAGGAACCGGGAGTTCGGCAGACGGGGTCTGCGGCTTGGAATTGGCCATGTTAAGAGTCGAGACGGAACGGCACCTGGAGAGCGGGCATTGTGTTGGTCAATGGCGCCCTTGTCTAGCTGCAGGCATGCGGAACCTTGCGGCGGACACGCGCCGGGTTGCCCGCAACGATGGTGTGAGGCGGGACGTCTTTCGTGACCACGCTCCCGGCGCCAATGATGGCGCCATCGCCAATCGTCACACCGCACAGGATGACCGCGCCGCTGCCGATGGAGGCCCGGCGGCGAACCAGGGTCGGGACGACCTTCCAGTCCTTTTCACTCTGGGGCGAGCCGTCGGCGTTCACCGCGGCCGGATAACGGTCGTTGATGAAAACCACGTGATGGCCGATGAAGCATCCGTCCTCAATGGTCACGCCTTCGCAGATGAAAGTGTGGCTGGAGATCTTGCAGCGGCGACCAATCTTCGCGTTCTTCTGGATTTCGACGAATGCGCCGATGCGGCTCTCGTCGCCGATCTCGCAGCCGTAGAGGTTCACGAAGCCGTGGATTCGCACCCCCTCGCCAAGCCGGACGTCGGGCGCGATGCGGGAGAAGTCGGGTTTCGAGTTCATGCGGAAACTGATGTGGGGCTGGCGCTGTCCAAACTTCTTCAGAGCACGACACGGTCGCCCTGCGCCTTGATGCTTTGCTGTGCCGCGTTGAGAATCTTCACCACGCGCAAACCCGCCTGGCCGTCCGTGACGGGTGTCTGGCCGTCCTTGACGCACGCCGCGAAATGCCGGGCCATCCGCCCTAGCGGTTCTTCCATGCTGATGTGGGGAGACCACACGTCGCCGGACCGGTAGCTGATGAGCAACTGGCGGCGCGTCTCGTCGCTGGTCACGTTGATGCCGCGGTTATAGACCTTGATGCGTTCGCTGGCGTCAAGGTCGTTGTAAAGGAGGCTCTGCTCGCTCCCGCAGATCATCATGTGGCGGATCTTGACTGGCGAGAGCCAGTTGACGTGAATGCTGGCAATCAGCCCGTCGCCAAAGTCGAGTGTGAGATAGGCCACGTCCTCAAGGTCGTTGGCCGCATGTACGCTGCCGAAAGCCGACACACTGCGCGGCGCCCGGCCCAGCAGATAATCCACAATCGAAAGATCGTGCGGCGCCAGGTCCCAGACGACGTTCACGTCATGTTGGAACAGGCCGAGATTGATCCGCACACTGTCAATGAAGAAGAGTTTGCCTAGTCGGCTGGAATCTACGATCTCTTTCATCTTGACGACTGCGGGACTGAATACAAACACATGGTCCACCATCAAAACACAGCCCCGCTTGCGCGCCAGTTCCGCCAGTTCCTCTGCCTCGGCCACCGTGCGCGTCATCGGCTTTTCGACGAGCACGTGTTTGCCTCGTTCGAGCGCCATTTTGGCCAGCGTAAAGTGTGTGGAAACCGGCGTTGCGATGGCGACCGCGTCCACACGCCTGTCTTCAAAGACCTCTTCGACACGGTCGCTGACCGCGACCCCGGGCTGGCGCTTGCGCGCCAACTCGCGGCGCTCCGGGCGTTTGTCCACGCACCAGACCACATTGGCCCCCGGTGTCTCCGCAAAGTTGCGCAGGAGGTTCGGTCCCCAGTATCCGTAGCCAATCACAGCGATGTTCATAATTCCCGTCTCCGAAATAGGCCGCTATTGTCATGGGTCTCCCACTAATCCGCAATCCAGAACTTCGAGCCGGAACGGCGCAAAACCATGATGCACCATCACCGCCGGAATCGCGATTGCTCGCAACTCATCCACTTCTCCCCAACACCCGCCTCCGCCGCTTCGATGCAGTCGCTGCCTTCATGCCAGCTTTGTAGGTTCGGCCCGTTTCCTTTTGTGTCCACAGGAACAACTGACTCGTGTGCTCATCCGACGCCAAATTGCACCGCGTCCCTCTGCGCAACGGGCGAAAGCCCGAGCTGGTGATCAAACAATTCTGCTGGAAACTTCGAGCGTCCAGGTCTTTCGCCGTGATCTCGGCAACTCAAGTCCTCAACTCGGGGATTGCGTGCCGAATGTCGCCGTTTGCCTCGGAGCGGTCAGCCTCGCCATCGGAAAGTGGGGCATTGCACCTCGCGAACCACGCGGGCGCGCGGACTGTCCCGGGTGTAAAGACTGAACGAGAACGGTTTCTGGAAGTAGATGCCCCCGGCGAGACGGCGCAACCGATGGTGCAAAACTATCAGGGGCTTCAATCGCCGGACCCAGAAGGGCGCGGAGGCATGCAGTTCCCTGGTTTCACGCCGGGCATTCTCCTTGGCACTCATGTTTGCGCCGGTCAAGGTGAACACCGACGTGAACCGCCGCAAAACGCTCATCCGGGTCCGGCGCTTGAGCAGGCGCAGCATCCATTCGCCATCCCCAACGTCCCGCAGGCGGGGATCGAACAGAATGGCGGAGTCATGAATGATTTTTCGCCGGAAGAAGGTCGCGCAGGAGAACGTCGGCAGGTGCGATACCCAGAGGTGATACTTGAGCGGCACCTGGACCTTGCGGTGGAACAAATACTCGCCCTTGACGTTGACGACCACGAAGTCGCCGAAGACGACGTCCACCTCGGGATTGCGCTCAAAAAATTCGCGCACGGTCGGCAAGGCACCGGGCAGGTATTGCTCGTCGCAGTTCAGGTAGGCCAAGATGTCGCCGCTCGCCCGCTGAAGACCCCGGTTGATGGCGTCATACATTCCTCGATCCTTTTCCACGAACACCTTGACCCGCCTGTCCTGGACGAGCCATTCCAATGTCCCATCGTCCGAGCCGGCGTCTTGAATGATGTGTTCAACGTCCACTCCTTGATCGGCCACGGATGCGACACAGAGCTTCAGCCAGTCGGAACCGCGAAAGCTTGGGGTGACGACCGAAAAGCGCACGGTGCGTTTACATTCGGCCGGGATTGACTGCGATGGTGAACCAGTCAGAGAAACGAGGCTGGCCCGGACTCAAGCCCGGTGAAAGCTGGACGGCCGCGCTGCGGCGGAGGGGACTGCCCCCCATGGGAAAAAGGAAGGCGGGCTGGCAACAGCTTGCTCCTCTGATTGGGTCGCCGCGTTCGGATGCGCATTGGCAAATGCGAATCATCGGCCAAAGGCCGGCTTCGGCCGCGGCAGAATAGTGGCCAGAAACTTGGGTCGTACCTGCTGCGCTACAGGCACTGGCACGGGTTTGCTGACGCCCCCATTCAAGCTGATGTTGAACCCAATTGTCCCGCAGAATGTCGGCATGTCTACGTGAAACGATCCAGCCACGAAGAAGAAGAGGAGGAGGTGTGTGATGAACGCCGTGAGGAGAAAAGCGTTGACCGTGCGTAGCGAAGGATCACCGAATCGGTAGTTTCGATACAGCACGTGCAAGCTGGCGGCCAGAAACCAAAGGAAGCCAATGACGCCCCAAATGCCCAACGGGATGATCAAAGACAACGGTCCACTGTGGTAGTCGCCCGTAATGTACACGCCTTGGGATCCAGTCCCGTGCTGCCACCCAGCGGCGGCCAATTCCAGTTCCGTCGGGTTAATGGCAAAGCCTTTACCAAGCAGGAGGTGCTGGGGAATTTCGGACGACACCACTTTCCAGATGTTCACCCGCCATTCCGAGGATCCCTCGGCGCTCAACCGGGCGGCCGGATCGATCTCGACTGGCAGCCAGGCGAAGCAACGTTGCACACTGGTCGGCAATCGAGGAAGAATCGGGATGAGCGCAAGCCCAACCAGCAGCCCACCCAAAAGCACCACCAGCAACAGGCGGGTGCGATGAAGCCCCTCCAGACAGAATTGAATGCCGACTAGAGACAGAATGGTTATCAAAAACGAGCGGAAGCCCCCAAACAACATGACCACAAAAAGAATCACAAACAGCACAACTCGCCGCGGCTTCGCCGCAAAAAAAACACCTCGAATCCCATACCGCGCCATCATGAACGACATGGTGGCGATCGCCGCCAAGGGCACGCCGCCCATTCTCGGGATGTAGCTGGCCGCTTGCCCAGGCATTGCCTCCACCGGAAACAGAGCAAAGAGGAAATAAAAAGAGGGACCGACCACGTCCACCATGCTGGCCATGGCCCAAGTAAGGCCCCCCAGAAAGAACATGGCGACGTAAAGCGGCGCTCGCTCCAGCGGAATCCGGTGGCTCGTAAAGGCGAAGTAACCGAGAATCGCGCCGAAAAGATAGACATACCGCCTGCCGCCCCAGACGTCCCCGCCGAAACTCCTCAGCCCGATCCCGCTGGTCAATCGTGCCGTCAACCATGTCACCACAAACAAGAACACCAGCGACCACGCTACGGACGGCACGTGAACGAATCTCATGCGCCGGTTGAGAGTCCTTTGCAGAAGGGATATCAGGAGGCTCAACGCCGTTAGCACAAGCCAAAAGTTGGGTCGCCCGCGGATAAAGAAAGCCACGGCTGTGCCATTCCAACTGAGAACCAGCAGCGGGTGATGCCAGTTCAATAGGATCGGGATGACCAGCACCAGCAGCAGCAACCCGACCGTCGCGAAGGTCGTAAAATCGAAGGGCTGAGCCAGCAGGTAGCCAAGGAAAACCGCCAGCGGCAGGCAGATGCCGTAGATCAGAATTGACCGAACAACTGTAAAGCTACTCGTCATTCTTCAACAAGCCCAAGAACCATCCTGTGGTGTTCGCCACGACAGGTTTGATGAACAAAAGGCCCGCGCATGTGATAGCATAACACTGCAAAGGGTAATTACGCAATTGGGTATCCGGCCCAAGCGGGTTGCTGGTCAACGGCCGGGGCCACCCTCACCCCGCCGTTCAAACTTACGCTTAAACCAACCAAACCAGTGAATACAAACATATCCACATCTACCGAACCGAAAAACAGAAAGAAGAAGATGGCCCGCCCGACGAACAAGGCCAATAACGTCGTGTTGATGTTCCGCAGCGAAACCTCGCCAAACCGGTGGTTAAGGTAGAGGACTCGTCCCGCCGCGATTAAGAACCACAGGAAACCGACTGCCCCCCAGATTCCAAACGGGATCAGAATGGAAAGCGGTCCATTATGGTAATCCGCCGCCACGATGGCTACCTCGCTTGTTGGCCTCAACCCCCTGGCCGCGCTTTCCTGGCTTAGGTAAAGATCAGTCGGGTTCAGCGCGTAGCCCTTCCCCTTAAGCAAGTATTTCGGCACCTCGGGTAAAAGGATTCGCCACATTTCCAACCGCCATTCCGTCGAATGGTCAGCGTCACTGCGGACGATCGGGTGAACATCCAAGGGCAGAAAACTCAGGGCGCGCTGCGCCGAAAGCGGCAGCTTATCCACAAACGTCACCATCGCCCCCCCGCCCACAACGCCCGCCGCCAGAAGGATGGCCAGCCATCGCGTGCGGTGCAAACCCTCAAGGAAGAATTCGACCACAACAATCAGACCCATAAGGACGACAAACGATCGAAATCCGCTTAGCAATCCCCCTACGACTGCGGCCACCAAGAGTGCCGCCCGCCACGGTTTCCTCAAATCCAACACGCCGCGAATGCCGTATAATGCCAGAAGGCAGCAGGCGATCGCCATCGAGGCCCAGATGCTGCCCGCGATGCGTGGAATCCCACCGTAAGCAGCCTCAGTTCCGACCGCCTGAACCATGGCAAACTCGGACGGAAAAAGATCCAGCAAGAAATAAAACTTCGCCCCCCCCATGTACGCCAAGTTGCTGGCCAACGCCGTTATCGCGGAAAGGAAAAAAAGCGAGACGTACAGCTTCGCGCGCTGGGCTGGAATTCGACGACTCGCCAATGCGAAATAACCGGCGATGGCAGCTAGAATGTAGAAGTACTTTTTCCCGCCGTAGCTTGCCGAGCCTAGGCTGCGAGCCCCCATACCTCCGGTCGTCGCTGCCGTCGCTGCCAACACCAATGCCAGAAACAGCAGCGCCCAAGGGACACCCCCACCGGACATGAACCGTTTATCTGGATCAACCGAGCGATTCACCAAAGCCACAATCAGTCCCGTGACCGAGAAGAGCATCCACAAATACGGACGTCCTGGAAGAAAGTACGGGTCGATGGCCGCGTTCCAACTGATGATCAATAAGGGGTGATACCATCGCAGCAACAACGGAAACAAAAGCGCCGTTACGACGAACACAAGGATGGCGAGGCTGGTGGATTCCAACGGCTGGGCCAGAAAGTAACCCACCAGCACCGCCAAAGGCACGCACAACCCAAAAATCACCTGCGACCGGGATGCCGTCAACGTGTTGGCCATCGTTTCAATCCTACCCGACAAAGGAAGCCGGTCGCAATTCTAATTTCTGCCCGTTGGTGATTGAGAATGCACGTCGCAGGCCGCCTTTCCTCCGCAATCCGTAATCAACTATGTCACGCTGGGCTGTTAAACGAATTGGTGCGCAACTGTCCAACTTGACACACACGGTCTCGTTGTTATGCTCCGGCGCTCCGATACACGGGGTGTTCCCTGAGCAAATCGTCGGCACGGCGCGCCGTCTGTGGCTCGGACAGTGAGATAAACTATGAAACGTCAATACCAACCGTCGAAAATCCGCCGCCAGCGGCAGCACGGGTTTCTGGCCCGGAAATCGTCCAAGAGCGGCCGGGCCATTCTGCGCAACCGCCGTCGCAAAGGCCGCAAGCGCCTGACGCCGGTTTAACCGAGGGCCGCCATGGCCGCCGAATCTCCAAAACGGCTGCGGCTGGGCCGGGAAACGCGCATCAAACACGGGCGCGATTTTTCGCGCATCCGGCTTGAGGGACAACGGCTGGCCTCGGGATGCGTCGCCGTCAATTGGCAGCCGTTGGCGTCTGGAGCGCAAACGCGTTTGGGCGTGATTGTCGGCGGCAAGATTGGCAATGCAGTGACGCGAAACCGTGCCCGGCGGCTCCTCCGCGAAACCTTCCGCGTGCATCAGCACGACTTGGCCGAGCCTGTGGACCTGGTTCTCGTGGCGAGATCGTCCGTTGTGCGGAAAAAGTTCTCGGATGTGGAGAATGACCTTTTGACCGCGTTGCGGAAGGCGCGCTTGTTGAAAGACGCGCGACGGCAAAGCTTGTGATTGACGAAGTGGCGGCTAAAACTGAATTAAAAGAACTCGTGAGCATAGTTCAGCACATCCTGATTCTGGGCGTGCGGATTTATCGTTGGGTGATCTCGCCCGCCAAGGCGGCCTTTTTCGGCCCGCTGGGACGTTGTCGTTTTTCACCGAGTTGTTCAGAGTACGGGTTGGAGGCGGTTCGTGTCCACGGCGCCATGCGTGGAAGCTGGCTGGCGATAAAGCGGATTTGCCGCTGTCATCCGTGGGGCGGCTGCGGCGATGATCCAGTGCCCGAAAGGAAGGCGGAAGGCAGAAGGCAGAAAGCAGAAAGGACGCCCGCGCGACTAGCAGCAGCAGTGGCAGGCGGGGGAAGTTGAGATTCGCCCATGGATCGCAAGTCAATCATCATTCTGGCCGTTTGCTTTGCGCTGTTCGCGCTTTGGAGTGTTTTGGTTCCAAAGTATTACGCGCCAAGGCAGGTGCCGCCGCCCCCTGCCCAGCAGCCGGTTTCAACCGCAACGACCAGCGGAACGAACCTGGTGGCCGCACCGCCCGTTGCCGCCACGAATCTGGGCGGGCCTGCGTCCGCGACCGCAGCCTTCGTTCGCCCCGAAGCGCCAGAGGAGTTGGTGGTCCTGACGAACGAAAACGCCCGTTACACGTTCACCTCGCACGGCGGCGGGTTGAAACTGGTGGAGCTGGTTCACTACCCCGAGTCCGTGGCTGCGAGCCGCAAGAAAAGCCTCGAAGGCCCGCGGCTGGCGTCGCTGAACACGCAAGCCCCGGTCCCGGTGCTGGCATTGCTGGGAGACGCGGCGTTGCAAGGCGACGGCGTCTTCACCCTCACCCAGACGGAGGCTGGTGTCCGCGCCGAGCAAGTTCTCACGAACGGATTGACGGTGGTTAAAGAGTTCCAACTCAGCTCGAATTATCTGCTCTCGGCCACAGTCCGGCTACAAAACACCGGCACGCAAACCTTGACTCTGCCGGCGCAGGCGTGGGTCATCGGCACCGCGACGCCGATGGACCCGGACGACAGCGGCCGGTTCGTGGGCGTGCTGTGGTATGACGGGCAAAAAATGCAATCGGTGGATCAGAGTTATTTCAGCCCGCACGGCTTCATGTGCACGCCGCGCATCCCGCCGGCGGAGTATCGCGGTGGGGCCAGCAACGTCGTTTGGGCCGCGGTTAACAATCAGTTCTTCGCACTGGCCGCGATGCCCCAAGAACCGGCCGTCCAGTTGACTTCCATTCCCGTGGCCCTGCCGCGCGCGGCGGCGGTGGAAGATCACGTCCGCGCCAGAAATCTTCCGCCGCCCAGAGGTTTTCAAACCACCCTTGACTACCCGCCCGCGACTTTGGCGCCTCAACAGACGATCACAAACCAATTCCATTTCTTCGCCGGGCCGAAGGAATATCGGACCCTCGCGCGCATCGGCAACCGCTTCAACAACAATCTCGACCTGATCATGGGCTTCAACCGCGCCCTCGGCTGGGGCGTGACGGCGTTTTTTGCCAAGGCGCTCCTGGTTTCCATGAACGGTTTGCACGATCTCCTGAAGCTCGGTTACGGTTGGGTCATCATTGTCATCACCTTCATCTTTAAACTCGCATTCTGGCCCCTGACGCAGGCGAGCACGCGCTCGATGAAACGCATGGCCGCGCTTCAGCCCCAGATGAAAGCGCTCCAAGAGAAATACAAGGACGATCCGGCCAAGATGAACAAGAAGCTCATGGAGTTCATGAAGGAACACAAGGTCAGCCCGCTGGGCGGCTGCCTGCCGATGCTGCTGCAGATGCCGGTGTTCATCGGGTTCTACGTGATGATTCAGAGCGCCATCGAACTGCGCGGCGCGCAGTTCCTCTGGGTGCAGGATTTGTCCAAGCCCGACACGCTGTTCCGCATCCTGCCGGGAAGCCTGGATATTCCGTTCAACCTCCTGCCGCTGCTGATGGGTGCGACGATGCTTTGGCAATCGCACATGACGCCGCCCTCGCCCGGCATGGACCCGACGCAGCAGAAGATGATGCGTTACATGCCGTTGATCTTCCTGTTCATGCTCTACAATTTCTCGGCCGGTTTGACGCTTTACTGGACCGTGCAAAATCTGCTAACCATTGCGCAGATGAAACTGACCCGAGCGCAACAGGGTTCGACGGTGCTGACCGCGCCTGTTGCAACGGCGCCGCCGCAAAAAAAGCGGAAATAGCCTCCGGTCATGTGTCATTCCTTCAATCCGCAACCCGCAATCCGCAATTGAGTTATGCCCGCCCAACCCAAAGCCATCCTGGAAAAAATTCTCGAACTGCTCGGCTTCACCGCCACCATTGAAGAGCACAAGCTGGAGGAAGGTCTCCTGCTCGACGTGAAGGCGGACGACTCGGGCCGGCTCATCGGCCGCCAGGGCCAGACGCTTTCCGACCTGCAATACCTCGTCAATCGCGTGCTCTTCCAGCAGGACCAAGCGACGCCCAAAGTGACGCTGGACGTGGGCGGCTATCGCGCTCAGGCGCGCGAGGCGTTGGCGAAGAAGGCCAAGGACGCCGCCGAGAAAGTCCGGCGCTGGGGCGACGTGGTGGAACTGGAGCCGATGAACGCGTTCGACCGGCGCATCGTCCATCAGGCGCTGAAAGACGATCCCGACATCGAAACCCACAGCGTCGAAGTGGACGGCACGGACAAAAAGGCCATTCTGCTCAGGCCGAAGCACTAGCGCAGAGTAGGACAGGCGTCCCGCCTGTCCGGGTCAGGCGAGACGCCTGACCTGCTTTCAATACTTCAGCACGGTGGGGTAATTTCATCCGACCAGGCGAAATCATGCTGCCGCTAATAGATTTCGTCGTGGCTGCCAATGTCCACGAACACGGCGCGGTTGTTCGTTAAAAAATGGAACACAACGCGCACGTCGTATTCGATGGTGAAGCTCCACAGTTCGCGCAACTCGCCGGAGAGTTTGTGCGTTCGCAACCGCGGATCGTGCGGGTTGGCGGTGAAAATTTCCACATGTCGCCAGAATTTCTCCTCCAAGTCCTTTCGCCCCGCGACCCGCTTCTTGAAGGCCCGCTTGAACGATGAACTGAAGGCTATCTGCGTCATCCGGCAGCTAGAGATTTCTTCAGTTCGCTGACGGAACTTGAGAACTTCAGCTTGCCGCGCTTAACCTCGTCCTGACTGCGGCGATGGTTCGCTCGAATTTCCCGGCGGCGTTCCTCGACCAACGCACGCTCCAGAACAAACTTGAGTTCTTCCTTCTCCTCCAGCGAGCAGGTTCGCACTTGCTCCACCAAGGTTTCGAATATCGCGCTCATGGTCGTATTTTAATACTTGGGCACGTTGCGGTCAATTGCATCCGACCAAGCGCTGATGCCGCCTTTGGCGCTTTTCACGTTTTTGAAACCCCGCTCTCTGAGGAGCTTGACGGCCTTGAGCGAACGCACGCCGTTCTTGCAGTGGATGTAAATCGTCTGGTTGGGGTCCAGTTCCGTGAATCGCTTCGGCAATTCGCCGAGCGGAATCAACGCCACGCCGTCAATGCGGGCGATCTCGTGTTCGCCCGGCTCGCGCACGTCAATGACCCGGATGCCGAGCTTGGGATCGTCCAGCGCGCGTTTCATTTCTTGAACGGTAACTTCGTCGGGATTGGGCGCGGAGGCTGCCGGCTCGGGCGCGATGCCACAGAACTGTTCGTAGTCTATGAGTTCCTTGATGGTCGGGTGGTCGCCGCAGATTGGACACTCCGGATCGCGCCGCAACTTCAGTTCGCGGAACTTCATGTCGAGCGCGTTGAACAGCAGCAGCCGGCCGATGAGCGAAGTGCCTTTGCCGAGTGCAAGCTTCAAAATCTCCGTGGCCTGGATGGTGCCAATGATGCCGGGCAACACACCAAGCACACCGCCTTCGGCGCAACTCGGGACCGTCTCCGGCGGCGGCGGTTCGGGATAAAGGCAGCGGTAACACGGCCCGCCCAGGTGCGGCGCGAACACGCTGGCCTGACCCTCGAACCGAAAGATTGAGCCGTAAACGTTCGGCTTCTTCAGCAGCACGCAAGCGTCGTTGGTGAGGTAGCGCGTCGGGAAATTGTCCGTGCCGTCCACCACGATGTCGTAGGGACGGATGATGTCGAGGGCGTTCGCGCTGGTGAACCGGGTTTCATGGAGAACGACCTGAACGTCCGGATTAATGCTATTGAGCGTTTCCTTGGCCGACGCGGTTTTCGGCCGGCCCACGTCTTCGGTGCCGTGGATGATCTGGCGCTGGAGATTCGAGAAATCCACGGCGTCAAAGTCCACGATGCCCAGTTTGCCGATGCCGGCCGCGGCCAGATACATCAGGATGGGCGAGCCGAGTCCGCCGGCGCCGACGCACAGGACGCTGGTGGAACGAATTTTCTTTTGGCCGGCCAGCCCGACTTCCGGCAGAATCACGTGCCGTGAATAACGGCGCAGTTCGTCGTTGCTCAATTGCATAAAAATCGAAACAAGCAGCGAAGGCTATTGCATATTGGCAGGATAAATCAACCTAGCCGAGGAAGCAACGAAGGCACAGGTGCAGTTCCGTTTATGGAAGGCCCGAACTGGGACCGGAGCTTGGACGGCGCGCCAGCGTCCTGGAGTGCGCCAGCCCTCTGGCGCTTTGCGAGGTGTTCGGACGAACGCGGGTGTCGGCGTGCGCGCGAGACGAAAGCGGTGGAGGGCCACCGCAGTCCACGACGCTGACGCGCGCATCATGGGCACGATTCGAATCGTGCCGCCTCAAGAGCAAGATACGTCCGAACGCCGCGCCGGCGGGTAGCCAACCGGCGCAGTTGCTGCGTTCATCGCTGCCACCAGCTCCGGCAGCATCGAATTGAACATTGGCAAGGGAGCCGATAAAGTCAACGCGAATCATGAGTCAATTCACTACTCAAATGGTCGCGGCCCGATTGAAAAAATCGTCTCGCTTGCGGCCGACGCTGGCCATCGTCCTCGGCAGCGGCTTTCACCACGTCCTCACCGAACTGAAACTGGAGAAGAAAGTCCCGTACGCGAAGCTGCCCGGCTTTCCGCCCGTGGGCGTAAGCGGGCACGCGGGCGAACTTTACCTTGGCCACCTGGGCGGCACGCCGGTTTTGGTGTTGAGCGGGCGCGCCCATTTTTACGAGGGCCATTCGCTGGAGCAAATCACCTTCCCCGTGCGCGCGCTGGCGGCGTTTGGCATTCGGGACTTGTTACTCACCAACGCGGCGGGCGGAATCAACTGCAATTTCCGTCCCGGTGATTTCATGGTTGTTACCGACCACATCAATTTGATGTGTGCAAATCCGCTGCGGGGCGCGCTTCAGCGGGGCTTGCCACGGTTCGTAGATTTGACCAAAACATACGATGCGGACCTGAGCACGCTGTTGAAGCGGGCGGCGCGGCAAAGTGGACTGACGCTTCGCACCGGCGTTTATCTGGCTGTGTCAGGGCCGAGTTATGAAACGCCCGCTGAAATCCGGGCTTTCGCCCGGTTGGGTGCCGACGCCGTCGGCATGAGCACAGTGCCCGAGGCCATCGTCGCCCGGCAATGCGGTCTGCGAGTGGCAGGCGTCTCGTGCATCACAAACCTCGCCGCCGGGCGCAGCCGGCAGCCGCTCTCGCACGATGAAGTGCTTGAAACAGCGGAGCGCGTGAAAACAACCGGCACGCTCCTGCTGAAAAACTTCGCCAAACTCTATGGCCAAACCAAGTAGAACCGTTTTGCTGGCCGCCGCAGCGAAAGCCCGGAAGGGCGCGGTGGCGCCCTATTCCAACTTCAAGGTGGGCGCGGCGCTCCTGACCAAGCGCGGCGAAATCATCACCGGCGCGAACGTGGAGAGCGCCAGTTACGGGCTGACCTGTTGCGCCGAGCGCGTCGCGCTCTTCAAAGCCTTGACCGGCGGCGCCGGGGATTTTGCGGCCATTGCCGTGGTCGCGCGCGCGCCGGGCGGGCCGATGCCGTGCGGGGCTTGCCGTCAGTTGTTGGCCGAATACGCGGCCCACGCCAAAGTCTGGGTGGCGGACAGCAGAGCGCTGAAGCAAGTCAGCGAATTCACGGTGAGCGACTTGCTACCCAAACCGTTTGCCACCGTCCCCCGCCAAGAGGAATGATGCTCGTCCTAAACTGGTTTCGCAAGGTGGGGCGAGGCTGCTGACGAGCCGCAGGGCAGCCTGGAAATTTGGCCTTTTCCGGCTCGCGAGTACGCTCGCCCCACCGACTGGACATTTATGAAACCGGTTCCAGTGTCGGAAGCGGCCGGGAACGCTTCATGCGCGGGAGAAGGCGGAACCCGCCGGGACGAATTGACTGGCCGGATAAACCACTTCGGGCGCACTCGGGCACTGCCAGTGTCGCGGCAGAAGCCCGGCAGGGCCGACCGACAATAGCCAACCGATTCATCAGTGGATTCCGAAAGCCAACACACCCAGTCCCGCCAAGGACGAAAGAACCACCCGCCTGCCGCATTGTCTTTCGTCCCAGACGGGACTCGACCGCGCTCCCTTCCCAAGTCCCAGCGTTGAAACGCCGGGCTATTGTCTGCTGCCCTGCGGGCTGTGCCGAGTCGAGCCGACCGGTCTGTTCGCCTTTCGGAGTGGTGGTAGGGTCCGGATGCGCCTGTTAGCCCTAAATCTGAATATGATTAGTTGACTGCCTGACCTTCTTTGGCTTTATTAGGCTCATGCAAATTGAAAGTCTAAAAGTCTTCTGCGATCTGGCTGAAACGGAAAGCTTCACCAAGGCAGCACAGATCAACGGCGTCACCCAATCGGCCGTCAGCCAGCAAATCAGTTCGCTCGAGCGGCAGTTCAAGTCGCTGCTCATTGAGCGGAGCAAAAAGAAGTTCCGGCTGACCCGCGAGGGCGAGGTGCTGTACGATTGCAGCAAGCAAATCGTCCAGATGTATGATGAACTGCACAGCAAGTTGCAGGAGCTCAAGGACATCATTTCCGGCAACATCCGCGTGACGACGATCTACAGCATCGGGCTTCACGACCTGCCGCCCTACATCAAAAAGTTCCTGAAAACCTACCCCACCGTCAACGTTCACGTGGAGTACCGCCGCGCCAACCAGGTGTACGAAGAGGTGTTGAGCAACGTGGTGGATTTGGGGCTGGTGGCGTATCCATGGCGCGACAGCCGGCTGGAAATTGTCCCGCTGCGCAAGGAGACGTTGGTGCTCATCTGCCATCCGCAACATCCTTTTGCCAAACAGAAGAGCTTGAAACTCAAGGCGCTCGCCGGGCAAAAATTTGTTTGCTTCGAGCCCGACATTCCCACCCGCAAGGCGCTGGACAAAATCTTCCGGCAGCACGGCGTCCAAGTGCAAAACGTGATGGAATTCGACAACGTCGAAACCATCAAGCAGGCCGTGGAGATTGACACGGGGGTTTCCATCGTGCCGATGACCACGGTGACTCAGGAGGTTGCCAAGCAGACGCTGGCCGCGGTCAATCTTGATGATGGCGCGATGTACCGCCCCATCGCTGTGGTTCATAAGAAAAATAAGGTGCTTTCGCCCGCGATGAAGACCTTTATTGAACTCTTGAAGCAACCCCTCTAACCCGGAAATTTCACACGCGGCTCGGATGGCCGACGGCGTGTAGCCGCAACCTTTAGGTTGCGATTCTTGGACAGACGTTGTGCTGGCCCGGCGCGAACTAAAGTTCGCGGCTACAGCGTGTGAAATTTCACGGCTAAAGCGCGGCGACACGTGGCGGTCGCGCCAAGGGCGCGAAAAACCAAGGGCCGCAGCAGCATTTCTGCGGCCTTGGTTTTTTACGCTACTTCAAATTCGCCGGATTGAGAGGCCGCAAGTCTTTCGGCACGAACTGGCCGTCCTTGCGACTAAACTTCGGATGCAACAAATCTCACGGCGTAGAAACAGCTCTGTAAAACCGTGCGGGGAAGTTTGTGGCTAAAGGATCGAGGTAGCTGAGATTCGTCTGACAGTAGAACGATCCCAAAGGCAACCAGTTCGCGAGGTTGGTGCTGGCTTCGAGTCGGTAGAGTCCGGGTTGAGGAATCCTGAGCGAGAACTCAAAGCCTGGAGCGCCTGGGCGATTGAACACGCCGGGTTGCGCTGCTGGTCTTACGGTGAAGAGGAGAGACGGGGTTGTGGTTGAAGCGGCTTGGTTGTCGTAGGCTCGCGCCCACAATCGGTAAATCCCAGCAGGCAAGTTGTTCCACGAAAAAGTGTAGGGCGAAGTCATATCGGTGAAGACAAGTTCGCTCCCATTGTAAAACTCGACGCGATTTACGCTGCCGTCTATGTCGCCTGCCGTTGCTGTAACGGTCACATTCGCCGGCGCGCTAAATGCAGCGTTGGGAGTTGGACTTGTAAGGGACACTGTCGGTGCGGTGTTGACCGAGGGATAACTTCCGCGCCGGTAGATAACGGCGAGCTTGGCGTCGCTCATCCAAAGACTTGCGCTGCCGCTGGGCGACATTTTGTCCGCAGTCAGATTCTGCTGCCACACAGACCGCCCGGAACTGGTGAATATATCTTCGTCGGCGTAGAGCACGAAGGAGTCGTCACCGTTGAAACATGGGTAGCCGTACCCATCGTAGCTGATCCCAACCAAACCCAAACTTCCTTGGAACAGATCGAGCGTGACGATAGCGGAATTGCCGTTGGTGTAATACGCATCAAAAACGATGTATCGGCTGGATGTTTGGCTAAACGCCGGATTTCCAATTTGAAAATCTTCGTCGGGTGGAACGATCACGAATTGCTGGAGCGTTGTTACATCGAGCGCAAATATACTCCATGCCTGCCTCAGTTGGCCATCGGGGCGCTTGAGCTTCGAGAGCGCGTCGTAAATGAGGAGCTTCCCGTCAGGCGAGAAGTCGAGAGCATCGGCATAGCTGATGTTGTTCAGCGGATTCCCGTCGTTTACAGGAGTCTTCAAGTCAACAGTGGCGGTGATGTTTGACCACATGTCAATAAGGACGATCTGGTTCGTAGGAACACCGATGGCCGCATTGAATACGAAAGCCGCGTAGCGCCCCTCGGGAGAGGCCGCAACTGAATGGACCAAACCTGCATAATCGGTCTGAAAATTCCCCCCTCCCGTTTCGAGATAACAGAGGCTGTCATCAGACCGGACAAACAACATATCAAACCCGTCGCCAAGCACCGAAGGACGAGAAAGCTTAACGCTTGTCACCAAGCTTGAACCGCTCGAAGGATCGCCGCGAGCAGTTTCCTTGCGCCACAAATCGTCTCGAACCCAAAACCAATGCTCGCGAATGAACATCGTTGAGTCGGGCGCGGCTACGGCCGCGTTGACGCTGGCGGGCTGCTCTGCACTCGCGGGTGCGGCGTAGTCTTCGACGACATCGAACGCCTCGGCGGTTTTGATGGCCTGCAAGGAGTTCGCGCCGAACAGGATTTCGGCGGCGGTAATACAGCCAAGCCGTGCGTCCACGTACTGCGAACGAGGCTTCATGTGGACGGTAAGGCATCGGTAAAAAATGCGCTCGGCGTCCAGATTCCCGATTGCCCCTCTCAGTCCAGCAGCAAGCAAGTAGTAAACGCGGTTGAGGATACCGCTGTTGGCGTGGACACCCCCGTTGTCGGAATTCGTGACCACGTATTCGCTCATCTTCATCGGCTGACCGTAGATTGCAGGATTTGCCATGCTCCGGATGACGGCATTAAGCTGCGAACCCATCAGCCAGTCGTTCGTCCCCCGCGTGCGAGCTTCGACCATCTCTCCGAAAACGTCTGCAAAGGCTTCGTTCAACGCGCCCGACTGGTTTTGGTAATCAAGCACACCCTGACTGCCGACGCTGTTGATGACTCCGTGCGTGACTTCATGGCCGACGACATCCAGAGAACCCGCGTAGCGGTCTGCGTTTCCGAAAAACATCATTTCAAACTGGGGGTGCCAGAACGCGTTGGCATAGCTGCCGATGCGCACTACAGACTTCATATCCGAACGATTGCCGTCGAAGGAATCTCTGCCGTGTCGAACGCGGTAATAGTCGTAAGTCTGGGCCATGTTGTACGAACCGCTAACCGCGTCGGGATTTCCCCAAGATGTTGGGACAGTTGACGTGACATTGAAAATATTTTGGATCGTGTTGTTGACAAGAATCTGGTTCAGCAAGGCGTTTCGGGCGTCCCAAGTGTAGATGACGCCAGTGCCGTTCACGGGATCGAACATCGGCTTGCTTGCGTCCCACATGTAATACGTCACGCCTGATTGCCAGACGTTAAGTGAACGCGTAACCCCGAACAAATCCGAGCCAGAGCCGGGAACGCTACCGCTCGCGCAGAGATTCACCGCGCGCAACGTCGAGCCGTCCTGGGCATCAACCACGACCGACCAGTAACGGTCCAGTGCCACTGAAACGTCCAGTTTCCAACCGAGCCGTGTTGGTGCATCAATAGGCGCATAAATGATCAGCGTTGGCGTTGTGGCTGTGGCCGTATCGCCATCGGCCACGGCGCTTCGCGCCCTCACTTGCGCCTCGTCAGCAGTCACGGCGGGTTGCAGCGGCAGAGTGCTGGGGGTTGCTTCGTAAGCACCGTCCATCAAATCCACGTCGCCGTTTGGATTGAGATGTACAGCCAGTTCCGCCGGCCAGACTTGGAGTCCTTGATAGAACTGTGTGAATCGGAGCGTCGTGCGCCCAACATCGTCCGTCTGGCGATGCGCCAGTTGCAGCTCGCGATCCGGGTCTTCAAGGAGGAGCAACGCGGCATTGTCCTTGAGGAAAGATCTCGCGGTCGCCTCCTGCTGGACTTCGGGGCTTCCGGTGGAGGCCGAGGCTTTGGCGAGCGGATCGCCCTTGATCTGAATGGGCGTCGCGTTGTTCTGACGCAAGAAGACTTGGAGCGAGGTTCCAACTTGCTGTTGCAAGCGGCGAAGCGCATCCGCTTGTCTGGCGTCCTTGAAATTGCTGCCGGGTTTCGGCGCGACTGTGACAGCGACTTGGTTGGAGCGACTAGCTTGAAGACAACTCGCCACATGCTGCATGACGCTCGCTGCCCGTGGGTCACCGCTCCATCCGCTCGACCAACCGTTCCCCGCTCCCACAGAAGGAGCGTTAGAGAGAGAAAACATCACTAGACTCTCCACGGGCGGTTTGAGACCCCTTCCACGCTTGTCAGCCATCGTTCGATGTGCTTGCCAGGCGACAAGGACAGAAAGCGCGAATAACGCAGCGGCGCAAACGGATGCCCTAAAGACTGTCCTGCTCATAGGGATGACTCTTTCTTCACCACTAGACGGATACGATTGAGACACAAACCGCTTTGGGAGGCAAGCAAAGGATTTCGCCCGACGATATGGCTTTCGGACCAGATGCCACTTTCATAACCGCGCCCGATCTCCGTCTATTGCCAAGCTGTGGCCGAGCGTTGATTCTGTGCAGCGATCAGGTCAGAGAGGGAAAGGCTTTGAGGTCGCAGTGATTCTTCTGCTTCCATAAAGAGTTGGTCCGCGTCGGGCAAGATGAGCGAGCGTTTGAGCATGCCATCAATTGTTTCTCGCGTGACGACGAAAACATTCTGCTTCTGGGCTTCCTCCAACTCGGCTTTCACTTCTTCGCGAGTTTTTGAGGTAACAATGATCGCGAGAACCCGCAGATGTGCATGACCCGAGGCTGCTAAACTCTGTTTCACTTTCGCTCTTCGCTCACATAGATGGGGCAACTTGCGGTCCTCTTTTAGCAGGCCGGTTGTACATTCCACGACGGCAAAATGTCCTTGAGGAGTTCTGGCGACCAAATCCGGTGCGTCAGATGTCCTTTTTGTTCCGCCCAAGTGTGTCACAGCGAACCCCAGCATTCCAAGAAGCCATGCGACAGCCACCTCGAAATCGTCAGCTCTATTGCCCTTGCCTCTTTGAGCTTTGCCCGTAACGGAGGACTTGTTGATAAAATCAACGAGCACTTCTGCTTTATTATCGAAAGCTTCGTGAATGGCGCGCAGAGGATTTTGAATGGTTGATGGGTCTTTGACTTCGCAAAGGTGTTGAACCTCACCAGCATAGTTAGCAGCACAATCAAAGATTGACCCCACAGGTACGTCTATTTCGACTTCACCACGTTGAACACCTTCCGCTGTTGTCCACGACAAGGCCTTGCCGAGAACCTCGTCACGCTTAACGACCTTATTGCCGCTCTCCATCATTCGATATCCTATGGAGGCCTTCTCACGGTCCAAGCCGTCTGCCAAAACCATTTTCAACCGCGCCATTGGCCCACTGACAAAGCTGTCTGGTGCTATGGCGGCAACGTTGGTAGCTATTATTCTTACATCAATGGAACTTGTATTGATCGAACCCATCCCATATTCGGCACAGAGTTCTCTAACGCCAACGAATCGAGGAGATGCTGCTTTAAGTTCCCAATCGAGTTCGCGGGATTCAATGGAGTGGTTATGCCTTTCACCTTGAATCTCCAATCGCATGTAACGCGGTCCTTGCGGTTGGACGCCATAGAAATTTGAATTCGAGTAGAACGGATCGAAGTATATCGAATAGGGACGGTCTTTTTCTGGAGGAAAGTGAAGTTCTACTTGTGGTGTTTGCAAGACACCCGACAGCAGAGTCTCGATGAAGTTTCTTGGCGTCAGGTTTAGTTCGTCGAGCCGGTAGATGCCCGCTCTGACATTTGAAGACCGAAAGTGCGGAGGCCCGCTTGCCATCGGTGTCCACTGGAGCAAAAGGCTGCCTTGGCACAAGCGAAAGCCGTCACCATGTTTTACCGCAAAATAGCTGAAGCTCGTGTGCTTGTAGCAATCAAGCGTGAGTTTTGTCGCTTCAAAGAATTCATCCAGTTTCTTCCGCTGGTATTCGTCCAAGCTCATTTCCGTCGCTCACTTCAAATTCTGCGGATTCAATGCCTTCAAATCCTTCGGCACAAACAACCCGTACTTGCGAATCAGCTCGCCGTCGAACCAAATCTCGCCGCCGCCCCAGGCCTTCCGCTGAATCAGCACCATGTCCCAATGCACGGCGGAGCGGTTGCCGTTGTCGCACTCCTCGTAAGCCTGGCCAGGCGTGAAATGCAATGAGCCGGCGATCTTCTCGTCGAACAGTGTGTCGCACATCGGATTTTGAATGTGGGGATTGAACCCGAGCGAGAATTCGCCCACGTAACGCGCGCCTGCATCCGTGTCCAGGATTTCGTTCAGCCGCTTGGTGTTGTTGGCCGTGGCCTTGACGATTTTGCCCTGCTTGAACTCCAGCCGCACGTTCTCGAACTTTGTCCCGGCATAGATCGTCGGCGCATTGAACTGAATCACGCCGTTCACGGAATTCTTGACGGGACAGGAAAACACTTCGCCGTCCGGGATGTTGTGCAACCCCACGCACGGCTCCGCGCCGATGCCTTTGATGCTGAAGGTGAGGTCCGTGCCCGGCCCCTTGAGAAGGACGCGGTCGGCCTTGAGCATCCGCCTTTGCAGCGGCCCCATCGCCCGCGCCATCTTGCGGTAATCAAGCGTGCAAACGTCGAAATAAAAATCCTCAAACGCCTCCGTGCTCATGCCCGCCGCCTGCGCCATGCTCGGCGTCGGCCAGCGCAAAACGCACCAGCGCGTCTTGTTCACGCGCTGATCGAGGACGGGCCGCGTGATGCGTGAGTAAAGCGCCATGCGGTCGCTCGGCACGTCGGCGTTCTCGCTCATGTTGTCCGCCCCGCGCACGGCGAGATACGCCTGCACCTTCTTCATCCGAAACAGCTCCACGTCGCGTATCAGCGCCGCGTGCCGGCGGGTCGTGCCCCGGAGAACTTCGCGGTTGATGCGTGTGTGCCGCACTTCGATGAGCGGCGTGCCGCCCGCGGCCCGCACCGCGCGCATCAGTTCGACGGAGAAATCGTCAGGCGCGTCAATCGCGTCGAGCAACACCCGGTCGCCTTTCTTGACGCGGGTGGAATAAGTGACGAGCAGCTTGGCCAACTTGGTGTAGCGCGGATCGGTCATAAATCTGCGCTAACGTAATCACCATTGCATTTTTGTCGAGCGCGCGCTTGCCACAGGGCGAACACGGCGAAAGCGGCGCGCCGGGAAACGGCAACGAGCGGGAAGCGCACGCGCCTCGCGTGCAGTTTCCAGCGCCCCGCTGGAAACATCCGGGAATGTGCTCGACGAGGCGTCGAACACGACAGCCGAGGGGGCACGGGGACAGGACATGGTTGACACAAAGGGGACAGGACATAGCTGACACGCTTCGAGTATGTTGCGGTGTTTTCTGCGGTCATGCCGTGGAAAATTGCTTCGTTGCTCCGGGTGCGCC
>Ga0315289_10002687_pt1 | contig 27172 bp, 31 predicted proteins | sample YL17G11_40_MG_FD_203452 | JGI IMG/M metagenome (GOLD analysis project Ga0315289, IMG submission 203452) | Sediment microbial communities from Yellowstone Lake, YNP, Wyoming, USA - YL17G11_40 | ecosystem: Environmental > Aquatic > Freshwater > Lake > Sediment | place: USA: Wyoming | collected...
CACCGCAATGGCGTGCGCGTGACCGACGAATTTGATCCCCGGCAGCGAAATCAGATAGGCGTGAAACACTGCTTCGACGGATGGTTTCTTCGCCTTCGTGTCAACCCGGGCGGCGAGCAAAGCGTTGTCAATCTGCTGGTCCGTCAGGCGGTCCTTCTCCAGCAACGGCAGCAACGCGGGCAGCCGGCACTCGACGGTGTCTTCCTCCTTCAAGGTGCCGAGGCAGGTGCCGCTGGCTTTGACGCAAAAAGTTTCGTCCCCGAGCCGGGCTGAGGTGTTGCCTTCGCCGAGAATGGCCAAACCGCGGTCTTCGCGGCCAAGTTCGTGTGAAAGTGTGAGCAGGTCACTGAGGATTTTGGTGCGCATGTTAGTCAACGGTAAATCAATTCATTTCCTGGCCGCCGGTGACGCTGAGGGCGACGCCGGTGAGGTACGAAGCCGCGTCGGAAGCGAGGAAGACGAGGGCGTTGCAGACGTCGTCATAAGTGCAGCCTTTTTTCATGGGCACCTGGTTGACGTACGCCTGCCGGACGTCTTCGATGGTTTTGGCCCCGGGCACCTTGCCGGCGCGGAGATACTGGAGGAACAGGCCGTTGTTGGGGTCGGCCCACAGCGGCGAGTCGAGCAGGTTGCCGGGACAGATGGCGTTGCAGCGGATGCCGTGCGGCGCCATCTCGAGTGCCACACTCTGCACAAGGCCGATGCCGCCGAACTTGCTCGCCGCATAGGCGGAATTGGCCGCGCTGCCTTTCTTGCCGCTCTTGGAGTTGATCTGGACAATCACGCCGCTGCGCCGGGGTTTCATGACGCGGCAGGCGTGTTTCATGGTCAGGAAATTGCCGAAGAGATTCACGTTCATCACCGCGCCCCAGTCGTGGGCAGCCTTCACTAGCCACTGCTGCACCAAAGCGTGTTTGGCGTCATCCATAAAGCACCCGTCCCCGCTCAAGAACCTTGTGCGCCAGCGAAGCGCGGACGTGACGATAACGCTCAGCCTCGGCGCGGGTCTTCACCAAGAGGTCCTTCGGAACGCACAAGTCTTGGAGGCAACCGTAGGCCCGGACGGCGCGCCGGTAAGGCGTCTCGTTACTGTCAGTCACGATGACAAAAAGGTCGAGGTCGCTGTCGTCGGAGGCTGTGCCCCAGGCGTGCGAGCCGAACAGGATGATCTGCTCTGGCTGGAACTCGGCGACCAGCCGCCGCACGATCTCATCCAGTAAACTCGGCGCTACCGTTTTCATAGCCTCATGGCAAATCCTGTCTGGACGGCTGCCGGCTGTCAATACGAACGCCCACCACGAACGGCGCCACGACCGCGAATCCGGCGGCGGTGAACCAGGTTTACAACGTCGCCATCGGCGAGCGCACCACGCTGAACGAACTGTTCCAGCTACTCCAAGCCGGCCTGCGCAAGCGCGACGCCGCGTTGCCGGAACAGCAGCCGGTTTACGGCGACTTCCGTCCCGGCGATGTGCGGCATTCGCACGCCGACATCGGCAAGGCGTCGCGCCTGATCGGCTACGCGCCGACACATCGCATCGCGGAAGGACTGGAAGTGGCGTTCGACTGGTACCGCGCCAACGCGGCGTGAGTTTGCGGTTCTGCTTTGCGGGGGACCGTTGGAAGGACCACACACCCGGCACCGTCGTTCGCCTAGTGTAGCCCATCCTGCGGACAGTCATTAAGCGGCGTGGACCCGTAGCGCTGGGTGTTGAATGAAGCTCACAGGCATCACACAGGATTTGGAAAAAATGCTGGAATGATTGGTTTGGCCCTGCCACATGGCAGGGATGAAAAATAAAAACACGACCATTCCAGCGGCCTCGAAACTGAACCTGCTCCGGCAGCTTGGCAACTTCATTCCTGACTTTCTGACGCCCCAGTTGGCGCGGGTCACCGGCGTCCAGGACAAAGCCCGCACGTTCAGTCCCTGGAGTCACCTGGTCGCCTTGCTGTATGCCCAACTCACGCACAGCATCGGACTCAATGACGTGTGCGACGCGCTGGCGCTGCACTCCGGCCCGCTCTCCAGCCTGCGCGGCGCCACGCCGCCCAACCGCAACACGCTCTCCCATGCCAACAAGGTGCGGCCGGCGGCCATGGCCGAAAAACTTTTCTGGGCGGTCTTTGAACATCTGGGCAACCTGTCGCCGGAGTTTGTCGGCGGCCGAGCCGGCAAACGGTTTGCCCGGAGGTTCCGGCGCACGATTCATCTGGTGGACTCGACCACCATTCCGCTGATCGCCTCGTGTATGGATTGGGCCAAACATCGGCGGCGCAAGGCGGCGGCCAAGTGTCATCTGCGGTTGGACCTGCAAAGTTTTTTGCCGCGTTTTGCCATCGTGGACACGGCCCGGCATCACGACGCCAAACGGGCGCGGGAAGTGTGCGCCGGGGTCAAGGCGGGCGAAATCGTCATATTTGACAAGGCCTACGTGGACTTTGCCCACCTGGCTGACTTGTCCATGCGCGAAGTGTTCTGGGTCACGCGCGCCAAGGAGAACTTGAGTTTCCGGGTCGTGCGGTGTTTCCAGCCGGGAGCCGCCGGCAAGATTTTGCGCGATGATTTGATCCAACTGCAAACGCCGGCTTCGCGGCTGGACTATCCGGTGGTGTTGCGGCGGATCGTGGCGCTGGTCCAGGTGGATGGAAAAGAAGTGGAGATGGAATTTCTGACCAACAACCTGGCATGGAGCGCCGAGAGCATCGTCGAGTTGTATCGGTGCCGCTGGCGGATTGAGGTTTTCTTCAAGCAGATCAAGCAGACCTTGCCACTGGCCGACTTCCTGGGCAACTCGGCCAACCCCGAAAGCTTTCGGGGCTGGCAGGTGTGGACGGCGCTGCTGGTTTATCTGCTGTTGCGCTATCTGGCTTTTCTCTCGGACTGGAGCCACAGCTTCAGCCGGCTCTTTACCTTGATCCGCGCCGCGCTCTGGAATAAGTGGGACGTGTTGAGCCTGCTGCGGCGCTATGGGACAGCCGCCGGTCACTTTCGCTACCTGGCCCGACCGGAGCAGGCGTATTTGCCGGGAATGGGATGAAGCTGTGGGACAGCCAGCGGACACTTCGACAAAAACCAGCGGCGTGAAAATGTAAAACGCCCCAAAAGTCTTAACGCGCTTTTTCGGATCAACCTTCAGATCGTAAGGAAACCGGGTGGTTTTATCCCGCCCTCAGCCCGTTATGGGATGCCTGTGGACTTTGTTGGCAAATGGAATATGACCGAATCAGAAGCCAAACAACTGGTCTATCGGACAGTTGCCAAATTCAATCATCCGACCAACTTGGTCCACTTCGAGGTCACGCCGCAAGTGAGTAAGCCAGCCTTGCCCAGCATCCCTCGCTATATGTTTTACTGGCATTACAGTCGTGAGGGCGAGGATATAGTGCGATCTGCAATCAGCGCGGAGGTGGACGCTGACAAGGGCGAGTTGAAGTCACTATATTATGGGGATATAGCTTTTGGGAACAACGGACCGAAGATTGACATTCCGATTTTGCTGCCGCTGCCGCCAGACACCAATGCAACATCCACAAAAGCCTCTACGCAAACGAAAGTGTTTCCGAAACCGCCGTCGCGACCGCTCACCCCGTACGGGTTGCCGGCGCAAAAGTGACTCTCTCCGGTTTTCTTCTCGCAGGAGAAAAAACCTAGGCGCTTCGTCGGGTGGCGCAAGTGACGTCGTTAAAGGCGTTGGAGTAATCAAGCGAGCGTCGCAGTCGTGACCAGCGTAGTCGCGTCCAGACAGTCCCGCACGGCCTTCGTCAGCGTGGCCCGGTCGTAGGGCTTTTGCAGGAAATGGATGCCGTCCTTGTTCATCTCCTCCGCCGTGTAACCGCTCGTGAACAGAACCTTCAAGTCTGAGTAACGCTCCCGCAACGCGTCGGCCAGTTCCCGCCCCGACATCTCCCCCGGCATCACCATGTCCGTGAGCAGCAGGTCAATCTGGTCCGGATGGCGTTCCCAGAGCGACAACGCTTCGGTGCCGTTCGCCGCGCCAACAACTTGGTAACCTTGTTCGCGCAGAATCAACGTGGCGAGGCTTCTGAGCGCAGGTTCATCCTCCACGACGAGGACGGTTTCGTGGCCGCCTCGGATGTCCCCGGAAGGCACCGGCGTCGGCTTCACTGAAGTGAAGGCAGTTTTGACGCTGGCCGGCAGGTAGATGTTGAAGGTCGTCCCTTGGCCCACCGCGCTCTTGACCTCGATCCACCCTTCGTGCTGTTTGATGGTGCCATAGACGGTGGCCAGCCCGAGGCCGGTGCCTTTCCCCAACTCCTTGGTCGTGAAAAACGGTTCAAAAATGTGCGCCAGCGTGGCTTGATCCATGCCGCAGCCGGTGTCGCTCACCCGCAGGCAAACGAACGAGCCGGGCCGCGCTTCCGCCGTAGTTTGAGCGTGCGCCTCGCTGACTTCCACGGCGGCGGTGCTGATGGTTAAAATGCCGCCCTTGGACATGGCGTCGCGCGCATTGACGACCAGGTTCATGATGACTTGCTCCATCATGCCGCGGTCAACCCGGACGAGCGGCAATTCCGCCGGGGGATCGAACTCGAGCGTGATGGTTTCGCCCAACAGCCGCTTGAGCAGCTTGATCATGTCGCCCACCACCACGCGCAAGTCCAGCAGCCGAAGCTGCATGACGTTTTTGCGGCTGAACATGAGCAGTTGGCGGGTCAGGCTGGCCGCCCGCTCCGCCGCGAAGGAAATGGCCTGGGTGGCATCTATTAAATCCGGGGACAAGTCGGGACGCGCCGCGAGCACGCCCGCGTAGCCCTGGATGACCGTCAGCATGTTGTTGAAATCGTGCGCCACGCCCGCGGCCAACTGCCCGACCGATTGCATTTTTTGCGCCTGGCGCAACTGGGCTTCGAGATTCAGGCGCTCCGTGATGTCTTCCACGTGACAGTGAACAACCCGATTCACGGCCAGGGGATGGAAAGACCAGGAAAGGATGCGGCTGTCGGGTCGTGTCTCCACGTTGATTTTTGCCTGGCCCGTCTCCAGGCAGGCGCGGACGATGCCAGTCAAGTTCTCCGGCAAAATGTCTCTGGGATTCTGCTTGCCGAGCGTTTTCACCAATTCGACGGCGGCGTCGTTGGAATAATTGATGTTGCCGTCCGCGCTGAATTCGAGGACAGGATCGGGATTGAACTGCGCAAAGGCAGCCAGCTTCTGCAGTTCCGATTCCGTCTGCATGCGCTCCGCAGCCGTCGCCAGCACGTGGCCCATGGCTTGGAGGAAATGCACTTCATCTTCGCCGAATGCCCGGGGATGCGTCGTGTAAATCCCGAGGATTCCGAAAGGAAAGGCGTGCCCGGCGATGACCGCGTCAATGCCGCTCACCACGCCGTGGTCGCGCAAGAGTTGCGGCACGCGAAACCGGTCTTCGGCGTCGAAGTCGGCCACAATCAGCGGCTCGCCGAAAAGGAAAGCGTAACCAGCCTGCGAGCCTGGCTCGACCTCCAACGTTGCCTGGCCCACACAGCCGTTCCTCCAACCTGCGCCGGCGCGAAGCAGCAAAGTTTTGCCATGCGGAAGCAACTCCAGCACGGCGCAATACTCCACGCCCAAGGTTTGCGCCGTGAAGATGGCAGCCTGATTCAGCAACTCGGAGAGATCGCTGCTGACCAGCGCGAACTGGCCCACTGCAGCAAGCGCGGTCTGTTGGTGGGCGCGTTCGAGCAGCGCCCTTTCGGCGTCTTCCCGCTTGCGGGTTTGTTGTTCAAGGGTCGCGGCCATGGTGTCGAAGGACCGCGCCAGTTCGCCCAGTTCGCCTTGTTCGCGGTCCAAACCCGTGCGGCTGCTCAAATCGCCCTGGGTCAGGCGGTTGGTGGCTGCGGACAGCACTTTGACTTGCCGAAGAACGAATTCCTCACCGCCGACCCACGCCGCGACCAAGGCCAAAAACCCGACAACGAACCCGAACCAAGGGAGGTCGGTGACGCATAGCAGGATAAGAGCAGGAGTAATGGCCACCAAGACTGCGGCAACCAGCCGCACCCGCAAGCCGGTGAAGGAGGCAACACTTCGGATGCGACCGTGCGCCGTGCGCCTCGTTTCAACGGCTCGCGACGGCGCTTCACAGGCTTCGTGGCCTGAAAAGGCCGCAGCCGCAAACTCCGCCATTTGAGAGCACGACATGGGCATCTGTAACCAATGGGAGCGGTTCACATGCCAATCGGTCCGCTCTCTCAAGCCGCAAAACGCACGAACGCCGGTTCTGCCCCAAGGGCGCGTCTAAAAAATTGTAGGCGCCGACATAAGGAGGCTTTGATCAAGAAAGGCAACCGTGGTCCCCGAAGGAAAAAATTGAGCCTCGTGCCCTCGGCTCCTACACGGAAAAAGGAGTCATCCAACAGACTCTAAACTGTCCTCGACTTTGACAAAAGCATCTCGATATAGGGCAAATCCTCGGGCCGGGTCAGTTTTGGGTTCGGCGCTTCACTGACGACCAGTTGAACGGGCTGATGAATCAATTCACATGCCGCCGTGTCGTCCGTGAAAACCAACCCTTGGCGGCGCGCTTCCGAAATCGCGCGACGAATGACACTGACCCGGAACGCCTGCGGCGTCTGGACACTCCAAAGCTGGGAGCGGTCGAGTGTGCGCCGGACCATCTTGCCGTCCGGTGACTCCTTGATTGTGTCCGTGACTGGTTGCGCGGCGACGGCGGCGCCGATTTCCCGAGCCGCTTCAACGGTAGCAGTAATTAGCGCCACAGTCGTGCAAGGCCGTGCCGCGTCCTGAATGGCCACGATGTCGGTCGAAGGAGAAAGCGCTTGCAAGCCGTTCCAGACCGAATCCTGACGTTGCGGACCGCCGGCGACCAATCGGTGCGGCTTTTGGAAACCAAATTGGCCGGCCAAACGGGCGAACGTCTGCTCCATGCCATTGCGGACCACAAGGATGATTTCGTCAACGCACGCCGCGCGGTCGAACTGCTCCCACGTGTGCGCAATGATTGGCCGCCCCGCGATCTCGACAAAAAGTTTTTCCGCGTTCGTCCCCATGCGAGTCCCCTTGCCGGCGGCGACAATGATGGCTGAAGTCATTGGGAGAGTTTAAGGCGGGGCGATTCGATTGGGAAGTTTAAGCGGCACTGTAAGCTTCTTGCGAAGAGTCCAATTCGTTCCGGGAAGGCTCAAAATGGCTCCAGAGACAGGACTCGAACCTGTAACCCGCCGGTTAATCCCGACCAGTCGGGACTCTACCATTGAGCAAAACATCTCGAATCCAGCGGGCCGACTTCATGCGCTTGATTTGCTGTTCGCGCACCATAGCCAGCGCCCGCGTCGGGTGCGCTTCCGACCAGACCAACACCCAAGGCCCGTGCTTGCGCGTGAACTTGCCCGCGGCTTTATCCGTGCGGTTGTGGTTGGCGACGCGGCGGGCCAAGTCGTCAGTGTGGCCGATGTAGAAGCGGCCCTGCGGGTTTTCCAGGACGTACACCCAATACATGGCCCAAAGCGTTTGGCTCCAGAGACAGGACTCGAACCTGTAACCCGCCGGTTAACAGCCGGCTGCTCTACCATTGAGCTACTCTGGAACTCAGAAACTTTTTCTCCGGCGTCACCCGCCGGTTAATCCCGACCAGTCGGGACGCTACCATTGAGCTACTCTGGAACCCAAGCGGCAGCGCAATCTACTAACCACCGCCCACAGCGTCAACTCGTTTTGCCCCTGCATTTGCGGCGCATCCTGCTGGCCGGCCCACGCTGACATCGCGGACAGTAAAACGTGCTGCGCGAGGCCTGTATCGCTCGCCTAATCCGTGTGCCGCAAACTTGGCACGCCTCGCCTTCCCGGCCATAAACCTGCAGCCGTTCGGCATAGTAGTCAGATGTGTTGGGAGCGCGACCGAAGTAGAAAAGCCCATCGCGTTTGCCGCGTCTGCTGAAACTCAGCGGCACGGTGCTGCCGCATCGGATCGCTTCCCGCAACACTTGCCGGATGGCTCGCCACAAACGTCGAACCTGCTCGGGCCGAAGCCCCCGCGCCACAAGGCGCGGAGAAATCCCGGCGCGGAACAACGCCTCGCTCGCGTAAATGTTCCCGATCCCCGCCACCAACGACTGATCTAACAGTTTGACCTTGATCGCTTGAGAAGACCGCTTGAGTTTCGCGGCGAGGTAAGCGGGCGTGAACTTTGGACTCAGCGGTTCAGGTCCCAGTTTCGCCAACGGCGTCATGTCCAGCGTCAGCCGGCCAAAATAGCGCGTGTCTTCGAAAATCAGCGTCTGCCGGCCCAAGTCTATAACGACAGCCGCGTGCTTGGGCAGCGGGTCACCCCTTCGGGCGAGATATACCCTTCCGGTCATGCCCAGATGGCCCAGCAGGAACACTGAGCCGCGACGACTTCGTTGCTGAAGTTCGAATACGAGATACTTTCCTCGGCGCGCCAAGCCGGAAAACCTGGCGCCAATGACTGCGCTCTTGAGCTGAGTTACCGTCGTGGGCGCCAGCACCTTTGCCCGGCGTACATCCAAGCCGCGGACCGTCTTGTTTTTCAGCAGCGGCGATAGGTGTCGGACCAGCACTTCGACTTCCGGCAACTCAGGCATGAAATGTTGCGACAGCTTCGCAGCCGTTCGGGAGGAAACGCAAGCCAAAGCCGGCGGCTAGCGCGCCGCGGCTTCGCTTTCGCGCAGCAAGGCCTGGACCTCGGCGTCGCTGGTCTGTGAAAACTCGGCGTAGTATTGGCCCACCGCGGCGAAGTCCGGATCCACCAGCAACGCGATGACTTCGCTCGCCACCTTGGCCAAGCGTTCGACCGCGCTGGTCGAAGCCACAGGCACAGCGACGATGACCCGCCGGGCCAACTGCGCCCGGACCGCTTTGACGGCGACTTCGGTGGTCGCGCCGGTCGCCAGTCCGTCGTCAACAACGATCACGGTTTTGCCAGCCCGCTCGATGGGCGTTCCACGGCGGAACTTCCTCCGATACTCACGCAGCCGTTTGGTTTCTTCAGCGATGACAGATTGAAGCTCTAGGCGGACGGCACTGTTGTCACCAATCGAGGCTTCATCAAGAACAACGACATCTCCCTCAGCCAATGCGCCCACCGCGAATTCGCGATGCCAGGGGTGACCGATCTTGCGCACGACCAGCACGTCCAACGGCAGGCGGAGAAGGCGCGCGACCTCCGCCGCGACGACCACGCCGCCGCGTGGCAAGCCTAGAACCAAATCGGCTCCCAAGCAACGGTTGGCCAGAAAATGGCCGAGCTTTCGCCCCGCTTCCTCGCGCGTCGCAAAGGTCATGCTAAACCGGTCGTCCTTTTCAAAGTAAAAATCAACATTTTGCCGCCACAATTGAGAACGGCAACGAGCAGGCAGGCGGGGCAATCCCAAGTGGCGGGCAGGGGCGTGGACAGCCTTGTCCGCGAAGTCTTCCGGCGGAGACGCGCGGAATTACGGACATGGCTGTCCGCTCTCCTTCACGACGCAGGTTGACCGCCATTTGGGATTGCACCCGCAGACGAGTGGAAGGGAATGGCGACTTGCTGCTTCCTTCTTGCTCCTTACTCCTCAAATTTACCCCGTCACCAGCGTGCCGACCGTTTCGCCCATCACGACCCGCCTCAGGTTGTGCGCGCGGAACAAGTCGAACACGATGACCGGCATTTTGTTGTCCATGCACAGCGTGAAGGCCGTCGAGTCCATGACCTTGAGCTGTTTCTTCAGCGCCTCAAGGTAGCTGATTTGCGAGTAGCGTTTCGCCTTGGGATTCTTTTTAGGATCGCTGTCGTAAACGCCGTCCACCTTGGTCGCCTTGAGAATCACCTCGGCGCCGATTTCGTTCGCGCGCAGGGCTGCCGCCGTGTCTGTGGAAAAATAAGGGTTGCCGGTGCCGCCGCCGAAAATCACCACCCGCCCTTTTTCCAAATGCCGCACCGCGCGCCGCCGGATGAACGGCTCGGCGATCTGGTGCATGGTGATGGCGCTTTGCACGCGCGTGGCGACCCCGAGCTTTTCGAGCGCGTCCTGCAACGCCAGTGAGTTAATCACGGTCGCCAACATGCCCATATAGTCGCCGGTGGCGCGTTCGATGCCTTTCTCGCTGCCTTGCAGGCCGCGAAAGATGTTGCCGCCGCCCATGACCACGACCACTTGCACGCCAAGCTCGCGCACCTCGGCGATCTCGTCCGCCATGTGCTGCAACGCCGCCGGCGACACGCCCTTGCCGTCTTCGCCGCCGAGCGCCTCGCCGCTGAGTTTCAGGAGAATCCGGCGATACTTGGGTTGGGTGGCTTTTTTCATGAGCTGGAAGCGTCGAATGACATCGCCGCAGTTTTAGCAACTGCAACCCACGGCGTCAAACCAAAGCCCACGCTGCAAATCAGCGCTCCACTTGGTTTTGCCGGTGTCCCGACCGGTTTGGTGTCCACCCTTCAGGGTGTCAGACGGCCTTGGCACGCTAAAGCGTGGACACCAAACGCGCTTCGGTTCGCGCCGCAAATCGCGCCGCGCACCTCGTGCAATCTCTTTATGAACCTTTGCGCCGGAGCGCCCCGAAGGCTTTCGGGGCTTCCAACGCCGCTGCGGCGCAAAGCCGGTTGCAAATCGGCGCTCCGTTTTGGTTGCGGCTCTACCGCGCTCCGATAGCATCCGCGCAGATGAAATCCACAGGCCTTGGTCCCGAAGTCGGCCCGGCGCGGGGCGCGGTTGACAAGCCGTCGCAGAAAGAAAACCCGGCCGGCCGCCGCCCACTCCTCGGCCAGCGCGTGGTCGTGACCCGGTCGCGTGCGCAGGCGCCGGAACTGTCGCGCCTATTGTCCGAGCGCGGCGCGGAGGTGCTCGAAATCCCGACGATCAAAATCGCGCCGCCTTCGCAGTTCGAGGACCTCATGGATGCGTTGCTGGGACTGAACGCCTACGACTGGCTCGTGTTCACCAGCATTAATGGCGTGGAGGCGTTCTTTGATTATTTTTTCAAGACGTTCGACGATTTGCGGGACATCGGCGGCGTGCGCATCGCGGCAGTCGGCCCGGCCACGGCGGCCAAGCTACGGGAACTCCATCTCAAGGTGGATTTGATGCCCGATGAAGCGCTGGGCGTGGAGATTGCCGAGGCGTTTGCCAAATATGAAAGCATTGAAAACCTGAAAGTCTGCCTGCTGCGGGCCGAGGCGGCGAACCCCGACCTGCCCAAAGCGCTCGAAGAACTGGGCGCGATCGTGGACGACATCGCCTGCTACCGCACCGTGCCGGAAACCGAAGACCCGACCGGCGCCGCCAGCCAGTTGCTCGAAGGGGGCGCAGACTGGATCACCTTCACGAGCGGCTCGACGGTCGAGCACTTTCACGCGCGCTTCGACCTGCCGAGGTTGCTCAGAAAATTCCCGCAGATCCGACTCGCCGCCATCGGACCCGAAACCAGCAAGGCGCTCGCGGCGCTGGGTCTTACGCCGACTATCGAGGCCAAAAAACATACGATGGACGGGCTGGTGGCCGCACTGGAGCGGCATCATGCGCCCGCCGAGTAACCGGGAGACGCTCGGCCAATCTGCCAACTTTCCCGCGAATGAAACTGCGCTGGCCTTGTCCATATTGCGTCGGCATGAATTGCGACCATCGCCCGCCAGCCACACACAATGGAAGCGCGGCTTGCGCGCGACGCTCGCCACGGGCAAGGCTAGCTCTTCGCGGACGTTGGTCTGGCGACGAATGCTTGTCGCCCCGTTCCTTTTTGTTAAGCTGCGCCCGAAATGGCAAAGCATTTGGTCTGGCTTGGACTGGCGGCATTGTCGTGGCACGCGACCGCCGCCGAGATTAAATTCGATTTCAGCGAAATGGCGCTGAACCAAACGCCGCCCGGCTTTCGCAGCACGGTCGCTGGCGAAGGGCGGGCCGGCGATTGGAAAGTCATTCTGGACGAAGTGCCGCCGGTGATCGCGCCCCTGAGCACCAATGCCCCCATCGTCACCAAACGGGCCGTGCTCGCTCAACTTTCACAAGACCCGACCGACGAACATTTCCCGCTGCTGATTTACGACCAGGAAGTTTTTTCTGACTTCACGCTGACTACGCGCTTCAAGACGGTGAGCGGCGCAGCCGAGCAGATGGCCGGCGTCGCGTTCCGCCTCCAGGATGAAAAGAATTACTATGTCGTCCGCGCCAGTTCGCTGGGCAACACGTTCCGGTTTTACAAAGTCGTCAACGGCGAACGCGGCCAATGGATCGGGCCGCAAGTGGAGATTCCCAAAGGCGCCTGGCGCGAACTGACGGTGCAGTGCAAAGGCAACGAGATCCGCTGCGGGCTCGACGGCAAGGAACTCATTCCGCCGCTCACGGACACTAGTTTCGGCCGCGGGAAAATCGGGTTTTGGACCAAGTCCGACTCGGTCAGTTGCTTCGTGGACACCAGAGTGAGCTACGTGCCGCGCGAAGTCCCGGCGCAGGTGATGGTGCGTGACATCATGAAAAAATATCCGCGACTGCTGGGGTTGAAAATCTATGCCCGGACGGGCACCCCGCCCGAGTTGCGCTTGATTGGCAGCAACGAAGAAAAAGCGGTTGGCGAGCCGGGTGGCGAAACCGAACGGGACGTCCTCGATCGCGGGACCATGTACTACAGCAAAGGGAAAACCGCCGTCGCCGTAACGATGCCGCTGCGCGACCGGAACGGCGACGCCGTGGCCGCGGTGCGGGTGGTGATGAAATCGTTCCTCGGACAAACCGAGCAGAACGCGCTTGTCCGCGCGATGCCCATCGTCAAGGAGCTTCAGGCGCGGGTGAAAAACGCGGCGGACCTGACGCAATGACCGCGCGTTGTTTTTGGGACAACATGCACTGAAGTTGGACGTTCATCTCCGGGGCGCAGCCCGCCGTGACTGGCCGGGCGAAGGCCGGCTTTACAGACGCCAACACTACGTTGGCTTTCGAATTCTCATTTCCTCTCCCGCGATTTTCCATCGGCTGCGCAGCTCCAAAACCTGACCCGCTGCGAATGGGACGCGGGCGCGAGGATTACTCGAAGCACGGTGTCTTGCCTCGAGATGGGTCGGTCGGCGAAGTTTATGCTGGGACGGGCAGCCGTATGCGAGTGGGCGTCTTCCTCGAGCGTGACGGCGTTCTGAATGAAGTGCGAGTCGAACGCCGGCAACAGATCGGCCCTTTGACGCTGGACGAGTTCCGCGTCAGGAGGGGCGTGTTGCCGTTTTTGCAGAAACTGAAAGCGGCGGGTCTGGTGCTCATCGCCACCACCAACCAGCCGGGCATCTCGCGCGGCTACCAATCCCGGCGCGAACTGGATTGCATGCACGCTTTGCTGCGCCGCGCGCTGCCGCTGGATGACATCTTGGTCTGCCCGCATGATGAAACGGACGGTTGTCCGTGCCGCAAACCTGAACCGGGGCTGCTGCTGGAAGCCGCCTTCAAGTGGCATCTCGACCTGGATCGCTCGTTCGTGGTCAGCGACAAGTGGCCGGACGCGGAAGCGGCCCGGTCGGCAGGCTGCACCTCCTTGCTGCTCCAATCGCCTTGGATCCGGAGCGGTCATCACGACTTTGTTTTGCCGGACCTGCCGGCGATTGTGGGCAAGATTCTTCAACTCCTCAAAGGAGAGCGCGTGCTCGTCGCCTGAAGTTTGGGGCGAGGCGCGGCGGGAAAACACACTGGAACCGGTTTCGTAAGTCTCTGGCTGGTGGGGCGATCCCGCACCTGCGGGAGAGCCGCCGGGCAGCCCGGAAACTTGGCCCTTTCCGGCTCGCGGGTACGCTCGCCCCACCGGCTGGACATTTGTGAAACCAGGTCCAGGCTACTCAGGGCGACGGGGTCTTGGCCTCATTCGTCGCCGTTGAGGAAATCGGTGGCGGTATATCCGCCGCATTTACCCGCCGCACGCCGCCAGTGACCGTTACGTTGCCGTCGGAATCCATCGCCAGCCGCGGGCGCGATCCAAGGTAGTCATACGTCTGGCGCCTGATGACATCACCCTCGGGATTGACGACGCAATACAGGAACGAGCGCGCGCCGGTCTGGAAAAGCACGTGCAGCTTGCTGGCCTTGTCCACCTGGGGTTCGGGATGGCTGAACGAAACCATCGGGCCGAGGGCAAACACGCGAAAGACCTTGGTGTCGGAAGCGTCCGTCAAACGGAGGTAGAGCTTGAGCTGCTTGAGATAAATCGCCTGTTGCAGCGCGTATTGGCGCACCTCCGGCGACCCGGCAGATTGCGGCACGCCGAACTCCTGTTCCCAGAGCTTGATGCCGTTGATGATGTCGAACGACTTGGGTTTGCTCGTGAACTCCTTGTCCCAATCCTTGATGCGCACCGTGGCGATGATCGAGTAGCGTCCCGGCTTCGTCAGGTTGAAGTAGGGAGACAGATTCAACCGTTTCGTCGCGACCTTGGAATTATCCAGTGTGAATCCGCCGACCACAGGAAGATCGTCGTTCTTCGCCACAATGAAACTGTCGCGTGCTTCCACGGAAATCGCCAGCCAGTCGGCGCTGTCACCCAAGCGCAGCGACTGCCCGGACCGATTCGTAATTCGCACGGCCGTCCAGATTGACTCCGCCGGCAGAAACTGGTCCTGATCCAGCGTAACTTCCACCGTCACCTGGGCCGTCGCGCAGGAAAGCGCCGCCGCCATCAGAGTGAGAATCAGACTGAGCTTTCTCATGGCGGCACTTTAAGCGGCTTTGTCGGAGTGGCAAGCCGCAAAAAGCCGCCGGCGCACTTCGGCTGCGACCTTGGCGGGGGTGGTGGCGCGCAGACATTCCATGGGCCGCTCAAACGCGCAGGTGGACTTCATGCAGGGCACACACGCCAAGTCGGTTTGCAGCACATGTTCGATCTGGCCGTAAGGGCCGGTCCGGCGCGGCTCGGTCGGACCGAAAAGCGCCACCACCGGTTTGCCCAGCGCGGCGGCCACGTGCATCGGCCCGGTGTCGTTCGTCACGACGAGCGCGCTCAACCGAATCCACTCTATCATTTCCGGCAGCGTGGTTTGGCCGGTCAAATCCAGACATCGCCCCGGCTCAGCCCGCGCGATCTCGGCACCGAGCGGCGCGTCTTCGTGGTTGCCGAGTATGCTGAATCGCAGCCCCGGATATTCGCCGGCCAGTTGCCGCACCAGCGCCGCGAAGTGCTCGGCTGGCCAGCGTTTGTTCGGCCAGCGCGCCCCCGGCAACAGTCCAATCCACCGCGCGCCTGCGACCGGCCATTTGTTTCGGACGGCCGTGGGGACCTCGGGCCGCGCCGGTAGCCACTTGAAGTCGTTGTGCAGCGGAACGCCCAAGACAGGCAGCACGCTCAAATACCAGTCCACGGCGTGCGTGTGATAGAAGCGCCGCGGCACGATAACGTCGTAAAAGCCGCGCGCGCCTTCGCGCGGCTCGTCCAGGCCGATGGTGAATTTCCCGTTGGCCAGCCAGGCGAACGCCCCGCTACGCGCTAGACATTGCAGGTCAATGACCCAATCGAAAGCTTGCGCGCGCAGCCATTGTAGGCTGCGCCAGAGTTCTTTCAACTGACGCGGCGCGGCCCAGCGGCGTCGCTCGAACGGGATCACGCCCGCGAGGTCCGGGTCGCCTTCCAGCAACGGCAAGAGCGTTGAATCCAGCCACCAGCAAATCTGGCTGTCGGGCTGATGCCGCTTGAGCAGACGCAGCACGGGCAAAGCCTGCACCACGTCGCCAAGCGAACTGGGTTTGAGAATGAGGATCTTCAAATCAAGGCTAAAGTATGAAGGCCAAAGGCTAAAGTGCCTTTAGCGTTTAGCCTTTAGCGTTTAGCGTTTTCAGCGTCCGTAAGCCAGCCGCTCCGCCAATCGTTCGGGCAGGCCGGCGTCCAGGATTTTCCGCTGCGCCGCGGCGATGTCGTAGTCCAGCCGCCGCAACTCGATGGTGCCCTCGTCCACGTCGTAAACGACATAAGCGGCTTTGGGATTGTTGTCACGCGGCTGGCCGACGGCGCCCACGTTCACGAAATACTTTTTGCCCGGCTCGACCTTGAATTTGGAGTACGTCCCGCCACGCACCATGGTGTCGCGCATGAAGGCCACCGGCACATGGGTGTGGCCGAAGAAGCAGACGGCGGTGTTCTGGTAGGGGAAACTCGCCGCCGCCGCCAGCTTGTCAAACACGTAACCCCATCGCTCCGGCCCATCCAGCGTGGCATGCACGATGGAGAAATTGGTGACCACGCGCACGTATTTCAGGTCGCGCAGCCACTGTTTGTCATCCTCGGACAAGTGCGCGCGCGTCCAGTTGACCGCGTGCGCCGCATAAGGATTAAAGTCGTCGAGTGCCTCGTCCGTCGAGCAGTACTCGTCGTGATTCCCTTTCACGCACGGCATGCCCATCTTGCGGACGATGTCGAGGCACTCTTTGGGGTTGGCGTTGTACCCGACGACGTCGCCAAGGCAGACATAGTGGGTGCATTTCTGAATCTTGATGTCGTCCAGAACCGCCTGCAACGCCTCCCAGTTGGCGTGGATGTCGGCTATAATCGCAAATCTCATCGCACTCTATCTCTCAATTTCAAACCCGCGGAAGCCACCCTGCGCTTCGCTCCAAATCACGTCTTCGTTCCGCATAAAATGGCCCATGCCCGCATCGCGGATCGCCTGGCGGAACGCGTCCAGTTCTTCCTGCGTCCCTTCGGCCACCAGTTCGACGCGGCCATCGGGCAGATTCCGCACCGTGCCCGTCACTTCAAAACCCGCTGCCACGGACTTGGCCGTGTATCGGAAGCCGACACCCTGCACGTAACCCGAATAAACAATCTGCATCCGCTTCCGGTTCATGGCCGTCGCGCGGGGCCCGTCGCGCCCGAAGAACCAACCAAGACGCAGGCCGGCTTTCCGCTCTCAACACAGCGGTATGAAGCCATGACCCTGGCACGGTGCGCAATGTTTTTGTGGAATCGCCTTTGTTGCGGGCGCAACTCGCCACAGCCCCCCAAGCAAACTGGCAAAGCCGTTCAGAGTTCCGCCTTTAGGCGGCAAAACACTGCTCCTTGCGCCAACCGCCTGAAGGCGGAACTCCAAACGGGGGTAGTGTCAAGAGTGGCCCCTTCGTTGCTCTCGACCCTCGACCAAGCTACTGCCGTTCGTATTCCCCTTTGCCGATGCGCTTCAGGACCGTGAAACCCGCCTTCTTGGCACCGGAGATGGAGAGCGGTTTCAGCTTCGTCGGCGTATTGAAAAGCGAGATGACTTTGCGCACCGGCTTCTTGCAGAGCGGACACTTGGTCAGTGCCGGCGCGCTGGCCGGGCGACGCAGCGTGAACCGGCCGCCGCAGACCGCGCAGTCACCCTCGCACAATTCGTATTCGTAAAGAGGCATGTTCTTTCAAATCCGAAACCTGAAATCCCAAACTTGGGTCAGTTTCTACGACGCGACCCTGAAAATCAACTGTGGGTGGTGCGATTCGCCGAAGGCGAACAACGTGAATAGCCGTGGGTGAAACCCACGGAACATGTCCGCAATAGACATCGGCCTTGAAAGGGCCGAACAATCCGCATGCAAATCAGATCAGGTATTTCTCGTCGAATTTGATACCGTGTTTGATCAGAAATTCCCGCAACTCGTCTTTGAACGAAATTTTCTTGTGATGTTCTTCCTGATCTTTGATGTATTCGATCACCACGTCCCTGTCACCGTGCGCCACGGTGAAGGCGCCGTAACCATCCTGCCAATGCTTGAAATCCGGGAACACCGCGTCCGCTTTGATCCATTTACTGGTGCTGGTCTTGATCTCTTTGACCAAATCGGCAAGGGCAACGGTCGGGTGGAGGCTGGTCAGAATGTGAACGTGGTCTTCAACGCCGCCGATGCGATAGAGATGGCAATCTTTGTTCTTAAGGATGCCCCACGTGTAGCGGAAAAGATTTTCGCGTTTGTCGGCGGAAAGCGCAGGCACGCGGTCCTTCGTTGAGAATACGACGTGGTAATAGATTTGGGTGAAGGTGGACATGGAGTCAGATCAGGTTCGTAGGAGGACAGCGCGGGGAGTTCGCCGAAGGCGAACGACATGAATAGCCGTGGGTGAAACCCACGGAACGGGAACGCAAAGAACATCGGCCCTGGAAGGGCCGAACGAACGATTGCGCGATTAGGAACGTGGTTGCACCGGGGCTGCAGCGTTTGTTGTTCGACCCCTTCAGGGTCGTGCCCATTTCAATGCGCCTTTCCGCGGGCTGACGCCCACGGCTATTCACGTGCATCCGCTGCGCGGATACCGAATGACGCGCGCGGCTGCGGTTCAAGGTAAACCGTCCGCCGCAGACTTCGCAGCCGCCTTCGCAGAGTCCGTATTCGTAAAGGGGCATGACCCTCACTGCTCAAGGCTTGGAGGCGGATTCTGCGGCACGTTCTTCGGCGAGGCGCTTTCGAATGGCTCTTAACATCTTCTCGTTATCCTCGCTGGGCAGAAGCTCGCAGGCTTTTGCATACTGCGACTCCGCATTCGTAACATTGCCCATCGTCAGGTAAATGTGCCCGAGGTACGCGTAACCGTAGTAATTCCCCGGCTGTCGCTCAATGATTCCCTGAACCAGCTTTATCGCTCTGGGATAATCAAACTGGTCCACCGCATCATCAACCTCCTTCCATGGTCGTGGTTGCGTGACTTGCGCCGCCGCAGTTCGCTGTCGGTCAAAATAGAGGTTCGGTCTGAGCGCGACAAAATAGACCCCGAGGATCAAGAGAGCCAGAATTGCCAGCCCGATCCCAATCTGGTTGGTGCGATTCGCCTTCTTTAATTCGTTGAGTATTTCCCGATTGATGTCTTCGTTCATGGCTACGTAATCCGCCGCGAATAAAAGCTATTTCTTATCCGCTTCGACCTTCTTCAAGAACGGACTGAACAAATCAATCGGCACAGGCAGGAACGTCGTCGTGTTGTGCTCGCTGGAAATCTCGCGCATCGTCTCAAAATCACGGAGCGAGTTTTCACATCAGCGCATCGCTTCCACCAGCTCGATTTCTTTTTTGAGCAATCGGTTGACGAGTTTGCCGACGTCTTCGCCGCGTTTGCCCGCGGCATTGTCGAGCCACGCCTGTACCTGCGGTTCAAGATACACGGGCAGATTCAGCTTTGCGCCGGGGCGGTAGAAACGACCACGCTCGGCTTTCGAGAAGTCGTATTCTTTTTTCATCTTTTGCGGTTTCGGTATTGCGTGGCTTCTTTCCTGCTGGCCGGGCGGGCGGAAATAATGCGGCAACTGGCCGCGCCCGTTTCCGTCTCGCGCCACGTATGGCAGACTACCAGCAGTTGGCCCCGATTATCCAGTCCCAAGGTAATCCAGCGGTCTTCGTCGGCGCTGTGCTTGTGATCGAACAAGGACAACGCCTCTGGGTCCCGGAAAACAGTGGCGGCATGTTCAAAGCTGACACCGTGCTTGCGGACGTTCGTCGCCGCTTTTTGCGGATCCCATTCAAAGTTGTATTCAAAGCCGGGCATGGACTGCCGGGGCTTTTAGGCCGTCACTGCTTTTTCAAAAACGGGCTGAACAAATCAATCGGCACGGGCAGGAACGTGGTCGTGTTGTGCTCGCTGGCGATCTCGCGCATGGTTTGCAGGAAGCGCAGTTGAAGGGCAATCGGCTCTTTGCTGATCATCGCGGCGGCTTGAACCATTTTCTCGGCGGCCTGGTATTCGCCTTCGGCATTGACGATTTTCGCGCGACGTTCGCGCTCGGCCTCGGCCTGCTTGGCCATCGCGCGTTTCATGGTGTCGGGCAGCGCCACGTCCTTCACCTCGACCGCGGTAACCTTGATGCCCCACGGTTCGGTCTGGCGGTCAATGATTTCCTGTAACTTCTGGTTGATCACGTCGCGTTGCGACAGCAGGTCGTCGAGCGGGGCCTGGCCGAGCACGCTGCGGAGCGTGGTCTGGGCGATGAGCGAGGTGGCTTTCCAGAAATTCTCCACCTTCACCACCGCTGCCACCGGGTCAACGACGCGGAAATAAACCACCGCGTCCACGGTTGCCGGCACGTTGTCGCGGGTCATGATTTCCTGCTTGGACACGTCAATGGTCACCACGCGCAGGTCCATCTTCACCATGCGGTCCACGATCGGGATGAGGAAGATGAGGCCGGGGCCTTTGGCGCCCAGCCGATGCAGCTTGCCGAGGCGGAAGATGACGCCGCGCTCGTATTCGCGCAGGATGCGCAACGCCTGCGGCAGCACGATCGCCGCCAGGATGATTATCGGTATTGTCCACTTGCCGAGACTGCTGAGTGCTGTAATGAGTTGGTCCATAGTTCGTCCGTTATTGAGTTTTTGGTTTTACCTGCAACGTCAGTCCTTCGATCCCGACGACCTCGACGGGCTGTCCTGTTTCCACCGCGACTTCGCTGACGGCGTTCCAGTATTCGCCTTCGATGAACACCTTGCCGCCGCTCGCGTCAATGCGCCCCACCGCGGGCACGACCTTGCCCAGCATCGTCTCGCGGCCCGCCCGCACCGGCAGGAACTGCGCCCGCAGCCCCGCGCCCACGACGAAGATGAAAAACAGCGCCGTGACCGCCGTGGCGGGGACGATGATCGAGAGCGAGAGCCGGAACGCCGGCTCCGCGCGGTCGAACAACATCAACGCGCCCAAGAAAAACGAAATTATGCCGCCCATAGTCAACACCCCATGCGTCGGGGCGTAAATGTCGGCGATAAACATGCCGATGGCCAGCACAATCAACCCCAGCCCGGCGACGTTGATGGGCAGGATGGCCGCCATGTAGAGTGCGAGGATCAGCGCGATGGCGCCGGCGACGCCCGGCAGGATCGCGCCGGGGTTGCTCAATTCGCCGATGATCCCGTAGATCGCAATCAGCATCAGGATGAACATCACTTCGGGGCGGAGCAGGCCGAGGACTTTCTCGCGAAACGACATCGTGATTTCCGTGACTTGGGCGTTTGCCGTCTTCAATTTCCTGCCGTTCACCTCGCGGCCATCAATCTGCTTGAGCAGGTCGGGGATGTCTTTCGCGATCAAGTCAATCACATTCAAGTCCAGGGCCTTTTCCGAGGTGATCGAAGCGCTTTCGCGCACCGCCGACTCGGCCCATTCGGCGTTGCGGCCGCGTTTCTCGGCGATGTTTTTGGCAAAACTGGTCACGTCATTTTCCGCTTTGGCCCGCATGACGTCGTTGGTCGTTTCACCGCCGCCGCCTAATCCCATTGAAACCGGATGCGCCGCGCCAATTCTGGTATTCGGCGCCATGGCCGCAATGTCCGCCGCCATCGTGATGAAGGTTCCGGCGCTGGTCGCGGCCGCTCCCGAAGGCGACACATAAACAACAACCGGCACCGGCGAAGCGTAGAATTTCTGGACGATTTCCTCGGTCGAAGTAACCAGTCCGCCCGGCGTGTTGAGCTGAATGATGAGGCAGGCGTCATTCTGTTTGGTCGCCACGGCGATGGCGCGGGCAATGTAACTCGCCGTCGCCGGGCCGATGGCACCCTCGACTTTGATCAGGCCCACGCGCTCGGCGGACCAACCCGTCGCCGAGCCGAGGGCTAAAATTGTCACCGCAACTGCCCAAAATAATCTCATAACCACCTCGCTGATCCCAACGTAACAAAACCCGCGCCATAAGCAAACGCGAATCTGTTTAAAGTTCCGCCTTGAGGCGGGGGATCGCACCGCGCCACCTGAAGGCGGGACTCCAAACGTGGTCGCGGCCGCCGCGGCCAGAACGCGCCCTGCTGATTTGCATTTTCTCTGCCCGCCCCGCGGGTTATCTTCGCCGCATGGTCTTGGTGCGCATCCTGGTTGACGGTTACAGTCTGTTGCACAACTGGCTGGAGCTGGCCCCGGGCCGGCCGCGTCATTCCCAAGCGGCGCGCGACGAGTTGATCCGTCGGCTGACGCGCTACCACGACGCGACCGGCACGCCGGTCTCGATCTTCTTCGACGGCGCAGGCAAGTTCCGCGCCTCGGCCGCCGAATCCACGCCGGAAGTCGAGATTCTCTATTCCCGCGCCGGGCAGACGGCCGACCAGATGATCGAGCGCGCCGCCCATCGGCTGCGGCCTTACGGCGACGTGCTGGTGGTGACCGACGACCGGGCCGAGCAGGACACGGTAATCGCGCTTGGCGGAATGACCGCAAGCTGCGAAAATTTCATCCGGATGGTGGAAGCGACCATGGCAGATTTGCAGCATAACATCAAACACCACAACCGGCGCGAGCGGAACCGATTCAAGCGCCCGCCTATATGTGACAAGTGACGAGTGAAAAGTGACATGAAAACCCGTGCCCGACCGAACATCCTGTCACCTGTCACCCGTCACTTTCTGGCGCTTTGCCTGGCGTGCCAGGCTGCGCCCGCACAGACCAATCAAGCGCCTGCTGACCCTGCGGCGAGAGCTGGCGACCGTTACCTGCTCCTGTTCGACACCTCGTCCGCGATGAAGCGCCGGGCCAAGGCCGTCGAGCAGACCGCGCACGAACTGATCGCCTCCGGCATGTATGGCCAGTTGCAGCGTGGCGACACCCTTGGAGTTTGGACGTTCAACGAGCAGCTCCACGTCGGGCTGTTCCCGTTGCAGGTGTGGCGGCCCGAAGACAAAGAGAAAATCGCCACGCAGGTCGTTGGCTTTCTGAAAAGCCAGAAGTATCAAAACAAGGCGCGCTTCGACAGTCCCGACATGTCGGGATCGCTGGAGCAAGTCGTTGCCAATTCTCACACCATCACGGTGCTTCTCTTTTCCGACGGCGCCACGCCGCTACAGGGCACGCCCTTCGACGCTGACATCAATTCCGTCTATGCCGAATACCGGCGGGTGATGCAGAAGTCGCGGACGCCGTTCATCACCGTTTTGCGCGCGAAGCAGGGCCGGATTTTCGCCGCCACCGCGAACGTGGCCCCGTGGCCGGTGGAGTTCCCACCCTACCCGCCAGAACCGCGAGTCACGAATACGATTCCAGGCAAACTGGCCGCAAGCCCGGTCGCGACCACTTCACCGCCGAAGACGCCTGCTCCCACTCCGCCCCCAAAAACCGTGGCGCCGATCATCTTGGACATGTCAAAGTCCCGCCGGGCCGAAACCAGTCGGCCTCCCAAGAGCGAAACAGTCCCCGCAGAAACGCAAACCGCGACACCCATTCCCATTGGCGCCGCCAAACCGCCCATCGCTGAGGCCAAGCCCGTCAAGCCTCCCGAGGTTGCGCCGGCGACTCTGCCGGAGACCGGGAAGGCCGCCGCCGTCCCATCGTCAACAACGCTTGGCCTGCGGCCCGAACTGCCAGCACCCGCCGGCGCAGCGAAACCCGAATCTCCGCTGAAACCGGTTCAAACCGCAGTGACCGTTCCACCCGAAGCTTTACTTGCCGGCCGGTGGGCGCTGCTGGCTGCTTCCGTGTTGCTGACCGTTGCCGCGATTCTTCTGGTCGTGCTTTTACTGCGCCAGCGTGCTGGCGGCGGAGCCAGCCTGATCACTCGTTCAATGGAGCAGGACAAGAAATAGCCCGCGTCGGAGCACCCAGCCTCCAGCCGGCTTCACGGCTGGTGGGGCGAGCGTACGCGCGAGCCGTACGCGCGAGCCGTGCGGCTGGTGGGGCGAGCGTACGCGCGAGCCGTACGGCTGGTGGGGCGAGCGTACGCGCGAGCCGTACGGCTGGTGGGGCGAGCGTACGCGCGAGCCGTGCGAACCCTTGCGATTCCGCCCGAGCGGCGGCTCGCCGGTAGTCTCGCCCCACCGACCAAAAACTTGTGAAACCAGTTCGAGCATAATCCGGCGCTTGTTTGCCTGAGCCATTCATCCTCCACGATTTGCGTGCCGGGACGCTGGAAGTTTCCTAAACTGCGCCCGATGCGCATCGGCACGCTGACGCTGGAATCCAATCTGTTTCTTTCACCGCTGGCGGGTTACACGAACCTGCCGTTCCGCCTCGCGGTGCGCGAAATCGGCGGCCTCGGCCTGGCCACCACGGACCTCGTCAACGCGCGGTCGCTGCTCGAGAAAAACCGCAAGGCGCTCAAACTCATCGAGACTCGTCCCGCCGACCGTCCGCTCGCTGTGCAACTGTTCGGCTCCGTGCCGGAGGAAATGCGCGACGCGGCATTGTACCTCGAATCACTGGGCGTGGCGGCGGTGGACATCAACATGGGCTGCCCCGCACGGAAGGTCTGCCGCGTCGGCGGCGGCTCGGCCATGATGACCGAGTTCGACAAAACCGCGCAACTCGTCAAGGGCATGGTGGCCGCGGTCGAAATTCCCGTCACCGCGAAGATGCGGCTCGGTTGGGACGACGAAAACCTGACGGCGCCCGACCTTGCGCGCGCGCTCGAAGACGTGGGTGTGGCGGCGGTTTTTGTCCATGGCCGAACCCGCGCGCAGGGCTTCGGCGGCACGGTGAACCTCGACGGCATCCGCGCCGTTGTGCAAGCGGTAAAGACCATTCCCGTCATCGGCAACGGCGACGTGACCACGCCGCAAGCGGCGAAGGTGATGATCGAGCGGACGGGTTGCGCTGGGGTCAGCATCGGGCGTGGCGCGTTTTACAATCCGTGGATTTTCCAGCACACCCGGCACTACCTCCAGACGGGCGAGCTTTTGGCAGAGCCGGGCTTCGAAGAGCGCGTCCGGGTGATGTGCCGGCACTTGGATTTGATGGTTGAAGTCTTCGGCGAAGCGCACGGCTGCCGGATGTTCCGCAAAGTTGCGCCGTGGTATGCCAAGCGCTTCGGCCCCGCCAACTTCTTCAACAAGCGCGTCGTGCAGATTTCGAGTTGCGCCGAGTTCCGCGAGCTTCTCGACGAATACCGGCGCTGGCGTGAACAATTTCTCGACGAACACGGCGAATTGAAGCTGCGCTTCCGGCCGCCGCCGCTGATCGCCTCGTTCATGCAGCCGCCGGGCAAGGCGCGCGGCGATCACATCTCCGTGCCAAAAGGACCGGTGGAAGTGTGGTAACGCAGGCCGCAGCCGGCGGTCGGCGAATCAGGTAGGGCGCGGTCCCTCCCGCAAAGCGGGACGCCGTGCGGCTCGCTCGGCGAGCGAGCCTTGCCTGCGCGCAGAATTTCTCCCGCTTCGCGTTCGTGGAGTAGCCGCGACCTTCAGGTCGCGTCGGCTTGTTCGCAACCGGAAGGCAAATTCTCATTTGCTCGCACGATTTTCGCTCAAGAAATTCTTCTTGCCTGCGCGCTGGCTGAAACAAAAAGCCTGCTCCACGCCGCCGGGAGCGGATAACAAATCACCGACCGCAGAATGATTCCCCTGACTTCGGCGCGGTTGATTTTGATGCGCTGCTGCGGCTCAAGCACCGCGCCCGTCCGCAATTTCGCCACCGTTTTCACGCCGATTAGGATCGGCCAAGCGCACGCCAGCCGCACGCGGGCGCAACGCCACGGCAGCGAATTCGTGTAAGCCCAACCCGCCGCGAGCTGCGCCTCCGCGCGGTCGAGCCAATCGTTGTAAAGCGGGCGCAGCTTCGGTTCGTTGGCCGACACTAGCAAATCGGCGGGCGATAACCCGAGCCCGTTTAGTTTGTCCGCAGGCAAGTAGCAACGTCCCTTCCGCAAATCCGCCGGCAGGTCGCGCAGGATGTTCACCAACTGCAAACCCCTGCCGAACCGGATGCCGTCCGCCAGCAACTGGGCGTCGTCGAGCGGCGCGTTTGGGAACAAATGCGCGCGGCACATCTTGGTCCAGAATTCGCCCACGCAACCGGCGACGCGATACGTGTAATCGTCAAGTTCGGCAGCCGTTTCGAGCGCGACGATTTGATTCGTGGTGGGGCGAGCGTCCTCGCGAGCCGGGAGTTCGGAAATTGGTGGCTCGCCGGTAGTCTCGCCCCACCTTCCGAACCGGCGCAGGTCCAGTTCCTGCCCGCTCACGATGGTCGTCAACACGTCGCGGACGAGTTGCAGGTCGGCGGGCGAAAGGGTTTGGAACAGCGCGAGGCTGGATTCGACTTTTTCCAGCAGCGCGCGCTCGGCAGGCAAACCTTGCTGGCGGGCGAGTTCGCCGAAATTCAGCGGCGCGGCGTTTTGACCGAGAATCCGTTCGCGCAAGGCGTGCAACGCCTCGAGCCGTTGCGCCATCGGGACGAGTTCCGTGTCGGCGATGGTGTCGGTGGTGCGGGCGAGCAGGTAGGCGAGGCCGATTTGCGAACGCACGGCGGCGGGCAACACGCGCAACGTCAGATAAAACGAACGCGAGGTCGCCTTGAGCAAATCGTTCAATGTGTCCGCCATTTGTCCCCGGAGAATAAATCTTTCCGCCCGCCGCGCCAACAAAAGTCGTGAAGCGTGAAGTTGTGCGACACAAAAGCGCCAGAAGACTGGCGCACTCCAAGACGCTTCGCGCACGCGGGAGCCACAGCCATTCGCGCCAGCGTCTTGGACTGCGGCAGCCCTCTGCCGCTTTCCCACACGCGCGATGAAAATTTGACTTCACTTCCAACCTCGCGCGCCCCATCGTCGCGTCATGCCCGAACCGAAGACGCCCTGGCCGCACGCGCCTACGCACCAGCTTTCCGGTCGCGGGACTTATTTTCTCACGGCTTCGACTTGTCAAAAGGCACACCACTTTCGCGGCGCGAAACGGCTTCGGGTTTTGCATCGCGGCTTGCTGACCGTAGCGGAAAAGTTTGGCTGGCAGTTGGAGGCGTGGGCGGTGTTCTCGAATCATTATCATTTCGTCGCCCACTCGCCCGCCGACGCTGACGATGCTTCCAGCTTGAGCGATATGTTGAGCATGTTGCACGTCAAGACTGCAGCGTGGGTGAACAAGCTCGACGACGCACCGGGTCGGCAGGTTTGGTTCAACTTCCGTGAAACCAGGCTCACGCATCAGCGGTCGCATCTGGCGCGGCTGAACTACGTCCATCAGAACGCGGTGAAGCACGGGCTTGTGCCGGTGGCTTGCCAGTATCCGTGGTGCTCGGCGGCATGGTTTGAACGCACGGCCTCACCGGCGATGGTGAAGTCCATTTACCGGTTCAAGACGGACCGGATTTCAGTGGTGGATGAATTTGAGGTGAGTGCGGATTGGTGAATGGGGCAAAGCGCCCCCGATGTATCGGGGGCGCAGTCCAAGACGCTGGCGCGAATTTCCAAGACCCCCGTTTGCGCGAAGCGTCTTGGACTGCGGTAGCCCTCTACCGCTTTTGTTCGGGGACGAACGCCCCGCCCGCAGCACGCGTCCCGCAAGGCGGGATCGGATGAAACGAGCGCGAGGTTTGCCGGAGTAAATCTTGCGGTGGCAG
>Ga0315289_10002688_pt1 | contig 27171 bp, 41 predicted proteins | sample YL17G11_40_MG_FD_203452 | JGI IMG/M metagenome (GOLD analysis project Ga0315289, IMG submission 203452) | Sediment microbial communities from Yellowstone Lake, YNP, Wyoming, USA - YL17G11_40 | ecosystem: Environmental > Aquatic > Freshwater > Lake > Sediment | place: USA: Wyoming | collected...
TGCAAATTCAGGTCGCTCCGAACCCGCAGATCTTGTTTACCCTTGGCTATATTGGCGTAATCGTTGCATCTTTCCCATTGCTCTCAGCTCTGGCACATTTCCTCATAGCATTCCCAAAAAACAAAACCTACAACGAGAACCTCAAGAAAGGAATGAACCCATACCGTTGGTACGAGTATGCTTTCTCCAGCTCGATAATGATCGTACTAATCTCAACTTTCGTAGGAGTCTGGGACCTATGGTCACTCGTGATGATTTTCGTGCTGAACGCAATGATGATCATGTTCGGATACTTTATGGAAGTGATAAACCAGAAAACCGAAAAGACCTCTTGGTCAGCGTTTATAGTAGGCTGTATATCCGGAGGCGTTCCATGGGTAGTGCTATTCGCCTATTTCATAGCAGCCGTGCTGTCAACGGGTACTAACCCGCCTGCATTCGTGTACTCGATATTCTTCATTTACTTCGCTGTGTTCAACGTGTTTGCCCTCAACATGGTTCTCCAATACAAAGGAGTTGGACGCTGGAAAGACTATCTTTACGGCGAACGTGTATACATAATATTGAGTTTCGTAGCGAAAACAATACTGGCTTGGCTTGTCTTCGTGGGAATATTTGCGCCGTTCTAACCAGTTTCAAATTACCTTTTCTTTTTTTATTTGCGCCGAGAGCTTGCTTGCATTCAAATACCTCGTTTTGCTAAAACACGCAAACTCGAGGGGAAGGCAGAAAATGTAAAATCACCCTGCAACCTCCTGAGACGCTTTGGACCCCTCTTGACCTTTTGGAGCATCCCACAGTTCCCAGCCGAACTTGATGGCGTTCTTGCGGAATTCCTCAGGCCGAATAAGTCCTAACTGTGCAGAATGAATCAAGTCAGATGGAACAGGCTCAGGCGTCTCTGGACTACCCCAATTCAAACGCAACTTAACCTTCAACGGGTCAAAACTCGACTGCCGCAGAATGGGGCTGAAGATTTCTCTTTCAACTTGCCTCTTGATGTACCGCTGAACAGGCCTTATGAGCATATCCTGCAAATCCAGAGCAGCACGTGCGCTAGCTTCAGTGAATCCAGGAGTGCTGAAAAGTCGCGGTAGCGGTGTCTCGCATCCCAAGTAAAACTGATTTACGATGTGGTCGATGTAGTACACGAAGCCTTGAGCTCGCGGGTCAATCGTTACGGGCTTGACTTCGCAGGGCTTGTTATAGAATAGCCAGGCGCCCTCTTCAGGTCGATTCTTAATTGCGGATTCAAACTGCTTGATAGTTGCAGGATCAGCCTTCTCCAGATACGCCAGCACATCGGGACCAGCGTATTTCTCAAAAATCCTCGGCATGATGCGCTCTATCTTTGCCTTCATCCACGCAAATGCCGGACGCTTGTCTGTGTTGACTGTTAACGTATGAACCAAAACTTGCAGGAGACCGAGACCGAAACTGCTCGTGTTGGAGGAATTAAGGCACCAATGAATCACCGCTTCAGGGCTTAGGATACTCGTAGTATTGTTTCCTTGGTAAGCGGGGCGAAGCTTGTAGCCTTCCACTTTGTACGGAATCTTGAAATCAGACACAGAAGTCAATTGGACACGTTCAACGGCATCAATCGGCATGCGGAGCAGGTCAACCAGTTTTTCAGGCATGAGCTTAAGCCAAAAATCGTTGCCACAAGCGATCAGAGGCTTAGCCATGTCATTGAGCAAGTTATCTAAGTTGACGTCCTCACAAAACTGGTCAACCGCGGCTTTCGCCTTCTCTTGTCCCAAGACGCACGTCGTGTAAAACCCCATGCCCACGGCGCTGGCAGCCAATAAGTCCACACTGGATTTGCATGTAGGATCTCGCTCGTAAAGCTGCATAACCTCAACCAATGGAATATCAGAGGTCTCAAAGAATACGGGACTCTTCGGAGAAGCCTTGCCAGAAACGGGAGCATACCTCAAGACTTCTCGGATTTTCTTGGCAATAACGCTCAGGACAAGCCCTCCAACATTTTTTGCCCTCTTTCAGTTATGCGGTAAGGCGCCCGATGCTCCGAACCACCCTTTTCAACTCTGCCGTCCCTTACGAGAAACAGGAAAGTACTCTCGAAAGCTGCAGGAGACTCAAACTTTCTTACAAAATCCAACTCTAAGAATCTTCGAGGACGAGGACTTCGGCTAAGAACACGTAGAATCAAACACCATCGGTCTCGATAGCGCTCCTGCATATCCATCACGTAAACACTACCTCGATAGGTTCCTTGAATTCAAAAAATGGGAGAAATTTGGAATACTCGCAGTCTCCGCCTAAGTCAGGGTTGTTTTGACGTTCGTCATTCTTGCAACCGCGTTAGCTCTCAGGATGCCTAGACCGAAACGAGTAGTTGCACGGATACCGTACCTGCCAGTCTTAACATCTTCCCAATCTTCAACTGTAACATCACGCCGCAACAGCATGACCCCAGCAACTCTTGTATCAATAGCGAAGGCAGTTCCGTTAGGCACCAAAGTAGTCGCATGTATCCTCATGCCCAAAACGCTAGTGACGGTTCCCTGCTCCAAATCAGTCTGTCCCGAAGGCAAATACTGCGCATGAATAAACTTGTCATCATTAAGCAACTGATGCAGTTGCATCTCGTTAACCGCCAAAACCGTGGGTCTCCAGTTACCGCTGCGAACAGCATTATGCAATTCTAACAGTTTAGCCCAACTCAGCACAGCGCCCCCACCAGCCAATTCAGAGCCTCCAGCAAGATCGCCTGCAACGATTCCATTGTACAAAGCAATCACCCTCTCAGTCTCGTTCTGGCCAAGCGCTCTCCCCACATTCTCAGTAGCAACATCAATCACGTTCCAAGTCGCATCCTCAAGAAAATCCCTCGTCCACTCGTCACTGGACTCTGCCAACTGATCCGTATAGACATCCACAGTCGACGCTTTCTTTCCGCTAAGCCTTGTCACTGCACCTTCAGCATACTTGTACGCGACTGCGCCCGCATCAAGCGGAAAACGCTCCATAAGCTCAGTGGTCGGTCGCACGGTGACAACGTTTCTTCCGATTAGCTCAGGCCACGCGCTCTGCACAAGCGTGTCGTGCATTCGTCCTAAGGCGCCAACCATGTCACTAAAAAGTCCCTCTTTGACGCCCATCTGAACGTAACGCTTCAAAAACGGATGCTCGGTCCTTTGTTTGAGCTGCTCGTACGCTTGTCTCTGCTCCAAGAGCTGCCTGCTCTGTCCTTGCAAGCTTTCAAAAAGTTTCGGTTTCATCTGGTTATTTCCCAACCACGATGAAGAGCAAATCGTCAGCAGAGGTAGTCGTTTCTAATGCTGTGCCGAGCTTGCGATTGAGGTAGATCGTGTAAGTTGCAGTTCCCCCCTCGTCCACAGCTTGATCGGCTAGAGCCAATATTCTCTTGCTAGCGTCAGCTCCATAGACTGCTTTGCCTCTGGTAATTGCTCCGCCAGCCTTCACCTTGACTCTGCCCTTAATAAGCACCGAACACATCGCACCCAGAGCCGCGTCTTTGACGCCTATGCCAATGCAATCCTGCGCGGTGACTGCCGGAGACACTTTGTCGTCAGCGCTCAAGTAAACTGGATCGCCTTTGGTTACGGCTGCTTCAGCCTCGTAGGATTCTATGACTGCATTTGGATCGTCCGTTTCGCCTATAGCCATCCATGTTTTGCCAGTTTTATCAGCCATTAATTTTCACTCTCCAAAAATTTGATTTCAGCCAAGTTCATCCTTAGCCTACTCTCCCCACAAAAAGTGAGCATAAACAATTGAGCCAACCTAAGCTAACCTCGCCTTCAGCTTATGCATGGCTGCTCGGATTTCTTGACATTCTCGCTGCATGCCCAGTGTGCTGCGCTCAACCGCCGGACAAGGCAATAGCCCTTCAAGAACCGTGATAGCCTCACTTATCGGCAGCGTTTTAGGTTGCTCTTTGACTAAACCGCTCGATGACTGCGGAGTCTTCAGCTGCTCAATGGTCTTTTGTGCTTCAGCAAGCGTACGCTCTGTATCAGTCAGCTTTCCGATCGTTTCCCCCAGCGCTTTTTCTGCAGTTCCAAGTTTGCCTTCAGTCTCAGTGAGCTTCTCACGAGTTGCCTTAAGCTCAGCGTTGCCCTTTTCCACCGCTTCAGTCACAAGCTTTTGCAAGTTTTCTTCTTTCATGCTTCCAATCCCACTCGGCGCGTCCTGGCTAGCTGGAACGTCTGCCGGGAACTTGTCGAAACATGACCTGCACGAAGAAACAAGATAATTCGCTGGATTACCACAAAAGACGCATGAACCAGCCTTCACAACTTTGCGCTCAGCCCCGTGCGCGAGTGCTTCAAGAACGCTGATGTTGGTTTCTGGGATTCCTGGCACGGCTACCAAGCTTAACTCGGCATTGTGAAGACCATGTGGAACCTTACCATCTACAAGGTCAATTGCCTCATAGTCCGCGCCGACGCTAACATGCTGCACTAAGCCTTTGCGAATCTTGTCCGCAATGTCGCTCTCGTAAATCTCCGCTTCATACCAAAGAGCGTAACCATCCCAATCGGTCTTTGTTACTTTGCCAACAGCGGAATCAACGGAAACGTGCTCGATATAGACGGGCGAGTTAACGAGTTTAGAAGAAAAAACCTCAAGCTCCTGAGGAGTGTAAATATTGAAGTTGCGACTCATGCCAGCAGTCATGGCAACGCCGCGAATCCGAAGAGGCTTATCTATCAGCTTCTCAAGAACAGTAAAAGGCAAAACCGCTGAGTAATGCTCTGCACCTCGCTTGCAGCCTTCGCATTTAGTTTGAGAACCTTGTTGGTCGGCTTTTTCATTTTTCTGCATTTCTAAGTCAAAAGATACGTTGCCTACAGAAAACAGAAATAGGTTGTTAGCGTTTTTGCGATAATAACGCATTTATGCAATCATAGCAGAAAAGAGATACCAATGAACCTTACAGAACGAGAACGCACAATTCTTCAGCTTGGACGACAAGGACTAAGCGATTATCGTATAGCTCGCAAAATCAACACTGACCCGCCAAGCGTAACCCGCTCACGCAAAAACGCTCACCGAAAACTCATGGACGCAATAACAGACCTTGAATGGGCAACTAAAATAGGTATAAGCATCTCTAAAACAGGTTCAGCCGTTAGCGGCACAGCGAGCTTGTACAACTTTTTCCTCTGAATTAAGACAGGAAATGCCAGAAAGCCGTTTAATGAAATCTACTTATACGTCATCTGCTTTACGCTTGATTATTGCTTCTTCAAGCTCTTTTTCTTCAAAGTCTGCAGGTAACCTAATCACTCCATCCACGATGACGCAAGAACCTTGAATGTCGTATTCACGCGCTTCTTTTGACGTCGTAGATTTCATCTTGAATTCTACCGAATCCTTAAACTTAGCAGTTACTCGACCAATTTTCTCCATAAAAGGCGCGTAAGCGCACGCGCAGGAGCTAAAAGGGAAAAACGCTTCAACCTTCAGCTTACTCTTTCTCACAGCAAAACACTCCCCAACGCATATCCAATAATGACTATGCCAATCACAAGAAAAGCAACTCCAAAACCCTTGGTCAGCCATTCACCCCTTTCAGATATCTTCTGACTAATCATCTTCCGCGTAGTCGCCAACACAGTACTCAGAAAAATCACGGGCAAAGCATGACCTAGACCAAACATAAGAAGTAACAAACCTCCATGGAAAGGAGTCGGTGCAGTGAACATCGTCAAGAGTACCGCAGGCAAAACAATGGAAAGCGAGCAGGGTCCCAAAGCCACAGAGATCACTAGCCCAAAGAGGAAAGAGCTAGCGACATAGTTATATTTGGAAAAGCGCGTAAGCGCGTTCAATTTCAAACTGTTAGCGCGTTCGTTTACAGAACTTCCGACTCCAGTTTTCAAACCAATCTTCTTGAAAAAACCCAGATTGTTGACTCCGAAGAAAATAAGAAGAACACCAGACGCCCCCAAAAATAGCTGATAATTAAGCAATTCTAAAGGAACAAGAGACGTTATTGCAAAGCCGAGGAAGAAGAAAACTAGGCACATAGCAACTGCAAAGCTACTACCGATTATGAAACCCTTCAAAGTGCTTTTGCCAATTCCCGTTGCATACGTCAGGTAGACTGAAATCAAAGCGATTGAACAAGGTGAAAGAAACGTTGCTAAACCCAAGAGGAACAAGCCTGAGTACGCTTCAAGCATGTCCAATCAAGCCTCAAGCAGTTGGGTTATTCTCGAAGACAGAGTCTCTGCAGCTACACCGCCCCCGTAAACCTCTACTACATTGAAAGCTTTATCGATCAAAACGACTGATCCATCTCCGATTTCATGAGGCACGTAGGCGTTAACAATATCTAGTGCTCCATCCTCGTAGTCGTTTCCCATTATCCAAGATACACCATACTTCGTGCGTAGCACATCAAGGTCGCTGCTTGCACATGTCGCGACGGCAATTGTTAGAATAGTTGCTGGTTCTTTTCCACACACGTTACTGCACGCACCCTTCAGCTGAACAAGTTGGTATTCATTTATTGGGTTAATTTGTCCATGGCAGCCAACAGCCATAAAATGTATTCCGATGACTCGTCCATTAAACTGGCTGAGAGAAACTTCTGTTCCATTTATGTCCCTTAAAGAGAAGTCAGTCGCAGTACCTGAAGAGGGAGAGACAGTGCCCGAAACACCACCGATTGTTGGAGGTTTTTGTCCGTCATAATACTGCCATATTCCATAAGCGGCTAATATCACTACGATAAGAGCCACTCCCAAGAAAAGTCTTTCAAATGGAAATCTTTTTGGTCTTCTTTTAACAGTTCTCTCTGTCTGTACGCGGTGTCCGTTTTCAGCTCTCTGTTGTTTTATTTGTCTCTCGCGTTGTGTTTCCTTCCAGCTTTTCTTCTTTTCGTTCGGCATTGGCTCTCACTTACCGTTTAACTTCATGGAAGATATCACATAATAAGATTTAAATATTGTTATTATCTTTGACACATGCAAAGCAATAATACAATTTGAAATTGCGTAAGACCATCTTAAGTATGCAATGATAACCACTAGGGCGACATAAAATGGATGAGGGTCATGTTAGGATTAGAAGTTGGGAAGACTTCAAGCGTTTAGTCAGCGAAAAGAAACCTGGCTCAATCGTGTTTATTCTTGAACAGTGCGGTTTTTCGCCAAACAAAGAACTCACCTCGATCAAGCTCATAATGCTCCATGATAAACGCTACTACATTTTCATAGACACTGCCAAAGGCAACGCACTCAGACAGATGAGCATTCCATTCCACAAAGACAAAAATGGAATTCCTAACTTGGATGAGGACGAAGTCAAAGCATTCCTTGAGAAACAATTCGATAAAGACAACGTAAAAGTTTATTCTTTCTGGACATACTGACCAGTCAAGGTACGTAAATTTAGCGTGAAACCTATTACAGAATAGTTTGCTCTACTTGTTTACTTGGCATCTAATGCTGCGTAGATTCTGCCTAATGTGGGTCCTGAATGCCTAATAGCGTTAGTCTTTCAATGCTTTTTATTCCTCGTGCCTCATCTGCAGGAGCAAAAATTAAGCCGCCGCGCTCCAATTCAACTCGTTCGCTGCCCACGGTAAATATTCCTTTGCCATCGACAACGTAAAAGCACACAGCATATGGTTCAGGACGTGAAGGGATCTCTTGACCAATATCCAGACAGATTACGACTATGTTAAAGTTGCTGGTTTTCAGCAAATCCTTCTTCACTCGACAACGATCTTCCATAGCACTTAGCAGACCTTGCTTATCAGAAAACGCCACAAGCTTGTTCAAATCAAATACTTTTGCCATGTCCTGTCACTTCAGTCATTTCTGATTTTCTTATCATACGTGGTTAATGTTTTCTCTATTGTATTTTGACCCCTTAGTGTAGAGCGCGTAAACGCTTTTTTCTCTGACAGCTTTCATTGCTTTCTTGGACAAAGCCTCTAAGGATTCAACGATTTCAGGTAAAAGTTTTGCTGGGATTCCTATGAACATATGTTCTGGTGGTGTGTCGGTAGCCTGTCGGCATCCATAGCAGCCAGGGGTCATGTTCACTTCACCTGTCAAGTAAGGCACAGTTGTTACGTCAACGCATTCGGCTTGGAAAATGGACGAGTTAAAGGTAAGCCTTCCGCCTTCCTTGTAATTTGCTGCTAGACCCAGCCACATTATATGCTCTGGGACACTTTCAACTACAACGACATCAGGCTGCATAGGGAAGTCTTTTAGTGGTCCAGCGACAACGGCTTTTACTGAGCCCAGTTTTATTCTTGGTATCATGCTCATTGTTTTGGCTGCTGCTTCTTTACTCGTGAATAGCCCCAGCGTGCACAGCATTTCTCCGCTTGAGATTTTCTCAACCAAAGGTCCAAGCCCCAACGCAGCTTTTGCTGCTGGGCAAGCTATTTTGTCAGCGGTTAACATTAGGGTCTGCCCTCTTTTGGCTAGCATAAGAAGCTGGCAGTAACGACTATTTTGAGCTGGCAACTTAATGTCGGGTAGAGACTCTTCTGTTTTTACTATTTTTATGGCAACTGGTGGAGTGTCTAAGCCCAGGATCTCTTCCAGTTTTTGGCTCAAGATTTGGTTTTCCATTGGTGTCACCATTGCATTATCCCCCATAAGTTGATAGCAATATTTAAATATTCTTATGCTCTAACCTTTAAACACGCATCGAAAGTTGCTTTATGCAAACAAGATGCAAAAACCAAAAAACATACGAAGGGAAAACATCGTGACGAAACAAACAGACGGAGCTTTTCAAATAATCATAAACAGAGCGGGACAAATCCGCGGAAGAATTTTTGGAGGAATGTAACCTTGGCTCAATCTAACAAAGAGTGGAACGAAAGCATACTCAGCCATGAAAACATAATCTATGCTTGCTTCGGTGGGCTTTCCAATACAGGGATTACAGCAGCGCTTGCCAGTTTAGAAGCGGTGAAAGAGTTAGGCCTTGCCAAAGCTAGCATAGGCTGTTTGGCTGGTATATCAACGAAAGTACCCTCAGTTATCGGTAAGACGAAGGTGGCGAAGAAAGTGATAACGGTTGACGGTTGCCCGATGGAGTGCAGCAGAAAAGTCGTCGAAGGAGCAGGGTTCAATATTGCCAAGAGCATAGTTCTCGTAAGAGATATTGGAATGAAGAAAAAGGCTTTGCATGAAGACATAGGAAAAGATTTGAAGCCAGTCATGCAGTACATTTCAGAAGAAGAAATAAGAAGAGCAAAAGATCTAATAATAAAATCAGTTCAAGATGAGGTCTAAATCTGCGCCGCTAGAGAGAGGCGTAGCTTCCCTCTCTAAAAAGTACCCGTTCCCTTTTTCTTACGCGTTTATTTGTTCGATTGCACGTTTTGAAAGGGCGTTCACCAATTCAGGCGTCGCTGAGTCCATTAGTTCGAATACTCGTGTGTCAGTCACCGAGTACAATCTTCGCGTTCCTTCTCCCCGTTGTTTTACTATCCCACAACTCTTTAGAATTTTCAGGTGCCTTGATATGAGGGGTTGGCTGATTCCAATATGCTGGCCAATATCGCAAACACATTTTTCTTCATACCGCAAAAAATCCAAAATTTCTAGCCTGTAGGTGTCTGAAAGGGCTTTGAAAATTTTGGACCTGAACTTGTTCGCATTGCCCATTTCCGATATGCACGATTAAAGTTTAGGCTATAATAATATTTAAATATTGCTATGAATCAACATACTAAACACTCGATAAATAGGTGACGTTGATGGAGAACAAGAAGATAGGTTTCATCTTTTGCGTTTGCGGAGGAAAATGCCCGGGATTTTCAAAAATGGACATGTGGGACTTCATAAACATAATCCGACAGGAGCAGCCAGTCGAGTATGCATTCATTCACCCTATGCTTTGCGACGAAGACGGCGAGCGATTCCTAGCTGAATTCCTCAAAAAAGACCGAAAATACCTCATAGCAGGATGCGCGCCGGTAATGCAGAAAAAACTCTTCAAAGACAGCTTCATCGATGCTGGCCTAGACATAAACAAAGACTTAATCCCTCTTGACATCAGAAACATGACAACCCTGGAGGCTGTCGCTCTCGTGAAGAAGACGCTAGAGGAAACGCCAGCATGACTGAAGAAACCTACATGGGCGTCCCAAGAAACAAAATACCTTGGTGCCCAATAATAGATTACAGCAAATGCAACTTTTGTGAAGGCGATCCCCAGTGCCTTAAATTTTGCCCCCACAAAGTCCTCGCAATCGATGAAAAAGAAAAGAGAGTGAAAGTTATAAATCCTAATAATTGCGCTGTCCTTTGCCGTTCATGCCGCAAAGTGTGCCCTCCAGAAGCGTTGAGCTTTCCATCGAAACCTGAGACTATTAAACTAATCAAGGAAATCAGAGAAGGCCCTAACCAGTGAAAAAACAAGTTGTAATCATAGCTTGCAGTGGCATCGGCAAAAGTTTGGGCACGGTTGGACGGGTTGCCATGTACAAAGTAACAGACCAGTTAAGACCGAAAACAACTAGAACCGTATGTCTGCCGTTGTTAACGGTGGGAGATGCTGAAACGGTAAAACTTGTCAAGGAGAACCCCTGTATAGCCATAGATGGTTGTCCTGCCCAGTGCTCAAAGAAGAACATCGAAGCTTCCCAAGGAAAACTAGCATACGAAATAACGGTCACCAGCGTCTTGCGCGAAAACAGAAAACTAAAACCAGAAGGTGTAATAGAACTAAATCCTGAGGGAGACCAGCTTGCAGGAATATTAGCGAAAAAAGTTGCCGAAAAAGTTGACGATATACTGGGTGAAGAAAAGCAATGACGTTGGCAAAGGATAAAGTTGGAATCATTTGCTGCAGCGGTGAAGACCTGCCTGAAGGAACAATCTCAAGAGTTGCCACACGCTTGGTGCTTGAAAAACTCAGACCAGAATCCACGGTGACGTTATGTTTACCGCTTTTCCTCGCAGGAGGCGAAGACGAGCGAGCCTTCGCAAGAGTCTTTCCAACAATAGCAGTGGATGGATGCGACAAGAAATGTTCCGAAATAGGAACAAGAAAGTACAGTGGAAAACCCGCCGCAACCATCATGGTTTCTGAAATCTTGAAAAAGCACCCGCAGATAAAAGCAACTTCCCGTGAAAAATTAAATGCGCAAGAGATGGAAATAGCCCAAGAAGTGGCTAAAGAAATAGCGAAAAAAGTAGATGAGTTGTTATGCAATCAAACCAAGAAGTGAATGGCCAACAAGCCGCAGAAGAAAAAGTGCTGATTATCACCTGTGCGGGCACAGACAAGGCTTTAGGCTCAGTTGCCCGCGCCATCGGCTTCAATGTAGTTGAAAAGCTAAGGCCAAACACAACAATTTTAGTGGGCATCCCGCCATTGGTTGCCGAAGTAAAACCTTATTCGGAGCTCTTAAAAAAATATCCCAGCATCATAATTGACGGCTGCGCTGAACGCTGTGCAACAAAAATCGCCATAAAGAATGGCGCAAAAATGAAGGGAAGAATCTTCTTACCGCAGAGTGTTCAGAAATACAACCTGAAACCTAAAACTGCCTTTGACATAGGGCCTGAAGGAGAAGAGTTGGCTGAGAAAGCGGCTCAGGAAATAGCAATTCAGGTTGATAAATTGTTAGGAAAGGGGAAAGTGAGTTAGATGGTTGAAGCATTTGAGTTAAAGGTTGATAAATGGACGTTCCATGTTCCAAAAGACTTGTTTTATATTGAGAATGATTGCTGGGCAAGATTCGAAGGTGATACGGCGAAGGTCGGCATAACCGATTTCTTGCAGAACATGATTGGTGATATCGTATTCGTTAATTTCCTGAAAGTTGGCAGTGAGGTTGAACAGTTTGATGAGATAGCTGATTTTGAGTCAGTAAAATCAGTCCTTGATGTATTGTCACCAGTTAGTGGCACGATCGAAAGCGTCAACGAAAAGCTGCGTGAAGCCCCCGAACTAGCCAACAAAGACCCGTACGGCGAAGGCTGGTTTGTGTCAATAAAACTTGCGAACCCAGATGCTGACAAAGAAAACCTGATCACAGCTGAAGGATATCTAGAGGTACTCAAAAAGAAACTCGAGATGGAAAGAAAGAAACGAGGAATAACATCGCAAATAGTCTAAAAGTGTGAACACGTTTGGCATACTCCAATGGTCCTTGGTTTCCAATAGTTTTCTCTGATAAATGCGACGGCTGCGCCAAAACTGGAAAGCCCCGCTGCGTGGAGTTTTGCCCAAACGAAGTGTTTGAAATACGAGACGGAAAAGCCATAGTTGCTCAACCACTCAAGTGCATGCACGGTTGTACGGCATGCGAACCAGTGTGCCATACGAGAGCGATCAGCTTCCCACAAAGAACGATAGCGTTCAAGCTAACCACGTCTGAAAACACTGACCTAATTCGGAAAACTAGATGCCCAAAGTGTGGAAAGACATATTGGACTAACAGAGACACTGACATCTGTTTCGACTGTGAAAACCAAAGATAAATGCCCAATGCTTGCTTTTTCTTTATTAAATACGATAAGGACAAACTCCAAGAAAAGGTTCTATGCAACATTAAGGCTTGCGTTGGGAAGCGTTAAGTAGTAGACTCCTGCGGTGGCTGCAACTATAATAATGATGACAATGGAATCTAAGATTGCTAATTTGCGCCTTGAAACAGTTTCCATGTTACATCAACTCTCCTAACTTTTTGGATTTTGGGTGATACGTTGGCTTAAGTTGCTTGAGTTCAGAGTCAACTATTGGCTCCGAGTTCAGGCTAAAAGCAGTTTTTTTGATGGAAAGGTCCTTTTTTGTCATTCGGATCACTGTGTTTTAATCATGGTTTGTTTCTTAAAACTCAATAGCAATATTTAAATATTCTTATGGTTACATCCTACCTTCATTAAAGCATAAAACTCTCGAAATGCAAGGAGGCGACAGAGAATGATTGAAGAAACATATGAAGAAGTGCCCCGAAAGAAAATACCTTGGGCACCAAAGATAGACTACGAAAAGTGCGTTACTTGCGGCAAATGCGTAGATTACTGCCATAATCGTGTCTTCGAGTTTGAGGAGAGAGACGGAAAAATCAGAACTGTTGTAAAGAACCCAGACTCATGTGTTGTGTTCTGCAGGGGTTGCGAAGACGTCTGTCCAGCTGACGCTATTACTCATCCTTCGGAAGAGGAAACCCAAAAGATAATCGACAAGCTGAAAGAAACCAAAGCTTAGCCGAGCCTCCAAGTGAACAGCCACCAATCCTGACCTCCAGTTTCTTTCGTTAATCTATAAAACCGAAAAGTTGAGGACCAAGTTCAAAAGAACGATGACCAAACGATGTATGAAAAAGAGCATAAAAAGGGCCTCCTACTAGTTCGTGCAGCGAGAGCGATTTGTTAAGTATGGTGAAGGTGAATATTCTTGGATAATTCAGACATGAAAAAAGACCCACGGGAAACAAACTTGGAGTTTGGGTTAGAAACTCAAGAAGTGCAAGGGAAACTTGCACAGTACGGCTATAATGAGGTTCCTGAAAAGAAAATAAGCTTTTTGAGAAGGCTTGGAAAACGTTTCTGGGGCATCGTGCCCTGGATGCTGGAAGCCACCGCCATCGTCACACTGATACTAGGCAAGTATCCACAGACTCTCGTTATCGTGTTTCTACTTCTATTCAACGCAGGAATGTCTCTATGGCGTGAAGGCAGAGCAAAAGCAGCAATGGTCAAACTGAAGCAGAGACTGAGAATCCAAAGCAGAGTGAAAAGGGACGGAAAGTGGTCCACCGTTCCAGCCAGAGAGCTTGTTCCAGGAGATGTCGTCAGGGTTAGAATCGGCGATCTCTTGCCAGCCGACGTAAGGATTGTTGATGGCTCTCTTGGTTTAGACCAATCGGTGCTCACTGGCGAATCTGGAATCGTTGACAAGTTACCCACAGAAATAGCTTATTCAGGATCAGCGGTTAAGCGAGGCGAAGCCACTGGCATGGTAGATGCTACTGGCATAAAAACTTATTTTGGCAGAACCATTTCCCTGCTTGAACTTGCCAAACCCAAACTCCACATGGAAGAAGTCACAGTAAAAGTTGCACGCCAACTAGCCGTACTAGTCTTAGCCTCTCTACTAATTGTCTTTGTATACGCGGTACTGACAGGTTTTGAACTTGCCGTTTTGCTACCCCTTGCTGGCGTGTTGCTCATAGCATCCGTGCCGGTCGCCATGCCCACTATGTTCACCGTAAACATGGCTCTTGGCTCAGCGGCGCTTGCAAAACAAGGCGTCTTAGTCACAAGACTCAGCGCAACCGAAGACGCAGCAACCATGGATGTACTATGCGCAGACAAAACAGGCACGATCACAATGAACAGGCTCTTTGTCGAGGAAGAAATCCCTCTCAACGGATTCAGCGAAAAGGATGTTTTGCTTTATGGGGCACTTGCATCAAATGAAGCCAACTTAGACCCAATCGATATCGCGTTTTTGACTGCCACAGCAGAAGCAAACATTCCATTTGATGCTTATTCGCAGACAGCATTTGTACCCTTTGACCCAAAAACTCGAATGACAGAAGCTACGATAAATAAAGATAGTGAAATATTCTTCGTTGGAAAAGGCTCTTTTGACACAATATGCACTGCCTGCAACGTTCCCGAAGAAGAAGCAAAGACTATGCAAAAAATCGCTGAAGAGCTTTCTGCTAAAGGGCTTAGAGTGATCGCTGTTGCCAAGGGTGCACATAGAAGCAGGCTACAGTTTGTCGGTCTTGCCGGCATCGCCGACAGGATAAGAGAGGACTCGCGTGAGATACTTGACCAAATTCGAGGGTTAGGCGTAGAGGTAAAGATGCTTACGGGCGATTCGCTTCCGATTGCCAAAAACATCGCTCAACAGATAGGGTTAGGCAAAAACGTTACAACAATGTCAAAGATACAGGAAGACGAAACAAAAGCTACACCTATTGACTCGACGATCGAAGACACCCATGGCATAGCCCAGATTTATCCTGAAGATAAATTCAGCATAGTTAAGACTCTTCAGCGCATAGGACATATCGTTGGAATGACAGGAGACGGTGTAAACGACGCGCCAGCTTTGGCGCAGGCGGAAGTTGGTATCGCAGTGAAGAACGCAACAGACATCGCCAAAGATTCCGCAAGTGCGGTGCTCACCGTTGAGGGTCTTGGCGGAATAATAGCCATGATTAAGACTTCGAGGACGATTTACCAGAGAATCTACAGTTGGGCGCTAATGATGGTTGCCAGAAAACTACACATAGCCGGCTTCATCGTTGTGATGCTGTTCCTAACGCACTCATTTATGCTGTCGATAACGGGTACCGTGCTGTTGCTTTTCCTCGGCGATTTTGTCTCAATGACTATATCAACAGACAACGTACGGTCTTCTCTAAAGCCTGATACCTTCGATGTATCACGGCTGTTCGGGGTTAGCGGGTCATTGGGCGTGCTGATGACGGTTGAAAGTGCGATTTTTGCTGTGGCTGGTTTGTCGTATTTTGGGTTGATTGGAAATGTGGAGAAGATCTACACTTTCGGGTTTGCTTATCTAAATATTGCGGGTGTGTTCACTCTTATGATTGTGCGTGAGCGGAATCATTTCTGGAAGTCGCGACCCAGCAAAGTCCTAGGCATCACCGTTGCAGCGGAAATTCTTTTTGTGATGGCAATCTCCGTGTTAGGCATTTTGGAGCTTGCTCCACTTGGCTATCTGCCCGTGCTTGCAATCTTTGGCTATACGCTGCTGGTGACCTTCCTAATCAACGATCCGATCAAGGTGTATTTGATTCGCAAATTCAGGAGTACTTAGGGGTAATTTTCAAATCCTGCAGTTAAACTGTCGCATCACAAAAGCTCGTGGAGTTCGAGGCGGATTCTCTTGGCTAACGCAGATGGTCCATGGTTTCCCATAATTTTCTCTGATAAATGCGATGGCTGCATCAAAACTGGAAAACCCAGATGCGTAGAATTCTGTCCAAACGGCGTTTTCACATTTCAAAACGGAAAAGCAGTAGTTTCTTTTCCTGCTAAATGTGGGGGTGGCTGCAGTACCCTTCTTTGTTCGGCCTGCGCACCTCTTTGCCATAATAAGGCGATAAGTTTCCCAGCGAGAAATGCAATGTACTCACCTGTGAAGCTGAATGATAATGATTTGCTTCGGAAAACCACCTGCGAAGTATGCGGTAAACAATATTGGACAAACAGAGAAAGCAATTTGTGTTTTGATTGTGAAAAATAGAAGCAAAATCTTGCTAAATTTAGTGCACTATTGTGATCATTTTCTATGCCTCAAAAATGCTCTAGCTATTAGTGGCACTAATATTCCAGATAATATCCTGGGAAGAAAAACCAATACAACTCCGCCCACGGTTGCTTGCCCCACAATGGGTGAGAACTGACCTACAAGCAATACAAGCAAAGAACCCATAATTCCCGACGTACCCCCAGCAATAAGCATTCTTCGATAATTGTCCGAACGCTTGTTCAAGGCTCCGGCAATGTACCCTATCAACATAGCGCTAACCAGGTTGCCCAATAAGCTTATGTCCCCTCTGCCTTGAGCAGCATAGAGTTGATCAGAATAATACAGAGCATATAGACTACCCAGCAGGAAACCTGACGCTCCACCTGCCCATTGATTCCAAATCAACCCGAGCAGCATCGGAACTCCAACTACAACAATAGCTTCCAACAAAGGATACTTGAGTCCTATTAGGGATGGAGTTGAAACCATTGAAACGCCAACTATGAGCAAAGCTACAATGGTTGGAATAGCGATTCCATAGATTATGTCGCCGAGCTTCCATTCGCTCCACTTATGAGTTGTCTTCTCTGAATGCTCCATTTGATTCTTCCACCATATACTAAATTAATTTTGAAGTTGAGGAGTTGTTTTGACTATGTTTGTTAGTTTTTTTCTCGGGAAGTGTTTTCTGGTTCGCAATCCCAGCTTGACGAGTGAAAGCATTAGCGGCACCTCAAAGAGTGGCCCAATTACCGTTGCAAGGGCTGCTCCTGAACCGATGCCGAAAAGTGTAGTGGCTACTGCTATGGCGACTTCAAAGTGACTGCTACTGCCTATTAGCGTTGTGTCAATCGCGGTCTCGTATTTCCAACCCAAGAAGTATCCGAGAAGGTAAGTCCACGTGATCATGATTGCGTAGTGAATTAAGTTTGGAACGGCAATGTAACCCACGAGAAGAGGATTATTGAGTATGGTCTGTCCAGTAAAAGAGAAAAGGACAATCAACGTCAGCAGCAGTGCAACAATTGAGATTTTGCCCACAGCAGGATTAAAGCGGTCCTTGAACCATTCTTCACCCTTCTTTTGAATGATAACTCTGCGGGAAATTGCTCCTGCACCCACAGGAAGCGCTATGAAAACCAATACGCTTATCGCAATCAGATCCCATGGGACAGGAATGTTGCTCACGCCCAAATACAGTGCAGCTAAGGGTGCGTAAAGAAAAAGCATCAGCAAGGCATTGAATGCAGTGTTGATGAGGCCTTGTGCCATGTCACCCTTAGCAAGGAACATCCACCACATGACCATCGCTGTGCATGGTGACAAACCTAAGAGTATGACACCTGCTATGTAGTCGGGGTTTCCAGCCAAAAACGTATTCGCAAGCAACGTCATCAATGCTGGTGCAATAAGCCAATTTGCGATTATTGTGACCAATAGGGGCTTGGGGTTTCGCGCGGCCTTCTTTATATCGCTGAACCGTATCCCGACGACGGTTGGGTACATCATAAAGAACAATAAAATGCCGATTGGAATTGATAATTGAGCATACTTGAGGGAGTCCATGAACTGCCCGAACTCAGGTATGAATCGTCCAACGAGCAAGCCTACAACTATGCATATGGCTATCCATAGAGTTAGATATTTTTCCCAGAGTCCCAATGACAATTCTTTTTTTGTATGCTGTTCAGGAGTTTCCACTTGCCCACCCGCACCTTAATGAATAGGTGAATAACATATTCAATTACTTAAATATGTTGTTTGGATTAGATGCTATGCCTTGTTAAATTTCAGCAGATTTGCAGTTTGCTCTGGGTCATGCAAGGCATAAAAGACCCATTTTCCTTCTTTTCGATCCTTTACTAAGCCAACATTCTCCAGAATTCTAAGATGATGAGAAGCGGTCGGCTGTGTCAGGTCCAGTGCCACCATCACTTCGCAAACGCACATTTCCCGAACCGCAAGCAAACCCAGAATTCTCAGCCTTGTCGTGTCAGCGAGAGCTTTGAAGAACTTGCCTTTCCTTAACGCGCCTTCTTTGCTTATGTTCTTTTCAGCTAGTTCCTTTAACTCGCCTGCGTATTCGGAGGCTTTCTCGCAAGAGCAAATGCCTGATTCTGCCAACCGCTTTAGTCTCTTGTCTATTTTTGATGCGGCCATTTTATTCTCAGAATACTTGAAAGGTAACAACATATTTAAATACGTTGTTAGTGCCTCTATTTTGACGATGAGAATGAAGCGCATACTTTTTGTCTGTGTTGAGAATGCCGGAAGAAGCCAGATGGCAGAAGCCCTCGCAAACTACCACGGAAAAGGAAAATTAATAGTCTCAAGTGCGGGTAACAAGCCCGCCGACAAGGTTAACCCCGTGGTAGTTGAGGCAATGAAGGAGAAGGGCATCGACATTTCAATGAATAAGCCAAAGCTGCTAACTTTCCAGATGGCACAAGATGCTGACCTGGTCGTTACGATGGGATGCAATGACCAGGGAATATGTCCTGGACCGTTCTTTAAACCTACGGTTGATTGGAAACTGGAAGATCCAAAAGGCAAACCGATTGAGAAGGTAAGAGAAATCAGGGACGAAATAGAAAGCAGCGTCCAAAAGCTGATAGTGGAACAAGCTTAGGCTTGGTTACTATTCTGTAAAGAGAAAAAAGAGGCTGAGAATTTGGGAATATATGTTGGATTGAAGGAAAAATCAACCCCTGAGATTTTCGAGTCAGAGACAGAGCCGACTAAAGAAACTCATCCTAAATATGACATCATTTATGGTCCCTTTAAGACGATTAAAGACGCAGAAAATTACGTTAATGCCATGGGCGGTTTAGCTTGCGGCGAGGGCTAAAATTCAAAGCAGATTAGATAAATACCCTCGAAGTGCTCACGCAAGTGTTCCTCTTATTGCGTCTGCCCTTAGCCTAAGCGAATCCATTGAATCCTCGTAGTTAAGGCAGGAGTCTCCTTCTTTCTCCGGGTCTTTTAGGGCGCAACGTCCTTTTTTCCAGTTTATGCAATTCTCACGTTCGCATATTGGGAAATCCATTGATTGCGCCTTCCAAATTGGTTGGCTCCTCAAACAGTCTACATGATCTGTTCGAGCATTCTTGCAGTGAATACGTTGACAAGTTCAGGGGTTATGCCGTCAATAATCCCGAATATATGTTGGTCTGTTATTGAGTAGAGTCTTCTGTTTCCTTCTTTTCTGTCTCTAAGTATTCCGCAGTCCTTTAGGATTTTTAGGTGTCGAGAGACTACTGGCTGAATGAGCTTCACGTGAGGAACTATTTTGCATACACATTTTTCGCCGTCACGAAGAAAGTCCAGTATGTCAAGCCTGACTGGGTCTGAGAGAGCCTTGAAGATTTTAGCTTTGAACTTATTCTTGCTGTCGATTCGAGAGGGCATGTGAAAGAATGGGTAAAGTGAATATTTAAATATTGTTATATATAATGGCGGACTGCCTCTGAGAGGACAGAAATATTCTTTCATATTGAGAATCGAGGATGATCCAGAAACTACAAAAAACTGAATTCTGGTCCGTGGCTGCCATTGTTCCTTGTTTCAAGAGTTATTAGTTACATTCAAGCTGTTCCCGTCTTATGCATGCCCACTCCGTACCACATGAAGACTTTGGCTATGACTGGAATTATAGCTCCCGTGGCTATTCGTGTTGCTACGTTAATCGCGAAGCCATAGAAGTCAAAGGGTACAACATTTGAAGGTGAAAGTTGAAACATAGCCAAAAGAAAGAAGCCACCAATAGCTGTGGTGGCCATTCCAACGATAAGCATTCTCCGAAAGTTCTCAGAACGCTTGTTCAGCGCTCCAGCCATGTATCCTATTAGCATGGCACTGAGAACCCAGCCTAATAGGGTTGGACCAAGATTAATACCTCCACCGCCGCGGAAAGACCCGGTATACAGCCCATATTTGACAGCATACCACATCGACCAGACGGTGCCCATTAGAAAGCCCGACGCTCCGCCTGCCCATCGGTTCCAAACCAACCCAAGCAACAATGGAACCGCGACAGTAATAGCAAGTTCCTCTATCTCGCTTATGATGCCAATAATAATTCCTGAAGAACCGCTCATACCGCCGCTTCTCATTAGAAATGAACTGACCAAAGAAAGACCAGCTATGACCAAAACTACAACAATAGGCACTATGATTCCATATTTTATGTCGCTTCGATTCCATTCCTTCCATCCAATGCTCATAACCTTCACCGAATTAGGCAAATAGTTGACTTATAGTAACATTTATATTTTGTTATGAACTGCAACGCTCCAAGCGGGCTTAGTAAAGAAAAGCTACGTTGCGGACGGAAAACAGAAATAGGTTGTTAGCTTCTTTGCGATAATAACGCATTTATGCAATTACAGATGAAAAGAGAAGCCGATGAACCTTACAGAGCGAGAACGAGCAATACTGCAACTTGCAAGGCAAGGACTTAGCGATTACAGGATAGCCCGCAAAATCAACACTGACCCGCCAAGCGTAACCCGCTCACGCAAAAACGCACAAAAAAAGCTGTTGGAAGCGGTAACAGACCTTGAATGGGCAACGCGACTAGGAGTAAACATTTCTGAATTTAATTCTAATACCGCTAACGGCAGTCTATACAGCTTTTTTCTCTAGAATAACAAAATTTATTTGCCAGGGGTCACATTGTGCCATAAGCAAAGGGCGATGAAGCTCGCCTTTAACCGCTCTTGCCGAAGGCTTGCAGGGGCTGATAGCTTCTACCAACATTCAATGCGGAAAGAGCGGATGGTAGGTTGCACGAAGAAGAGCGGTTTGGTTTAGGTCATGAGAAGAAACAATTTGCCGATTCACCATGGGCTAAACACGTTATTGACTACGTTGTGAAGCGGCAGAACGATGATGGAGGTTACACTTTCTGCCAAGGCACCGAATCGAACGCGCAAGACACCTATTACGGACTAGCAATCTTGGATTTGTTAGAAACTCCATTTCCGAATCGAGGAAGAACGCATAACTGGTTGCATGATTTTGTTCCAGATAGCCATTATTCTCATTATTACGTGGCTAAGGCTTTACGGCTTTGCGGTGAAAAACCTCACGAGACGCTTAAGAGATTCCTTCTTTCGCTTCGGCTTGTAAGAGGAGAACTCGAAGCAGGGGACGTTTACGTAGAGGTAGCCTCAGAATTCGAACTCGCCTTCATGGTCACTGAACTCATAAACATGGTCAACGTCGACGTTGACCGTCAGAAGACGGAAAGTTGGCTGCTGAACTATAAGAACGAAGACGGTGGGTTTGGAGTACACGGCTGCTCCGGTTTGAATTCCACTTTTCATGCCGTAGCTTCCCTCTTCAATCTTGGCTACACCGTCAAATCTCTATACGAAACTCTTGGATATGTGAGGTCTTGCGAAAAGCCTTATGGTGGGTTCACGATTATTCCTCGAAGCCTCAACCCTTACATGGAACACGTCTATTACGGCGTATCAACTCTCGAATTATTAGGTGAGCACGCAAGATACGCCGCGAGTACTGTAGAATTTGTTTTTAAGTGTCAAAACTTAAATGGCGGCTTTGCCAGGTCAGACCTTGGAATCTCCACGTTTGAAGACACATTCTTCGCAGTAAGTGTTCTAAAAACGATCAGAAGGCAAAAGGCGATAAAATGAGTGTGGACATAGCTTATCTTCGAATTAAAAGGATGATTGGATGCGATGAAGAGTGTTTTCTCTGCGCGCTGGAGGACGAGCTTGAAAGCAAGTACATGGACACGTATCTTTCTGAACTTGTAATGGACGGGTCCTCAAGAGAGAAAATCATTAAGAGCAGAGGCTTCTGCAATAACCATTTCTATAAAATACTCATCGCGGCAAGCAAGCCAGGGAGCCCAGACGGCCACGGAGTAGCATTGGTCAACGAAAGTATTGTGGAGAAGCTTATTCAAGACCTGCGTAAACAAAAAAGCCGCCGCCTAGATGATCCGCATAAACTGTTTCCTGCTGAAAACAAGTGTCCAGCCTGTGCTCATTTAGACGAGTTTGCGAGAACATACGCTAAGAAGATTGTTGAGCTTCTGTCTTCAGATAACGAAGAGTTTTTGAAGCTTTTGAAGGAGTCGAAGGGCTTCTGCATACCTCACTTGATAAAATTGCTGGATGTATTACGGGAGGTAATGCCTAACCAAAGTCAGCAAATTACCAAGACTCTGATGGATATTGAAGAGAGAAGCCTTCAACGTTTAAATTCAGAGCTTGCTGAATACGTAAGAAGGCAGAGTTACGAGTTTTCTGAGAAGGAACGCGCCGCTATTGCAGACGTAGTGCTGAGGAGTGTCGAAAAAATAGCTGGCAGACGAGGAATAAAGGCAGGCGTTGAGCAAAATGAATGAAAAGTCAGTTAATGATTCTAAGAATGGTAAGTGGCTTAATAGAAATGTTTTGGCTATGGGATTTACGAGTTTGTTTGGTGATGCGGGTCATGAAATGGTCACAGCAGTTCTACCATTCTTCCTCGCCGCAATAGGCGCAGGACCAGAAGCTTTAGGGTTAATTGAAGGCTTTTCCGATGGTGCATCAAGCTTCGTGAAGTCTTTCGCAGGTTACTTAAGCGACAAAATCGGAAAAAGAAAACCTATAATGAACATTGGTTACGCGCTAACAGGCATCTTCACTCCACTTATGGCAGTAGCTTCCTCATGGCTCCAAGTCCTTGGGTTACGAGTCACGGCTTGGCTGGGAAGAGGCGCCAGAGGACCACCCAGAGACGCCTTGTTGGCAGACTCGGTTCCTTCCGAAGCCACTGGAAAAGCATTTGGCTTCCACAGAGCAATGGATACAATAGGCGCTATCATAGGACCAGCTTTAGCCCTGTTCTTCTTAATGTTTCTAAACTACCATCAAATTATCGCAATATCAGTGATACCCGGTCTGATTGCTTTTTTCATAGTCTTTTTCTTTGTCCGTGAAGTCCAAAGAAAACCGTCACCGAGCACTCCAATCTTATCTACTCATGGCGATGTTATGGTTGAGGACCAGGGATTTGTTAAATCCATCAAGACACTCCCGAGGTCGTTTAAACTCTTCCTAGTTGGCGTAGGCGTTTTTGGGCTTGGAAATTTTGCCAACAGCCTATTCACCTTAAGGGCTCAAGAAGTTCTGGCTCCAAAAGTAGGTGCTTTACAGGCATCGGCAATTGCAGTTGGCTTATACACATTATTGAATGTTGCCTACGCAGCTTCTTCATTTCCGATAGGCGCATTGAGCGATAAGATTGGCAGGAGAAGAATTCTTGCAGCTGGATATTTCACATCGGCAATAGTTTGTCTGGGAACGGCTTTTCTTACAGCTGACTTTTTAGTCTTGGTTCCATTGTTTCTCCTTGCAGGCTTTTTCACAGCGATTACGGACACGATTGAAGGAACCGCAGCGGCCGACCTTTTGCCAACTGAGTCTAGGGGAACCGGCTTTGGCATATTACAGACAGTTAACGGCATCGGTGACTTCGCATCTAGCACTGCAGTTGGAGCGATTTGGGTTTTAATATCGCCAGTGATAGCCTTCGGGTATGCTGCTTTACTGTCTGCGGTTGGGGGCATCATCCTTCTCTATCTAACTAGAGGCAATCATCCGCTAAAATAATTGATTACAGCGCGAGCTGGGCTTAATAAGTTAGATTTTCCTGATTCTGACCCATAAGCTTAAAACAAACTGGGTTATTTTTGAAAGAAAGGCTGCGCTATGGCATTAGCCCTGACTGCCCAAAAGTCAAAACCGCACAACAACAGAATGCTGATAATGCCTACCTAATCAAAATCAAAGGTAGGTAAACATGAAAATGATCGAGTTCATTCTCCTAGCCGTTGGCGCAGTAGCTGGAGCTTTTCTGCGTTATGCAATTGTTGCCTCTCCGCAAACCGTTGGCGGACTCCCAGTCAATGTCTTAGCAGTAAACGTCATTGGCAGCTTCATACTTGGAATATTTTCAGTCTTGACGCTTGCTTTAAACATCGATGCAAAATATACGTTGCTTGTCGCTACGGGATTCTGTGGGTCGTTCACCACCATGTCTTCATTTGCACTTGAAACCAGCAATCTGATAGATAACAATCGTTTTAATCTCGTAATTCTGAATATGATAGCTAACGTGGGATTATCTTTGAGCGCTTTAATCTCTGGAAGAGTGCTGGGCAGTGCCGTCATGGAGCGGATATTGTAATGAGGATTAAGATGTGGAGTGTTACGATCAGAATTAAGAAGAATGATGAGGTTGGCGGCAAGCGGCTTCAGGCGCTTGTGATGGATTTGCTAGTCAAGGCTGGCGTCAGCGGTGCCACTGTTTGGACTGGTGTTAATGGGTTTGGAAAACGTGGCAAATCTACTATGCATCTTGAAGGCGTAACCGTTAACATGCCGTTGATAATAGAAGTGATTGATGAACAATCAAAACTTGAGCCACTTCTTCCCGAACTAAAAAGAATAATCGGAGACAATGGCATAGTAAGCATACAAGATACTTATGTGATATAAAAAAAAGAAGTGCCTTCAGTTCCTTAGTTCATGCTTAATTTGTTGTTTGAATAGTTTCTGTTTCGCCCCAAGCTTCCGCCGCAAAACTTGTAAGTGCCCAATGCCAGCCACGTTTTTCCGCTGCATTTTCTCCAAATTCTTTTCTCAAACGCTTGTTCATTCTCAGGATTCTTCTGCTTATCTGGTGACGAGTGACTTTGAACCGCTCAAGCCGCGCTTGCAAATCTTTAGGCAACAAACCAGGCCTGCCAGCTTCAAAAAGCAACCGCAAAATTTCCCGATCTACCTCATCCTGGCAAGCAATGCGCTCGATAAGTGATTGTTCAAAATTGAAAGAACCTTTAAGTCCGGCAAAGATTGTCCGCAACATAAGTTTAACCTCTTCAACCTCTGCCAATGTCTGCTTAAGGAGCTGCTGATTATACTTTAAACGACCAATCTTATCGCTCTGAGAACGCCTTTTCTTAGTGTTTTGAACAGGTTTTTCCTCGGTTTCCATTTCAGAATGCACACTCCAAGAAATCCACAACATTCACTGAAGCGAAAACTGACACTGCGTCATCTACACCAAACAACTGCAAAGAGACACAGCGTAAAAAGCATGGACTTTTCCCATGCCCTAAGCACTGTGCTAAAATGGCTTTTGAACAGCTTTCTACTGCCATTAACACGATACTACGAGCAACCTTGCAGCTTAGCTCAAGACACATACTGGTTACCTCCGACACTCTTAGCAGCATTATTTTCGCCTTCCTCTTGCGGCTCGCAGAGTTTACCCAAAACAGCCGTCAACTTTTCTAAACAACTGCTGATTCTCTCCAAGTCGCAATTTAAAGCGGCAAGCTGACCCTCCAGCTTCTTAACACGTTCAGGCATAAGCAAATACTCAACCGCCATATCCCTCTGAGTAAAATCAATCTCACCCTCAAGCTCTCCGGGACTATGGTCCATACGAGCCTTGCCAGGTATGCTGACCGTGAAGTACCTGCTAAGCAACTGAGCGACCGGGTCGTCAATGGCTATTTCATGTCCTCGGCAGATTTCGCCTTCAGCCAGTCGGCAGCCATACTTAACCATCAACCCTTTCGCTACACGGTCAGCCAAATTCTTCGACAAAGTAAACAACTCACCCGGACTGCGACCATACAACGTCTCCACATGAACAATCCAAGACCGCGAAGTATGCCTAACCTTAACACCCTGCTCCAAACCCAAAAGCGCAGTCCAATTCTGCATCTCAATACGCCTAAAATCCGATGGAAGCACACCCTCAGCCAAAATCGCATAACAATACTGCACCTTTTCCAGTCGGAACACGCCTGACCCGAAGAGCACGCCCTCACATGACCCGAGAAAATTTTGACCTCGCAAAGTAAGCTCATAAAAAACGGCACTGCTACGCCTCTTCCGACAGACTAAACCAGCCTTTTCCAGCTTGTTTAGATAGTAGGATACGTGCTGTTTGCTCCAACCATACATGCGTCCTATCTTGGCTGGGTATTCGCCCACTTCCACCCGCTTCATTATAGGTATGACACGGGTGCGAACGGTAGAGAAGTCAAATTTGACTTTTGACTTTGAAACAGAAAAATTTTGACTTCTACCATCAGCCCCAACCAAAAACAGGTCACCTTAGCCTTGGAATGACGTTTTCCCTGATTTTCCGTCGAAGCTGCTCAATGTTGTTGTCCAGCTCTGCCAAAGTCAGCAGTCGTTTTCCGTGGAACTCAGCTAATGCTGCCCTCAAGAACTCACGGTTTTCAACTGTGTCTCTTATCCTGTAAAACGGAGCTACGCCGAATATGCCATTAACAGCAACCGGCGCCACCATCACTTCGAACTCTGCGCTTTTGGGAGTTCCAGGAGTAAAGTAGCAGTACTCCAAATACTGAGCAAAGCCTCCATAGAAACTGAAAACAATCCAGCGCTCATCGGTCAGCCATTCAACCGCATCTATCTTGCAGATTGTTAGATCCAAAGCAAAGCCTCCTAAATGAAAAGCCCCAATCTGCTGGTACCGCAACCTTCAGTGTACTTCTCACGCAAAGGCAAACCGATTTTCAGAACATCTTTGAGAATTACGTCTTTTCTGGCGCCACTCCGCTTGCTCAACTTCTCAAGAACGGCGTTTTGTTGCTGTGCGGTTAGCTCTTTCCAATCTACGAGGAATACTCTTTCGGTCTTGTCGATGCCTTCCAATGTCGCAGGCTGAGCGATGATACTCTGCACTGGGACTTCTCCGTCTGGAAAAACGTCGCCCCAAACCGCTTTGCCTTCAGCATTCAAATACGCCCATGTCTGGTATTTCCTCAAGCTGAACCCTCCGAACTTTGCTCTTTTTGCCTTCTGGGTCTGAACATGCTGCAGGCATCGCTAGAAGCTATATGATTATACCTGAGCCGTTTCTCTCTACTTCCGCTGTGGCAGCAGCCAA
>Ga0315289_10002689_pt1 | contig 27170 bp, 22 predicted proteins | sample YL17G11_40_MG_FD_203452 | JGI IMG/M metagenome (GOLD analysis project Ga0315289, IMG submission 203452) | Sediment microbial communities from Yellowstone Lake, YNP, Wyoming, USA - YL17G11_40 | ecosystem: Environmental > Aquatic > Freshwater > Lake > Sediment | place: USA: Wyoming | collected...
ACAAAGGAGGCATTCGTTGCTGGCTTGCTTGCTCAATTCATTCGTGGTCTAGGCTACACAGCAATACCACAGGGAAATGATACATCCACTAGTATCCCCATAGCTATTGATGCTGGCTTGGGCGAGCTAGGAAGGAATGGATTGCTCATTACTAGGGAATCTGGACCTCGTGTCAGAATAAGCAAAGTCTTCACCGATTTGCCTCTGGTTACCGATAAACCGATTGAATTTGGGGTTTGGGATTTTTGCTATAAGTGCCAGAAGTGTGCTGAAAGCTGTCCCTCTAGGGCTATTATGCATAGCGAGCCAACTGAGGAAATACATAATATATCTAATAGGACGAGCTTATTACGCTGGGCAGCAAACGGTTCAGATTGCACTACTTGTGTTACAGTTTGTCCGTTTAATAAACCGTCTGGACGGTTTCATAGCTTGGTGAGGTGGGGAGTAAAGCATACCCCCTGGCTAGATTCTTTCTTTGTTAGGATGGATAGCCTTTTAGGCTATGGCAAGATAAAAAATGCCGCGGCTTTTTGGGATTCTTGGGAACCATGGTCATAATGCCGTCTCACCTGAAGGCATATCTGAGGAGAGGGTAGGAGTTTTCTTTCTATCGTCCACCATGGTGGGCGGTAGTGGGCTCGAACCACTGACCTCTGCGATGTCAACGCAGTGCTCTAACCAACTGAGCTAACCGCCCAATAAGTAGCTAAATTGTACTAAACACCTCCCATGTAGTCAAGCACAGTAAACTCGGGCTCATATCTTCTTGCCTCTCACCATATTATCAATAAAGCTCACTATAAATAAAAGTAAGGCGCTAGTCAGCAAACCGCCCAAATCCAGATACTTTATGTCAAATAATTTACTGATAAGGGCAGCTGAGCCTCCACCTATAATTGCTACCAATGCTCCCAACGGGGTAACCCTCAGCTTATCCTTATAGAAGCCAGCAATTACCGGCAGAATCAGTCCACAGGTATATATTGTATAGGCAAAAAGAAGGGCATTTATTACCCCTTTTAGAGTTAAAGCCAAGACTAGAGAACCCAACCCCAAAGCCACTATCCCCCACCGGGAAAGGGATAGGATTTGTCTCTGGCTAAGCGCTGGCTTAAACGACCTAATTACATCCATCACTAATATTGTGCTGGCACTTAATAGACAGGTATCAGCCGAAGACATAACCGCACTAAGTAAGGCTGCCAGAACTATACCACCCAAAAGAGGAGAGAGAATCTCCTTTATTACTGTTGGAAAGGCTTGCTCTGGTGAAATCTGCGGAAATAGAGCCGATGCTCCCATACCAATCAGGGTAATACAAAAAGCAAGGGGAATTATAAGCAATGCAGTCCAGAACACTGACACCTTAGCTGTTTTACTATCCTTGGCACAAAATATCCGGGAATACATGTCAGGCCCGACGACATAGGTCAAGCCAACTAATAAAAGTAAAGTTACTAGCTCCTTCGCACTAAATTGAGAACTAATTGGAAAGGCAAACTGCTCTGGCGAAAGAGAGCTTCTTAATCCACCTAAACCCCCTAGATGCGACAGGAGTGATGCCAATCCGACAAAGATACCGAAGAAGATTATCCCTGCCTGTACGACATCGGTGCCAATAACCGCATACTGACCGCCGATTAAAGTATAAGATATAAAGACAAGGCTAAAAAGCAACATCCAGAGAGCAGGACTGCCTATTCCCAGTACACTCATTATCTTTCCCGCAGCTAAAATCTGACCAGCTATGACGCCCAGCCAGGCAATAACAATAAGGGCTGAGGCAACTAGAGCCGTCCGACCATCATATTGCTCCCCCACCAGCTCAGGGAGGGTGAAAAGCCCAAACCTCCTCACCTTTTCAGCAAAGAAAAAACCCAAAACCACTAAGCCAATACTACCAACCAATAACCACCATGCCCCGGTCAACCCCCGGGTAAAGCCTAACCCGGCCATACCCACTGTGGCTGAGCCGCCAATAATAGTAGCCAATAATGAACCTGTAATGAACAGGGAGGAACCTTTCCTGCCGAGAACAAAAAAATCATCAAGCCCCCCTCCCGCCTTCCTCTTGCTCGTTATTCCTATGGCAACCATAGCTAAAAAATAGACCACGATAATCATCAGTTGAAGCATTCACTTTTTCCTTTCATAAAATTGGCTATAGCTTTAGCACAGAAAGAGGCCATCCCAAAAGAACCGATATACTGGAGCTAGAATGTGAAGGGCTAGTAGAAACAATACTGCACGCAAGCAACCGAATGCAAACCGAAGGAGGATGTTCATTCGTTATACTACAGGCTTCTCACGACCTATGATGGCAATCTCTATATTCTTGCCACAGTTGGGGCAGGTTACATTCAAGGTAATAGGCTGCCTCATTACCCGTTCCGCAATAGCAGTAACCATTGAGTCAATGCTATCCAAACGCTGGTCTAACATATCCAGACGTCGCTTAATACGTTCAATATCTACTGCCTGCTCCTGGCTGATTACGCTGGATTCATCTTCTTGTGCCAAGGCTACTTCCTCCAGTAGATTTATAAATTAGCTTAATTATATGTGTTAGATAACATTATGTCAAAGTTTAATTCAGAATTCAATCCCCATCTTAAGCCTATGCCAGAATAATTTGCAATAATATTGATTTACGTAACCGAGATAGCGTATACTGAATTCAAGGCAACAAGACAATCCGTCCCATATTAAGGCATAAAGGAGGTATCCAAATGCCGGAGGAGGTAATTGGAAAGGTAAGCGACTTCTTCGCCCGACCTGTGGTAGTCGGCATCGAGCTAACAGCATCTTTAAAGCTAGGTGACAAAATCCATCTTAAAGGTCACACCACTGATATGGAACTTACCGTTGACTCGATGCAAATTAACAATGTAAATGTTAACGAAGCTAAGGCTGGCGATTCTGTTGGAATCAAGGTTAGTGATCGGGTAAGAAGGGGAGACATAGTTTATAAGGTTACTGACTAAGCAATTTATACCAGCCGATTAAAAACTAACCCTGCCGGTGGTTTAGGATAAAAGTAGGTTGATTTTCTGGGCATTCTTTCACCGGCATCAGCAATGGCTTTAATTACTTCTGCCTTAATCGGACTCAATAGAAAGGCTAACTGGTATTCTCCGTTTAATACTTTGTTTACAGCCTCTACCTTATCATAGCTATAGGCAATGATTGCCTCCTCTTTCTCACTGCTCAGCCCCAGTAGTTTCTCCAGTATGATGTGGTCAACCACACTAACTTCCAACCTTTTGTATAGTTCAGAATGGAAATAAGGCATCATTTGGCTGGCAATAGCCAAATCACGCAAACTCAACACAAAAAGACTCCTCGGTGCCAAACCAAAAAGAGCTAGCTTAACCTGGTTTGCCTTACTGGTTAATAAAGCATCAACTTGTTGCCAGACATCAGGCATGCTCAGTGCCAACTCATCTATTTCAAAGAACGCCCCCAACTTAGCCATTAGCTCGTTCAGGGTTGATTTTGAGATACCGCGAACCAGCCGGTGCGGAGGTAAAATAACAAGCCCGGGGTCGGCAAAATCTACTAGCTCCATCATCACGAAATTAAATGCCTCATCTGCTGATACTGAAGAGGAGCAGTCACGCTTCTCACGCCGATAGGTAAGAGCACTCTCGTAGCGATGATGCCCATCGGCGATATAAAGCGGTTGAGGAGCCAAGCTACTGGATATTTGATTAATAACTGCAGGCTCAGTGATAGTCCAAACATTATGGTGCTCTCCGGTAGCCATGCCCAGGTTAATTACAGGTTTATTGTATTCCTCTCTGGCTAACACCGAAGAGACCTGCTGCCCCCGGTCTTCAAACAGAGCCAGAATTGGACTAAAATTAGCTTGACATGCCCATAGCAGGGTTAATCGGTCGCTCCTAGCCCTGGCTTGCGTACCTTCGTGGGGGCGGACTACCATTTTATCCCATTCCTCCAACCTAACACGAACGATTATCCCCCGGCGCCTGAATTTCTTTCCCTCATGCATAAAGTAATGGTCGTGGAGGTAGATAGCTGGCACCTCATCAGCTTTAAGAATACCCTGCCTCAGCCACTGCTCAAGGGTAGCCGCCGCACGAGTATATTTATTGTCCATAGCCGTATCCTGGGGCAGCTCCCGACTAAACTCCAGACGGACAAAGTTATACTCACTACGAAGATAAAGCTCCTGCTCCATTTGCAGGGTAATAATGTCATATGGAGGGCAAATAACTTTTGCTAAATCCTTAAGTAATTGCTCATTATAGCGCACACCGCGAAAGGGACGAATTTCAGCCACATTTTCCTCTTCGTTAGAGAATTTTTGCTAGCCTAGTTTACCGTATGCCACAGAAAAGGCGCAAGTATCAGAGGCAAGAACAATATACCACATTTTATCTTTCTCATAGCTATGGACTGTGCTATACTTTAGACATAAATATCTGTTTTGTGTCGTACGATGGATTTAGCTGAAGCCAAAGAAAAAATAGACCAATTAAGAGCTGAAATTAACCGCCATAACTACCTGTATTATGTTTTGGACAGCCCTGAGATTAGCGATGCTGAATATGATGAGTTGATGAGGGAGCTTAAGAAGCTGGAGGAACAATATCCCCAGTTCGTAACTCCAGACTCACCGACACAGCGGGTTGGTGCTGCTCCAGTGGAAGCCTTCGGTGTAGTGGAACACCCCTTACCTTTACTATCCCTGGGTAACGCCTTCTCTAAGGAAGAGCTATCAGCCTGGTACACTCGAACCTCAAAACTGCTAGCTGGTCAGCAATTTAACTTTGCCTGTGAGCATAAGATTGACGGATTAGCTATAGCCTTGACCTATGTTAATGGTCAACTGGTTACCGGCGCTACCCGTGGTGATGGTTTCCGAGGCGAAAATATCACCCAGAACCTGAGAACTATTAGGAGCATCCCGTTATCTGTACCCAGAGAAGCACCGCCCCGGTTTGAGGTGCGGGGTGAGGTCTATCTACCCAAAGTCGGCTTTCATAAATTGAACCAGGAGCGGGCTAAAGAAGGGTTATCCCTGTTTGCCAACCCCAGAAATGCTGCTGCCGGCTCGGTGCGTCAGCTTGACCCCCGTATTACAGCTAAACGCCCGCTAGACATCTACATCTATATGCTGGGCTACGCTGAAGGCAAGACAATGCCAGAAACACACTGGGAAACAATGGAGTATCTCAAGTCATTAGGCTTTAAGATAAACCCTAATAATGCCCTGCTCACCAGCATTGACCAGGTTGAAGAGTATTACCAAGCTTGGGTGGAGAAGAGAGAAAGCCTACCCTACGAAGCCGATGGCATCGTGGTCAAGATAAACCAGCTTGCCCTTCAACAGCGACTGGGAAGCATTGGGCATGAGCCGAGGTGGGCTATAGCCTATAAATTCCCTGCTATCCAAGGCACCACCCGTCTCATTGACATCGGTATCAGTGTCGGCAGAACCGGCACTCTTAACCCCTATGCTATCTTAGAGCCAGTTTCGGTAGGGGGAGTAACCATTAGAAGCGCGGCTCTCCACAATGAAGATGATATCAGACGCAAGGACATCCGTATCGGCGATACTGTCGTTGTCCAGCGGGCAGGCCAAGTGATACCCGAAGTCATTGAACCAATCAAGAGCAAACGCACCGGGCAAGAAAAGGAATTTAGCCTCCTAGAGAAGATATTTGATAGCGAGAAGCAACGCCCGGCATGCCCGGTATGCGGGGCAGAGGTGATTAAACCCGAAGGCGAAGTTATGTATTACTGTTCTAATGCCTCCTGTCCCGCCCAGGTTCAGGAGCGGCTAGAGCATTTTGCCTCCCGGGGGGCTATGGATATTAGAGGGGTAGGCGAATCAATGAGTGCCATGCTGCTAAGAGAAGGATTAGTCAAGGATGTAGCTGACCTATATTACCTTACCAAAGAGCAGCTTGCCAAACTGGAGAGGATGGGAGATAAAAGCGCCAGTAACATCATGAATTCTATTAATAATAGTAAAAAACGACCTCTTGCCAATCTCATTTTTGCCCTAGGGATACGCCACATCGGTGAAGAGATGGCAGAAATTTTAGCCAGAGAATGTCACAGCCTTGATAAACTGGCTGATGCCTCAAGAGAGAGGCTTATGTCCATTCCCACCGTAGGACCCAAGATTGCCGATAGCATTGTTGCCTTCTTTAAACAGAAAGAAAATCTTGAAATTATTGAAAGGTTAAAAAAGGCAGGGGTCAAGCTGGAGGAAAAGGTTGCCAAACCTGAAGAGCTACCTCTGGCTGATATGGAGTTTGTCATCACCGGCAGGCTGGAAGCCTTGACCAGAGATGAAGCCGAGGCACGGGTAAAAGCCCTTGGTGGCACCACCGGAAGTAGCGTTACCAAGAAAACTACCTACCTAATAGTCGGTGCTGACCCCGGCTCAAAACTTGCCCGCGCCCAGGAGCTGGGCACTAAGCAACTCACTGAAGAGAAATTCATCCGTCTTTTGGAACAGAAAGCCTGATATGAAGCTAATTGTAGGCCTAGGTAATCCGGAGCGACGTTATGTCAACAACCGCCATAATATAGGATTTATGTGCCTCAACCATTTCGCCAAGATGCAAGGCATACGGTTCGATAAGAAAAAGGGGCAAGCCCGCATTGGCACAGGTGAGGTTGCTGGCAATGAAGTAGTACTGGCTAAGCCCCAGACCTACATGAATTTAAGTGGCGAGTCAGTCAGCCGGTTGATGGCGAGATTTAATACTAACCTCGATGACCTCCTGGTTATCCATGATGACCTGGACCTCCCGCTGGGTAAAATCCGCATCCGCCGTGGCGGTAGCTCTGCTGGACACAAAGGGATTGATTCTATCATCACCTGCCTTGGAAGCCAGGATTTCACCCGCATTCGGATAGGCATCGGACGACCAGACAAGCCCGAAATCAGCGAGGATGATATTATTGCCTACGTGCTCAGTGATTTTACCCCCAAGGAAAAACAAATTATTAGCCAGGTCATTCCCAAAGTAAGCGAAGCTATCCTCTACACCCTGACTGAAGGTCTCGTAGCAGCCATGAGCAAGTATAATTAGAATTAAGAAACTGGGTTACTTATAGACCTTGCACAGGGTACCCCTGGTGGGAACTGAGGCACATATTTCCTCTCGGGGAGGATCTCCTGACATGACAACATTGATATTGGACTCAAAGCAGCCATGTTCTGGGGCTGGCTTTTCTGGAAACCACCAACCATGGGGAACATGCACAACTTTAGGATGGATACCAGAAGTAAGCTTAGCCTTGAACCTGACCCTTTCCCCCTTGATTTTTGGAGTTTCAAGCCACACCCAATCCCTGTTATTAATGCCGAGCCCCTTGGCTGCTTCGGGATGTATCTCAAGCTCTGGGTCAGGAACCAGCTTACGCAATCGGGGGAGCTGACGACCTTCAGAATGGAAATAGGCTATATGCCTTCCTCCTGTGATTAAAATGAGGGGATATTCTTTCATCAGCTCTGGGGTGCTTATCGGGCTTTCCGGCGGTTCTCTATAGCTAGGCAGCGGGTCATAACCATGCTTTTCCAAGATAGTCGAGTAGAGCTCTACCTTTCCTGTGGGGGTATCAAATCCTTGACCCTCATATTTCTTATATTGATGGGGCACTGCTATGTACCCCCTTTTCTTAAAATCCTCAAAGGTGATACCCATACCCTTGACCATCCACTCATTGCATTCATTAACATCATTCCATGGAACAGCTTTTCTATTCGCCCAGGGTATCCTTTTGACCAACTCTATCAATATTTTTAAATCATCCCAGCACTCGTAAAGTGGCTCTATCACCTTTTGTCTGGCACTGATGAAGTCCATATATGGGATGTCACAGCAGTCGTCTCTCTCAAACCAAGTTGTTGCCGGAAGCACATAGTCGGCTAGTTCAGCAGTTGGTGTCATAAAGAAATCCGTGACCACAAGTAGTTCAAGGTTCTTTAGCGCTTTCCATACTCTCTTACTATTCTGCGCATCTACCACCGGATTACCCCCAGCACAATATATTGCCTTTAACGGATAAGGGTTACCGGTCAGCATCGCTTCAACGGCAAGGGGAGAAGGAACAAACGGAAGCACAGCATCAGGTCCTGCTACCAGGGGAAATTCCTTTCTTCCTATCCGTCTCTCTTCAACCTCTGGGCTGGGTCTGAACTCTTTACCAGCCCCAGCCAGCACAATGCTCGGAATGTATCCTTCTATAGACATCGGAAATAGGTTACCACCCTTTATGTCAATGTTCCCGGTGAGTGCAATCAAAATGACAAGGGCACGGTCTGTCTGAGTAGAGTTGACATTATGCTCAACGGCAACCCGATGATGCAGGACTGCTGGTTTAGTGGTAGCATATATCCTTGCTGCCTCTCTTATTTTATCAGCGGGTAGCCAGGTTATTTCCGCTACCTTTTCCAGAGGATATTCCTTTACCCGCTCTCTGAGCTTATCAAACCCGTAACACCATTCATCAACAAATTCTTTGTCATAAAGCTCCTCTTCAATAATTAGTCTCATCATACCTAAAGCTAAGAGAGCATCTGTTCCCGGTCTAACCGGTAGCCATAAATCAGCCTGTGAGGCTAAGGGGGTCTGGCGAGGGTCAATGACAATAAGCTTTGCTTTTCTTTTCCGCTTTGCTTCTACTATCTCGTTGCCTCTTGGTGGATGGGAGGCTAATGGGTTACCACCCCAGACTATGATGCAATTGGCATTCCGGTAATCGGGGCCTTGCTCCATTGTGATAGAATTCCCGACAGTGCAAAACTCGGCGACCAAAGAAGGAGCGAAACAGATGTGGAGGTCAACACTTATATGGTTTGGACTACCAAGCACAAAAGGAAACAGGCTTGAAGCAGCAAGTGCCGCTCTAGGACCGGTGCCATGAATTGAAGCTATTGATTCTGAACCATATTTTTCCTTGACCATGGTAAGCTTTTCTGCTATGGAGTCTAGAGCTTCATTCCAAGAGATTCTCTCCCACTTCCCTCCCCCCCTTTCACCGGCACGCTTTAATGGATACTTCAAACGGTCAGGATGGTACAAAAGCTGGGGTTGTGCTTGTCCTTTTATACATATGAAACCTCTGTTCATAGGGTGCTCAGGGTCTCCTTCAACCTTGGTAACTATCCCGTCCTTAACATGAACCAGAACGCCACATTCACAGTGACATGCTTGACAGGTAGTCCTAACTATCCTTTTCATTAAGTTCCCCCCTTATATATTTGCTCTATTCTAATTAATTTACTGGCGGTTTGACAATTATTTCTTTGCCAAGGCTTGGACTCAGATGATATAATCTGAATAAAATGATAAATAAGAGGATATTTATAGCTGTCATTGGCGGTAGTGACCCTTCAACAGAAGAAGCCCGGACGGCTGAAGAGGTCGGTTGTGAGCTCGCAAAGCGAAATGCTATCCTGGTTTGCGGTGGGCTGGGGGGAGTTATGGAGGCAGCTTGTAGGGGAGCTCAAGCAGAGGGCGGCTTAACTATCGGCATCCTGCCCGGAGAAAGCCGTCAAGCGGCTAACCCCTATGTCCAAATTCCCATAGTCACCGGTATGGGTTATGCTCGCAACCTGGCTGTAGTCAAATCAGCTCAGGCAGTTATCGCCATCGGTGGTAGTTATGGCACCCTCTCTGAGATAAGCCATGCCTTACAAAGCGGCATCCCGGTCATTGGCTTGAATACCTGGGCATTATCTAGGAATGGTCAGCAGGATAACTCCATTATTACGGCGCAAAATCCGGTTGAGGCAGTAGACAAAGCTCTGAATCTTGCCACAAACCGGTAGTCTGTCCTGCTTAAAGAAAAAATGTCAACCATCAAAAATATTAAAGCCCGAGAAATCCTTGACTCCAGGGGTAATCCGACGTTAGAGGTTGAGGTAAAGCTAACTAGTGGTGCCACTGGTCGTGCCGCTGTGCCTTCTGGAGCCAGCACCGGCAAGTATGAAGCAGTAGAGCTTCGGGACGGGAATAGCTCCCGGTTTAACGGTCTGGGCGTTCTTAAGGCAGTAGCCAATGTTAATAAAGATATCGCTAAAGCTATAATCGGCATGGAAGCCACCGACCAAGAAGCTATTGACCATAAGCTTATTGAGCTTGATGGCACTGCCAACAAATCACGACTTGGGGCTAATGCCATCCTGGGAACATCGTTAGCTGTAGCCCATGCTGCAGCTAATTACCTGGGTATGCCTCTCTACCGCTATCTCGGCGGGAAAGGCGCTTGCACCTTGCCCATACCAATGCTGAATATACTAAATGGTGGTAAGCACGCGGCTAACTCAGTAGATTTTCAGGAGTTCATGGTGGTGCCCGCCGGAGCCAGTAGCTTCAGCCATGCCCTGCAAATGGCTACCGAGATTTACCACTCCTTGAAAAAATTGCTCAGGGACTGGGGGCTAAATACCAATGTTGGTGATGAGGGAGGATTTGCTCTCACTTTGTCATCGAATAAACAGGCAATAGAAGTAGTCTTATCAGCCATTGAAAAAGCGGGCTATAAACCGGGTAAAGACTTCTTCGTTGCCTTGGACCCAGCAGCCAGCGAATTCTATAAAGATGGTCATTACATCCTATCTCGGGAAGGCACCTCATTCAGCACTAACGAGATGGTTGATTATTATGTCAAGTTATCATCAAGCTACCCTCTTATCAGTATTGAGGATGGATTATCAGAGGACGACTGGGATGGATGGCAGCTCCTGACCCAAAAATTAGGGGGCAAAGTCCAGCTTGTCGGCGATGACCTTTATACCACCAATGTAGGCCGCCTCAGCCAGGGCATTAGATTAAAAGCATCCAATTCAATTCTTATTAAACCTAATCAAATCGGCACCCTCACCGAGACACTAGCTGCCATTAAGATGGCACAGCAAGCGGGATGGACAGCGATAATAAGCCACCGCTCAGGTGAAACTGAGGATACTACTATTGCTGACCTAGCCGTGGGTCTGAATACAGGTCTGATTAAGGCTGGTGCCCCCTGTCGCGCAGAGCGCACCGCCAAGTATAACCGCCTCCTCAGGATAGAAGAGGAGCTAGGGGAAAACGCTAGCTTTGCCGGGATGAAAGCATTCTTTAACTTAAGAAGATAGAAGGATGAAGGAAGTTATACCAGGAATTTATCAGTTACCACTGCCCTTTCCACTTGAAGGGCCAGAGCATATTAATAGCTATCTGGTTCAGGGAGATAGCGGGCATCTTCTTATTGATACCGGTTGGAATACTGACGAGTCGCTAGACTCTCTTAAAAAGCAACTAGCTGAAGGCGGTATAAATCTTGAAGATATCTCTCAGATAGTAATTACCCACATCCACCCTGACCATTATGGTCTGACTGGTAGGCTGAAACAGCTTTCCCAGGCTAAAATTTTCCTCCACTACTTAGAGAAAGACCTTATTGAGACCAGGTATATAAAGATGGGTGGGCTCCTTGAGCAACTAGACCATTGGTTACGTATTAACGGCGTAATTACTGAGGAACTCCCTCAGCTTCAGACTGCATCTCTAAAAATGGCGGAGTTTGTCGCTTACATATTGCCCGATATTATACTCCGCGGCGGTGAAACAATCTCTACCGGTCTCTTCAGCTTCCAGGTTATATGGACACCGGGGCACTCCCCAGGTCACATATGCTTATATGAGCCAGCCCAGAAAATCCTTATCTCGGGAGACCATATCCTGCCTACTACAACACCTAATGTTGGTTTGCACCCACAATCGACTGAAAATCCACTGGGTGATTACCTCAAATCGATAAACGCAATAAAAGAACTCGATGTCAAACTTGTCTTGCCTGGACATGAAACCCCCTTTACTGGGCTAAAATCAAGGATTAACGAGCTAATCGAGCGTCATAAACGAAGAAACTCAGAAATTCTACAGATAATAAGAGCTAAACCAGAGACGCCCTACCAAATATCCATTGAAATTGCCTCAATGTCAGGTGCCAGCGACGCTGGCTGGCAAAAACTGGCTCCAATAGATAAAAGGTTAGCTGTATTAGAGACCATAGCCCACCTGGAATCAATGCGGGCTGAGGGGAAGGTAAGCAAACTTCGCAGAAATAACACCACATATTACCAACCTCATGATTAAGGAGGGATAAAATGGCAACTAAAATCGGAATTAATGGCTTTGGACGTATCGGAAGATTAACACTAAGAGTAATCAATCAATACCAGCGTGACAAACTAGAGATAACAGTTATTAACGACCTGACTGATACTAAAACTAATGCTCATCTACTAAAATGGGACAGCACCTACGGTCGCTATCCGGGTGAAGTAAAAGCCACTGAGGATTCAATTATTGTTGATGGCAAAGAAGTAAAGGTGCTATCGGAACGCGACCCGGCTAAAATACCCTGGCGAGATTACGGGGTGGATATAGTAATAGAGTCAACAGGTTTATTTACTGATGCCACCAAAGCTCAAGCTCACCTTAAGGGTGGCGCCAAGAAGGTGCTCATCTCTGCCCCAGCGCGTAATGAGGATATAACCATTGTCCTCGGTGTCAACGAAGAGAAGTATGCCCCAGATAAGCATAACATCATATCCAATGCCTCCTGCACCACCAACTGTGTTGCCCCGGTAGTCAAGGTATTGCATCAGAGTTTTGGCGTAAATAAGGGGTTAATGACCACTATTCACGCCTATACCAATGACCAGAGACTTCAGGACATGTTTCACCGTGACCTAAGGCGGGCTCGAGCTGCTGCCCAGAACATTGTCCCAACTACTACCGGCGCTGCCAAGGCAGTGACTCAGGTTATTCCTGAGCTTAAAGGCAAAATTCACGGCTTAGCCTTCAGGGTGCCAGTACCCACTGTCTCAGTTGTTGACTTTGTCGCTGACTTAGACCGTGAAGTTACCGTGGAACAAATAAATCAGGCTTTCCAAAAAGCTGCTAAGGGCCCTTTAAGCGGCATAATAGAATATTGCCAGGAGGAGCTAGTCAGCATGGACTTTAAGGGTAATCCCGCCAGCTCCATTTTTGATGCGCCCAGCACTATGGTTATTGCCGGCAATATGGTCAAGGTACTTGCCTGGTATGATAACGAGTGGGGCTATAGCTGCCGCTTGGCCGACCTGGCTGCTTATGTTGCCGATAAAGGGCTATAAATACGGTGTTGACAAACTGGCATCAGACTTATTATAATAAAACTGTAAGTAATTAATAGCCACCGACCTAGGTGGGCTGTGAGCTTAAGAAGATAGCTATTTAACAAAGTTGAGTCGCTTGGATCGGATACGACCGAGACGGCAGGAATTTAAGCTGTATTTTGATGTCCTCTCTGGCTGTGTCGGAGAGGGCATTTTTAATTTAGCGCAAGTGAGGCACGAAATGCTCAAACTGGGATTTATTGGAGCTGGAACTGTAGGCACTGCTCTGGCAATTAGGTTAAACAGCAAGGGCTACCGGATAGCAGCAGTTTCCAGTCGAAGCCAAGCCTCAGCCAGAAACCTGGCGCACGCAGTTAATGGTTGCCGGGTGCTTAATAATCAAGCTGTAGCCGATACTGCCGAGCTTATCTTTATTACAACCCCCGATTACGCTATCGCCCCTGTGGTATCTCAAGTAAAGTGGCAACCCGGGCAGAGTGTGGTTCACTGTAGCGGTGCCGACTCAACTGATATTCTACAACCAGCCAGAGAATTTGGCGCCCAAGTTGGCGTCTTTCATCCTCTACAAACCTTTGCCAGCGTAAGACAAGCCATAGATAATATGCCAGGCTCAACCTTTGCTCTGGAGGCTGAGGAGCCCTTACTGAATATACTTAAGGATATGGCTACTGCTCTTGATGGTCGGTGGGTGGTGCTAAAGGCAAGCGATAAGGTAATCTATCATGCGGCAGCCGTCATTGCCTGCAACTATTTGGTAACCCTAGTCAAGATAGCTACTGACCTGTGGCAAACCTTCTCCATCCCACCTCCCCAAGCTACCCAGGCACTACTGCCACTGCTAAGAGGAACAATAAATAATATTGAGACCGTCGGTATACCGCAATGCCTCACCGGACCAATTGCCCGCGGCGATACCGGAACGATTAAAAAACACATTGACGCTTTACAAAAAGCTGCTCCTACTATAGTCTCCACCTATCGCGAACTTGGTCTCCAGACTATTCCTATTGCGCTAGCTAAAGGAAGAATCAATAAAGACCAGGCAACGGAATTAGAAACTATACTTAAACAATCAAATAAGGGGGAAGTTCAATGAGAATAATGCTTAAAAGCAAAATCCACCGCGCCCGTGTCACCGAAGCCAACATTGACTACGAAGGTAGCATTAGCATTGACAGAAGGCTTATGGAAGAAGCCGACATTATCCCCTTTGAGCAGGTTCATGTGCTAGATGTTAACAATGGTGCCCGTTTCACTACCTATGCCATTGAAGGGGAAAATGGTGAAATCTGCATCAATGGTGCTGCTGCCAGACTAGCCGCCGTAGGTGATACCGTAATCATCCTCTCCTACTGCCATGTTGAGGATGAAGAAACACACAACTTCAAACCTAAACTGGTATATGTCAATGCTGAAAATGCTATAATTAAGCAAGGGGTTGGGGCTAAACCCTTTTAAGGGGGTAAAATGCGTGTCACCATAAATCAAATAAAGGAAATGGAGCAAAAAGGTGAGAAAATTGCGATGCTCACCGCGTACGACTATCCCACAGCTAAGATAATCGATGAGATAGGAATACCACTAATTCTAGTTGGCGATAGTCTGGGTATGGTAGTCCTTGGCTACGAATCAACTATACCGGTGACAATAGAGGAGATGCTGCACCATACTAAAGCTGTGGTTCGGGGGGCAAAACAGGCGATGGTGATCGGGGATATGCCCTTTATGACTTACCATGTTTCGGTTGAGGATGCCTTGCGTAATGCCACCCGCTTCATCCAAGAAGGGGGGGCTCAAGCGGTTAAGCTTGAAGGTGGCATTACTGTAGCCGAAAAAGTACGAAGAATCGTAGAATGTGGCATCCCGGTTATGGGTCATATAGGACTTACCCCCCAGTCAATTCACCAATTGGGTGGTTTCAAGGTACAGGGGAAAACCCCAGAGGCAGCAGCTAGATTACTTAAAGATGCTCAAGCTCTGGAACAAGCTGGAGCCTTTGCCATTGTTCTAGAAACAGTGCCAGCCCAGCTAGCCTCCCTTATTACCCAAACAATGAGCATTCCCACTATCGGCATTGGGTCAGGTGCAGACTGCGATGGTCAAGTTCAAGTTATCAGCGACATTCTAGGTTCATTCACCGACTTTGTCCCCAAACATGCCAAACAATACGCAAAGCTTGCTGATATTATGTCAAATGCTGTTGCCCAGTATTTCAAAGAGGTAAAAGCGGGTACCTTCCCTACTGATAAACAAAGTTACTCTATAGATAAAAGCGTATTAGCCAGTCTCACTAAATAGCCCTACCCCTTCACTGCCAAGTAAAGAGTGTTTAAAAAGGCAAAGCCTGCCTTTATAAATTAATTCTCCTCCCACTTGAAGGGGAGGAGAATTAAAAGCGAAACTAATAATAAACTTCGAAGAGAAGCTTATTTTTTGAATACCGGCTGTCTTTTCTCAAGAAAGGCAGAAATCCCTTCTTTAGCAGCTTCAGTGCAAGCAATCTTCCCCATACCTCTATAGCCAATTTCCAGGGCATCCCTAAAAGAAGTGGCAGCAGCGGCATTTTTGATAGTTTCTGCAATGATAGAAACAGCCTCTTTACTCAGAACTAATTTACCAGCCATCGGCTGCTCCGGCAGCTTTATCTCGGAGATATCCACCTTCCCATCAGGTATTCTTTTCACCTTCCCTTGAAGATTGTTAACCTCTTCAATAGCCGCTTGAATCATGTCAAAGTAGTTATCTACCACTTTCTTCACAATGCCAATATCGGTAGCCTCTTTAACACTGAAGGGTTTTGCTAGGCAAAGCATCTCATGAAAGACTGCTGCCGATGCTGGCCACTTGCGGTAGGGCACAACGCACCCGCCAGAGCCAGGCAGAATCCCAAGTGTGACTTCGGGGAACTGGAAGGTAGCGTTTTTGGTGGCTACTGCGCTATGAGAGCGAAGAGCTAATTCAAACCCACCACCCAAAGCCATACCATTTACCGCAGCCACAACCGGCTTATTCATCTGGTCTATAAAGTGAAGCAATTGAGAGTAATCACGGGTATACTTAGCTGAAGACTCAGCATTACCCAGCACTTCAGGGAATCTCCCGATTTCTGCGCCAGCGCAGAAAGCTCGTGGCCCATATCCAGTAATGATAAACCCTTTTACCTCAGGATCATTTTCGCCTTCCTGCATTACCGCCATAATTTCATTATTTACCTCATCACTTAGAGCATTCATGAATTGAGGTCGGCGAAGGGTAATAATCCTGACCCCATCAATATTGTCTACCAAAACATGACGTTTGAAGTCCTGATATGTGGCGAATGACTTTTTCATCCCCGGGAAACCACCTCTTTCCTTCTGGAATTTCTTGAGGATGCGCTTGGTTTCCTTCTCTCCTAAATCCCTCATGATATCAAAAGGTCCCTTTTTGAAAGCCAAAGCCACTTGCAAGCCAAGGTTAAGGTCTTCTAAAGTCCCAATGCCCCTATCAATAATGTCAAAGCTTTGGGAGAAGATTACACCTAAAAGACGGTCTAAAATCATCCTTCTAATATCTTCAGGTACATCCAGCTTAGTCCCAGGCGCTATAGTCTGCCAGATATCCACCGATTTAAGAATAAGTGCTGGCTTATAGTGCTTACCCTCCTCCATCTGAAGGAGGTTAGTTTCATAAATTATAGGATTTCCCCTAGCCATATTGATAACATAGAAAGGCCCAACGGCAACAAGTTCTTCTTCAGCCACTTTATCAATTTGACTGGTAGTAGCGTCAGTCGTAAGGTAAGCACATTCATTACAATAATTATCCCAGGGCCGGTCTATAATAAAACAGAGAGCATTATCAGAAATAATAGGCACTTTGCCCGTAACGCAGAACATCCAGAACAAGTAATCCACTACCTTCGGCTCAGCCTTGTCCCACCTAATCACCTCAACAGCCGGATTCCGCCAAGCCGGGGCGAAGAAATGAGTAACGGTACTTCTTTCAGGTCTCTTCATCTTTAAGAAGATACGTTCAGCAGGAATAGAGCTAGTGTTGGAGGTAATAATAGTATCTTTACTAACGATTTCTTCAACCTGGGCAAATATGCTCTGCTTAATAGGAATGTTCTCTGTAGCTGCCTCAACAACCAGGTCACAATTCTTAATTTGGGAATAACCTGTAGTATAAGTAATATTTTCCAGAACCCTTTTTGCCTCGTCCTCCCTCATCTTTTTTAGGGCTACCGCCTTTTCTGCATATCCTTGCAGTCGTTTCTCAGCCTTCTTAAGTTGCTCTTCCACAATATCTACAAGAAAGAGTTTGATTTCAGGTAAAGCAGCCTTAAAATAATAGCCAATATCGGGTCCGATAGCCCCGGCACCAATCACCGCCACTTCTTTGGGGAGAGGACGTTCGGGTTTGATGAGCAAGGGATTAAATGCTGTCGGGTAGAGTTTTGTTTTATAATCCATAAAATACCTCCAATTTGTTTTATTATGATAACCTTATGCCAAATTATTATAGTATAAATTCCTGACTAAAAGAAGGACTTGTTCTTAGAAAAAATCTGTGATATAATGCCAACGGTTTTTACAGGTTTCGAAGCAATAAATTATAGCATAGGTTCAGTTTGACGTGCAACACGAGGGTATTTTAAAGATTAAAAGGGGATTTTAGATTCACTCGTTAAAGCAAAGCTAGGAGGTCAAAGGATGAATAATGTGAAAGCAAAACTAGTAAAGATAGTAGGGACTAAGAATTTTTCTGATAGCCCCAAGATACTAAAGGCCTACTCAAAAGATTACAGTCTTGCCCCGCCAGGGATGCCAAATTATGTGGTTAAGCCAAAAGATGCCAAAGAGGTTTCAGAGATTGTTAAGTTAGCCAATGAGTATAAGACTCCTGTAGTTCCATGCAGTTCAGGTGTTCATTTCTATGGGGCTACCATCCCAAAGCAAGGTGGCATTATTGTAGATTTATCCAGAATGAATAAAATTTTTGAAATTGATGAGCCTAATAAAAGAGCAAGAATTGAGCCTGGTGTGACCTGGGAACAAATAGAAAATGAACTGGAGAAGCGTGATTTCCAGGTAGTGATTCCACTACTTCCTCACTCTTCGCGGTCGGTTGTTACCGATTATTTGGAAAGAGTATTTCCTCTTGCTGTGGTATATGACTATGGGGAGCCTCTCCAGGGCATGGAGGTAGTTTGGCCTAATGGGGATATCTTTAGGACTGGCTCGGCAAGCACACCTGGTTATCCTGATTCTGTAGCTAGGGGAGTTATGCCCGCTGGTCCGGGGCTGGATTTCTGGAGATTACTTCAGTGTGCTCAAGGAACTATGGGAATAGTAACTTGGACTAATATAAAGATTGAATACCTGCCCAAGGTAAACAAGTTCTTTTTCATTCCCTTCAATGATATAAGTAATGCTGTCGAGTTCGTCTACAGAATTTTGCGGCAAAAGATAGGCGACGAATGTCTCTTATTAAATAATGTTACTCTGGCTGCCATTCTTGCGACGAACTGGCCTCAGGACTTTGACAAACTGAGAGCAATATTCCCTCCGTGGACATTGCTCCTGACAATAACTGGAGGCTATAGGCGCCCCGAAGAAAGGATAGCATATCAAGAGAATGCTCTGATGTTGATTAAAAAGAACGAATATCAACAGCTAAATATCTCAGAGGCTCTTCCCGGTGTCCCTGGTGCTGGAAGGAAACTTTTGGCTATGCTACGTAAACCCTGGCCAAAAGATATAACTTATTGGGAACATCGTTATAAGGGTGGTTGCCAGAGTCTTTTCTTTATTACCAAGCCAATTTATGCACACAAATTTATCAAATGTGTGGAGGAACTGGCGGTTAAACATTGCTATCCCATAAATGATATTGGCTACTACTTACAGCCAATAGAGGAGAACCGAGGGTGTCACTTAGAGTTTAAGTTCTTCTACAATCCAGATGACCCTGAGGAGATAGGGCAAGTTTCTGGATTATATGCTGAAGCAGCTAAAGTTCTCTTGAATGAAGGCGCTCTTTTCACAAGACCTTACGGGATACTGGCAAATATTGTGTATGATAAAGCCGCAGGGTATACAGCGGCACTAAAGAGGGTGAAAAAGGTCTTTGACCCTAATAATATTATGAATCCGGGCAACTTATGTTTTTAAAGGGGGTAAACGAGATGCCACAGAAAAAAGTTAAGTTTGATGTAACCGACATTGAAAACTTTGCTTATGATATGAAGCGCTGCATAAAGTGCGCAGGCTGCAAGTGGGTAGAACATACATATATGCCTGGAATCAATTTCAGCATGAGGTGCCCTAGCGCACAAAAATTCCTGTTCGATACTTACGGCGCATACGGCAGGGTAAGGACTGCATTATCAATGCTAGAAGGTAAGGTAAACTATTCCGACAAATTCTTAGATGTAGTTTATAAGTGTCAGATGTGTGGTGCCTGCGATGTTGGCTGCAAACGAAACCTCGACTTGGAAATACAGCTTGCTCTTGAAGCAATAAGGGTAAAGTGTGTCGCAGATGGGAAAGGTCCACTGCCAGCACATAGGAAAGTGGCAGAAAAAATAGGGAAAACTAACAATCGCTTCGGGTCACCTCATGCCAACCGAGCAAAGTGGCTTCCAGCCGATGTTAAACCCGCGGCAAAGGCAGATATAGTCTACTTTGTTGGTTGTGCTGCATCTTATACGCATCCCGAGATAGCTAAGTCAACAGCGAGGATATTAAAAGCTGCAGGCACTCCTTTTATGCTTCTGCCTGATGAGTGGTGCTGTGGTAACCCACTATATACCACAGGAATGATAGACGAGGCTAAGAGAGTAGCAGAGCACAATATAGAAGCCATTAAAAAGACAGGAGCAAGCACAGTATTGGTCAGCTGTGCCGAAGGTTACCGGATGCTAAAGGTTGATTACCCCAAGATGTTTAAGATGTCAACTAGCGACCTAGGGTTTAAAGTAGTTCACCTCGTTGAATATGTGGATGAACTAGTTAAAAAAGGAGCCTTAAAACTTCAAAATAAGCTTGATATGAGGCTAACCTACCATGACTCATGTAACCTGGCAAGGCTCAGTGAACCATGGGTATATTGGGAAGGAACTCATGAACAGTGGGGGTGCGTCAATCCTCCTCTGGAGCGTAGGCGTGGAACCTATGGCATCTATCAGCAACCAAGAGACATTCTAAGTGCCATACCTGGCTTAAAATTAGTGGAAATGATAAGGATAAAGGAAAATACCTTGTGCTGTGGAGCCGGTGGAGGGGTGAGAGACGCCTTTAAGGATTTCGCTTTGTGGACAGCCAATGAGCGACTAAAGGAAGTAAGAGAGATAGGCGTTGAAGCAATTGTCTCTGCTTGCCCTTACTGCAAGGATAATTTCGCTGAAGCTATCAAAATAAATGGAGACGAAATAAAAGTTTACGATATATCAGAACTAGTCTGGCAAGCAATTTCAAAGTAGGGAGGTAAATCATGGCTATATCCAGAGAAGCATATAGAGTACTGGAATCCATTGTCGGGCCGGAATATATTTCAGAAGACCCCGTAGACCGTTATGCATATAGGTGTGGTCCAGGGGGATATGAAACCGACACGGGTTTTGGCAGGTTCATGACTAAAATAGCTGGCGCCATCATTATGCCAAAGACCACCGAAGAGGTTCAAAAAATAGTAAAAGCCTGTAACCGCTATAAGGTTCCCTATGTGCCCTGGAGCACGGGGTTCTTCGGTCCCCGGTCATTCCCATATGTTGAAGATGCCATAATAGTAGACCTGAAGAGAATGGATAAGCTTGAGATTGATGATAAGCATATGTATGCCATCGTTGAGCCAGGTGTCATTGCTTCTCAGCTCCAGGCAGAAGCACTGAAGAGAGGGCTATATATTGTAGTAGGAGGTGGTGGTTCTCAAGTATCAATAGTGGCTAACACGCTAGGTGATGGATGGTCGCCTCTTTCTTATAAGATTGGTATGATTGAGCGGCGGATGTTAGGTATGGAATGGGTCCTACCTGACGGTGAAATTTTAAGGACAGGCTCACTAGCCTTACAGGATGACTACTTCTGGGGCGAAGGACCTGGGCCAGACCTCAGAGGAATATGTAGAGGGCACAACGGGGTGAGGGGATGTCTGGGGATTACCACCAGACTGGCACTAAAGCTCCACCCCTTCCAACCTGAGAAACTTGAGCCAACAGGAATTACGCCAGAGACTGGGCTTGCGCTCCCTCCCAAGAGGGTCAAATGGATTAACTTCACCATGCCAAGCAAAGAGGCTATCGTTAAAGCTATGTATGAGATGTCAAAAGCAGAAGTAGGTGCGGCAGCAACCAAGGTTCCTCTGTTTTGGAGAGATATTGCTAAAGCGCAATCAAAAGAAGACTTCTGGGCACGATGGTCGAAGGCGAATGAAGAAATAGTTAAAAGGTTCTTTGTGCTCCGCGTCTTGCTTGTAGGTTATACCTCAGAGGAGCAAATGGAGTATGAAGAACGGGTCTTGATGGATATAGTGAAAGAGCTTGGTGGAGACGCTCGTCCGACAAAGCCGACAGACGAATCCTGGATTAAAAATGCTGATTCGGCGGGAATGTGGCTGATGACCGGCGCTTACATGTCTGTAATATATGTTTGGGAAGCGCTTGACCATGCCAAAGTACAGGGAGAGAACTATGCCAAGTTAAAGGCTAAATATACGCCACCATTAATGCCTGACTATCGTGACCCAGGCTGGTTCCAGCTCGGTGAGGGAGGTCACCAGGGTTATACCGAGTTTTTGGTCTACTGGGATCCAGATGGGCCAGATGAAGATACACACAAAGTTGACCGCTACTACATAGAAACAATGAAGGATGATATAAAGAATAGAAGTTATCCTTCTTTGTGTGGTCCCCAACATCCTCTTTATTTGTCAGGGCCAGCCTACGGACCAAATTACCATATATGGATGCTAAAGATAAAAGAGGAACTTGACCCGAACAAGGTATGCCATCCACCTGTTCCTTTAGCTCAGGATAAGTTTGTAGAACAAGCTGACTGGATGAAGCCAGTCAAAGACTGGTAAAAGTTAGTAAAGGTAGAGGTTTCCTCGGTAGGCAGTGCCGTTCACAGATAAAGGCACTGCCTACTACTTTGTGGCTCTCCTCTTCACCACCAAGTTCAGATAATTACCAAAACCACCCGGTAAATGCCATCTTCCAGTTCTTGGGCCACCTTGAAACCACTATCTCTGAACACTTGCATCATTTCCTGATTTTCAGCGAGCACATCAGCCTCAAAACAATGGATGCTCTTTTCCTTAGCTATTATGGCTAGTTGTTGCAGCAGGTGGGTTCCAATACCTCTTCCCTGATACTTATCCTCAACAACAAAAGCAACCTCGGCGGTTTCTCTCTTGGGAAGCCGAAAGTAACGACCTACGGCAATGATTTTCTCTTCTCTACCCTCACCAACGGTTGCCACTAAGGCGAAAGTATCATCATAATCAACGGTGCAAAAGCGCCTTACTTCCTCTTTCGACATTTGGGTCAAGACATGGTGAAACCTGAGATAAACGGTATGGCGGCTCAGAGGATAGAAAAGAGCAAGTAACCTTTCTTCATCCTCTGATTGGATAGGTCGGAGATACAAAGTGGAGCCACCCCTGAGAATCACTGCCTTTTTGTATTTCTCCAAACTGTTGCTAGTGGGACTTGCTGCCATTTAACTTCCTCGGTCATTCTAATATAGCTCTCTTCACGAGTGTCCTGGTAAGGGACACCTTGTAGTTGTTCATGCTGAGAGGCACTGCTTCACTCACCGCCGCCTCTGCTGCTTTCTCTGCCACAATCTCAGTTATCAATTCTCCTTTGAGTACTGCCTCAGCTTTGTAAGCTCTATATGGCATTGGGGCTACTCCTCCCAGCACAATCCTGACATTACTTACCCTCCTTGCCTCAGTAGTTATGGCTGTTGCTACACTTGAGATGGCAAAGTCTATTGCCTTCCTCAGTCGGAACTTCAGGTATCGCTGCCTAGTGCCTGAACCCACCAAAGGAACCCGGATTCCAGTGATTATCTCGTCAGGTTTGAGAATATTCCCCAGCGGTGTGTAGAATTCATCAAGGGGTAGTGTCTTCTCCCCATCTGGGCTGGCTATTTTGAGGGTTGTCCCCAGTGCTAAAAGGGCTATAGCCATGTCTGAGGGGCAGACAGCAAAGCACTTATTGCCACCAATTATAGCGTGGTAAGCATTCTCACCAGCAACGGCATAGCAGAGCTTGCCACCTTTCCTGTGGCAGAAGAATGACTTTCCTGTGATTGGTGACCTGCGGTAATACCAGCACTGCACATCCTGGCACAGGTCTCCAACGATGGTTGCCATGTTTCTAATGTGTGGTGTTGCCACCGAGTGAGCCGCCTCAGCAAGCACAGTATATTTATCCCTGATTATCGGGGAAGACTCAATATCCCTAATAGTGGTTAGCACCCCTATCTTTAGACCCTTGGCATCTTCAGTGATGTCTTTCAAGTCTGACACAGTCTTTATGTTCACCAGGAGCTTGGGTCTAGTAACCTTGTTCTTCATCAGACGAACAAGGTCTGTACCACCAGCTATAATCTTTGCCTCTCCCTTGTGTTCGCTCAGCAAGGATATTGCTTCATTAATGGTTTTAGCTTTGATGTACTCGCTTAGCATTCGCCTTCCTAAGACTCCCCCAGCGCCTCGAGGATTCTCGCTGGGGTAAGGTGGTCTCCCCTGATTCTAACCCCTATTGCATTGTAGATAGCATTGGCAATAGCTGGGGCTGCTGTTGTCATTGCTGTTTCGCTCATCCCTTTAGCGCCAAACGGTCCCCATGGGTTGGGGAATTCCACCAAGATTTCCTGCATATCCTGCATTTTAGGCATGTCGAGAATTGTCATTATCTTATAGTCCAGCATGTTAGGGTTAATAATCACCCCGGTACTCTTGTCGATGATAAGCTCCTCCGTCCTGACCCAGCCGTTGGCCAGTGTTAGTGACATGTCTATTTGATTCTCCACTACTGTGGGGTTTATAGCTCTACCACAGTCGTGGGCTGATGTTAACTTGAGCACAGTTAGCTCCCCGGTCTCGGTGTCAACTTCAACCTCAGCAATAGTAGCCACGACACTAACCGGGGATACCTTCTTTCCAGTTCGCTCGTCTACCCATGGATATGGTGCACGAGCAGTGCTGGTAATCTGAAAGCCAGCCAGACATGCTTCAGCGATTGAGATTCCCTTCTGAGGGTATTCCTTAACATATATTCTTCTTTCCCTCATTTCCAGTACTTCTGGTTCTACTTCTAGCCTTCCCGCAGCTATCTCTAAGAGCTGCCGTTTAACATCCAGGGCAGCCCTATAGACAGTACCCGTGCCAGCAAGCGTACCCCGGCTGGCAAATACCCCGTAACCGTAAGGGGCAACGCTTGTGTCGGCAAGCAACACATTGATATCCTCACATTCTAGTCCAAGCACTTCAGCTACAACCTGCCCCATAGCGGTTCTGATACCTTGCCCTATCTCAGGGTCACTTGAAAAGACATCAGCCGTGCCATCCTGATTCATTTTCACCGTTGCCGAATCGGGGGTTCTGGATAAACAATGGTGCATTCCTATGGCTATGCCTATGCCCCTTCTCTTTACCCCTCTCACTTCTATGGGAACTCCCCACCCCTTCCACTTCTCCTCCCAGCGAGCTTTCTCAGCAACCCTCCGTATGCACTCCGGGAAGCTGTCAATATCAGGCCCCACTACACCCCACTCTACCGGGCCAAAGGCAACACCAACCAGTTCCATACCTTTGTCACCATATCTTGCACAGTTCTTCAATCTGAATTCTACGGGGTCCATCCCTATCCTTTCTGCCGCTTCATCCATGACCCTCTCAATGCAGAATCCTGCTTCCGGGTCACCAAAGCCATTCATAGCTCCGTGGTCTTCAATATTGGTGATTACGTGATAGCCTTCAAATTTGGAGTTCTGGTACTGATAAAGCATGCTACAGGTAGTTACTGCAGAATTAGCCGGAATATTGTAACCAAAAGCCGAATCCCGACCGTAGTTGCTTATCATCCTGGTATATAGGGCGGTGATTTTTCCATCCTTTTTCACCCCCACCCTTGCATAAACTTTAGCATCAATGCGGCGGTGAGTGGCAATGAAGTCCTCCGCCCTAGTAAATACTGCCTTCACCGGCCTACCTGTTTTCTTAGCCAGCAATGCGGTGAGAACAACTATTTTACCTGGTTGCTTACCACCGTAGCCTCCAACTGAGTAAGTAGCAATAACCCTGACGCTTGATAGCGGAATACCCAGGCACTTAGCCAATTCATCTCGAATCGCCTGAGGTATCTGGGTGCTTGTCCAACATACGAGTTCATTACCAACCCATTGGCATACGACTGGTCGTGGCTCAGGGGAAACATTGTGCTGGAGGGGTGATTCGTAAATACCTTCAATTATGTAATCGGCATCGGCGAAGCCTTTCTCCACATCACCATATTCTAATGGCAGCATCCCGTTTACACTTCGCGGACATTGGGCTAAATTAGTGCCAAGTTCAGGATGCACTAGCGGAGCGCCAGGCTTCATCGCCTCTTCTTTATCAAAGACGGCTGGTAAGACCTCGTATTCAAGCTCTATTAGCTCCAGTGCTTCCTCAGCTATTTCCTTAGTTACAGCAGCTACCGCAGCTACTTCCTCTCCAGCATAATGCACTGTTTCATCAAGGAGATACTCGAATCTCTGATGACTTGGTATAGATACGGCGTAAGCATGAACCTTTGGCACATTCTTATGAGTTAGCACAGCTTTTACACCGGGTAATGCCTCTGCCTTGGTGGTGTCTATACTGATTATCCTGGCATGGGCGTAAGGGCTCCTCAGAAATTTAGCATGGAGCATTCGAGGCAGCTGTATATCCGAAGCAAAGTTCACTTCACCTTTGACTTTTGCTACTGCATCGGCACGGGGTAAACGCTTACCTACCACTCGGAATTCTTCAGACATTTTATTCCTCTTCCCGCATCATCTCAGCTGCCGCCAATATACACTCAGTTATCCGTTTATAGTTGCCACAGCGGCAAAGATTCCCGGCAAGGGCTTCCCTTACTTCATCCTCCGTGGGGTTAGGATTCTCATCAAGTAGTGCCTTAGCGGTCAGGAGCATCCCAGAAGTGCAGAAACCGCATTGCATGCCACTACGCTCAACGAATGCCTTCTGGATAGGGTGCAGTTTGCCTGTTTGTGCATCTGCCAGTCCCTCAACAGTCAGGATGTCCTTGCCTTCACATTCTATAGCCAGTGTTAAACATGAGAGCATTGGCTTCCCATTTATGAGGACAGTGCAGGCTCCACATTCACCCTGGTTGCACATAATCTTGGTGCCAGTTAGTCCCAGCCTTTCCCTCAAAACATCAGCCAGGCTGTCCGTCGGGCATACCTTGACCTCATATTCTTCGCCATTGACCGTCAGGGTAATTGGTATCTGTTTGCTTAACATCTCGGGATTGAAGTATAGCCCATCGTGAAACTGTGGTCAACTTACCCTTTTGTTATATCGTAAGATGTATTATACTAATTTCCAACTACCATGAAAGTTGCTGAAACAATAGAGGAGATGAAAAGTCTCAGGCAAAAGCTAACTGAGCCTGTTGGTTTTGTCCCCACCATGGGCTATCTCCATGAAGGACACCTGACTTTAGTCAGGCAGGCTAAAGCTGAAAACCCCTCGGTAGTAGTCAGCATATTTGTTAACCCAACACAGTTTGGTCCGCAGGAGGATTTTACTAAATACCCCCGCGACCCCCAGCGTGACCTGGCTATACTGGAGAAAGAGAAAACTGACATTGTCTTTATGCCCTCAGTCGCCGAGATGTATCCTCCACATTTTAATAGCTGGGTAGAGGTTAGCAAGGTTACTGACAGGCTGGAAGGTGCTGCCCGCCCCGGTCATTTCCGGGGTGTCGCTACTGTCGTTGCCAAGCTGTTTAACATCGTGCAGCCAA
>Ga0315289_10002690_pt1 | contig 27167 bp, 15 predicted proteins | sample YL17G11_40_MG_FD_203452 | JGI IMG/M metagenome (GOLD analysis project Ga0315289, IMG submission 203452) | Sediment microbial communities from Yellowstone Lake, YNP, Wyoming, USA - YL17G11_40 | ecosystem: Environmental > Aquatic > Freshwater > Lake > Sediment | place: USA: Wyoming | collected...
TGGAGCTGGTATACTCATGTACCAGCACTCCATTCTCGTAGGCTTTTAAAAAGAGTTGACCTTTCATACATCTGAAAGTCTCTCGTTCTTTCATAATAGATCCCATGTGAAAAAGGTTGCCTATTTTATTCATACTCTCTTTAAAGAACCCCATACGATATTCCTTTTGTTGGATTTTATTTGCTATGCTACATAATAAGCATTAATTATCAAGAGATTATTAAATATCTACTATCTCATAGCGCTATGAATTCCTGCACCTCAGTCACCTTTATCGACCCGTCATGCAGCAACTCCCGTATGATCCTCCTATTGAGCTGATAGCTGACATCATTCAAATGAGCCGGAGGATGCCCAGCATTTATCAAATCCACCTGATCCTGAGTCAACAAGATCAGACCGTTCGAGTAAGACGACGCCAGCACACTATCATAAATTTTCTCGGCAGTCTCTATCACAGTCCCCTGGAAACGCATCTCTCTCAACACAGCCCCAGACACACTCCAGAAACTACGCTTGATACCATCACCTATATCATCCATGAGGTTCACAGGATCCTCAATCATCACACTACCCGTAGTCCCGAGCCCGACTATTATCATGTCCTGGTCCCAGTTCCTCCACTGCACCCGATACTCAGATTCACTGTAAGATATAAAAATTCCCGTATCCCCAGACGGTATCACATACGAGTCACTGAGTTTATACACACGAGGATTGACATCCCCCACCGGCCCTGTGATCCCCAGATCTAACGCTCCAGAAGGCCCTGTAAACCCTGATAGCAGCCCGGTATATCCGTAGCTATTACCTTCTTCATCGATGATTTGAGACGTCCGCACGAGGCCTGTAGTGGCATTGATACGATTAGACCGCACTGAGTAGACCCCAGTATACCCACCAGTGATGCTCCCCGTGAATCTGTACTCTATTTGATATCCCATATCGAAATAGGATATACCCGTAGGATTTGGTATCCATGGATTATCCGGATTCGCGGGATAGGGATCTGGATCAGGATCCGGGAAATGCAACTCAAAATTAGTACCCGTATCCCCATATCCCGGCAAATGCTGCAGGATAGCGTCTGGTAGACTGTATGTGTAACCGAGCAGCCCATTGAGGACCAGAGTCCTGTTGAGATTACCTACCATAAACTCAGGCGCAGTCTCACCATATCCACCAAAAAGGGATACATCAACAGCATATGTCTTGCTGCGGGTCAGCTCATAATCATACGTACCACCCGGTCCTTTAAAAACCGGACTGATCTGAGCGGTCTCAAAATCGATTATATCTACCAGAGTGTGGTCCAGATCTTTATATCTTCTTACATTGAAACCAGTCTCTCCTAGTCCTGTCTCACCATATCCAAGACTATACTCCATCACGTATCCTAGTAAATCTTGAGCTTTCGAATATCCTACATAGCCGGTATATCCTGTCTCTTCTTCATAAGGTATACCTTTTACCGTGACCATATCCCCGACATTCAGAGCTTTGAAAGTTTTTAGTCCGGTCTCACTTATTACATTTTTAACAATAGTAGATCCATTCAAAACTCTCAGGCTACCAAAACGATACTCAGTAGGCACCTGATTGATATAGTCCATATAATCCGTGAGACGGAGTTCTCGGTTGGGGTAGTATTGATCAATGAAAGTAGTTTTGAAAGGTATCGAGGTACCACCCTCATCTATCGTGGACAGTGGCGCGTCAAAACCTCCGTTAGGGTACTCTACCTGTTTGAAATCAGAATAAATATTTATCTGACGATTGTCTAAAATCTGACAGACAGGATTATAATCGATGATCCCTGAATCATCCGGATCTATAATAGTAAAACTGGCTCTCAAATCTTTTCCATCCATCAAATCAGGATCATAGGTATCCTCTGATACGGGATAGAGAGCATTCGTGTGATGCGCATCATCAGTAAAACTTTTCTCAAATACAGGCGTGCCGGGATTGAGGACCGTGACCGCGGGCAGGTCCTTCTGCAGATATTTATCATTCAGGATGACATTTTTATCTTTATCCGTCAAAAATTCCGGGCTGAACATCAAATCATATCTGTCTAACAGACCAGGCCTGTTATTAAAAGACGCCCTGTTTTTATGAGCCACATAATCATCCAGTCGGAGCTGCTCGGAGTCCAGTGCCGCGGAGTGCGCTAGATCAAAAGCCCTGTATCGATATCCCACTTTCAGCAACTCATCAAAACTCCAATAGGGCACGTCCATCAGGTCAGGGGAGGCATCCACAGACATGGTATAGTTGTTTTTCGATCCATAGAACGTATCAGGCGTATAGCTACTAGCTCCATAGTCCACTCCAGGAGTGAGACCCGTGACAGGAGCATCAGGCATCATGAGATAATCTCTCTCATACGGAGTATAATAATAATTGACCCGTATATAGCTATTCACTGGGGGTATGAAATTCAGTCGCACGTGTCCCAGCAGAGGACGGACGTCGTCCACGGCGTCCGGTACCTCTATGAAACGTATAATAGTATAGGGATAGCTGGCGTCCAGCACTGGTAGAGAATTCGGCAGGCGGAGAGTGTCGTTTACAGCATCTACGCTTTCGATTACATAGATCAGCGTATTATCCAGATAGTTCTCTGCCTGTATGATGATCACGTCACCATCTGCCACGGGAGTCCAGTCCTCACCACTCATATTTTTCAGAGTGCTGCCGGTTTCGTCGGTTTCGGTGACTTTTATTGTGCCGGATACTATAGCGGATCCCACGAAAACCGATATTTCTTCTTTTGTGACGAGTTCCCCTTTATTATTCAGCATCGGGAACTTGTTCATCTGATAGTCCTGGTCATCTCCGTAGAGTGCCGGATCCGTCACTGCAAAAGGCCACGTGAGGTGTGATACCAGACCGCCTGGATTGATCACGTTAAAAATGCCTGCTATATTATTTGGCGCGGCCTGGATTGTTTTAGAAATCACCTGTTTCAGATAATAAACTGGATCCGGATATCTCTTGGAATAGTAATAATCAATCCTGAGTTTAGTATCGTAGGGCGGTATAAAATTCAGAGAGACTATACCATTCCAGGGATCGATAGAGGATATAGCATCATCTACCTTTTTACCGCTGACATACACTGTCACATCGCTGGCCTCTGCAGGGAGTCCGTCAACCCCCAGCATAGGCAGGTAGGGCATCTGGTATAAATTAGGATCAGAGGATATATAATGCCATGTGGGTACGTTTAAAGGATTCGGTCCGAAATATATAGTACTCGAGGATAGCTCACTGATACCCGTAAAAGTATAATAGGCTCCTGGTACATCATATGCGTCATCACCCGAGCCCATACCGTATTCCACGATATCTTCTATCGTGTCTACATCTTCATCCACGACATCTTCTGTGATAGGTAGGGTATCGTCTATAGTGTCCTCTATACCCACGCCGCCAGTAAATCCAAATGTTATATCAAAAAATCCGGAGGTCAGCTGCAGATCAGGCCATGTGAAATATTTACGGGTATCCTCATACAGGGGTACCAGCTGACAGGCAGCTTTTCGATCACACATCTCAGTATGATCGCCTATAGTCTGCACTGTAGATGAGGGACCGTCCTGGATCAGCTCCCCAGTCGTTGTTATGTCTATTCTATAATTGACGTCGGGCTCCTGCAGCCCAGTATATCCGTAGGCGGTAATAAAAACATTTTTAGCTTCATCCTGAGTCAGCGTCCTCGGGGCGTCATCCATCTCGAATTGTTTCTGGAGCTCATTGTCTATATAGAGTGTGTATTTGTTGATCTCAATTTCTTTATTACTTTTGGAGTCATCCCTCTTATAAAACATCGTAGAGATATTTTTTATTGTCGCTACGCCGTCTATTACATAGACGTCATATCCTTCATGAGTCCCTGGGGGTATCTCTTTATTTTTTTCTACGTAGTCTTGAAAAGAGGGCTTTTCTATGACGGCGCTATCGAATTGTTTGAAAAAATTACTCTGTACTGCTGCTGGTTTCCTATAGAACTTATAGGATTGAGTATTTCTTTCAGCTTTATACGCTATCTCACGATTTGAGGTCAGATCCTCTACCTCTATACGATATTCTCCGTTATAGTCTCTCGTATAGGCCAGAGTATCGTTATTGAAAATTATTCCTGATCCATCCGTTAGTGTGATCAAATTTTCTGATAGATAAAAATCATCTATTATTCCCGTGTATCCCCAGGTGCTGTCTATGATCTCAGAGCTGGCCGCGGCATCTTTAGTGGCATAGTATTTGATCACGTCTCCTACAGAGAATGCCTCAGGGAGTATTTCGTGGTCTCCGGTACCGTCTCTCAAATAGAGGAGGGTGTCAGCGTTATAGACGAGTATTCTATTGTCGGTTAGATAGAATATTCCTTTATTCAGGTCTATGGTCTGGATAGTGCCTTCTACCCAGGTTTCTGCTGGGTCTGTGCCCGAGAATTTATAGATTTTACTGGCGAGGTAGGTGACTTGGTAGATACGGGACGTGCCGTATATTACATAGTCCATGTCCTCTTTTATATAGGAGGGCTTACATTCACCGTCTCTGTTAGTGAGGGTGTCTGTCCATATCAGGCGGGTGTCGTAGATAGTGTGGGCGGGTTTTATGAGGTCTATGAAAAATTTTATATCTTCGAGTATGAGGCCTATGGATGAGGCGGCGGTGACGTCATCCATGAGGATATCGAAGAACATTTTGTGTGTATCTTTGAGGCCATAGAAAGAGTTCTTTTTTCTCAGGTCCAGATAGAGTTCTTTTATAGTGACGGGGAGGCCTATGATATCTGAGACGGCGTCTTCCAGGTTTTGTTTGCGGCTGCCTTCATAGTAGGCGTTTCTTACTTTGAGCAGGAAATCTCTATAGGCTGCGTCGTTGAGGTTTTCATTGATTGCTTTTTCTCCCAGGAAGAGCGAGTCTCCCAGGATCTGATATAGATATTCTACACGTGTTTCATCATTATATTTGTCTTCATTTACGTCGGAGGATGATGTTTGGAGTCGGGCGAATTCTTTAGATACTGCTCTGAAAAATTCAGCCAGGTTTGTATTATGATCTTTGGAGTAGTTGCTGGGGAGGCCTTGCAGCAGCATATCCTGAATAGAGCGTGTGATCTGCAGGAGCTGCTTTTGATATTCGATACCGCTCTTGAATTTTTTATTATTGATTTTATTTAAAACGTTTATATCCATTATTTTTCACGATCCATATTTTATTAAATTATTCCTGGTATCCATACGGTAAAAATTTCTTCTCCTATGACAGATGATTCTGCGCCACAGGATGAAAATGTGGCGGGATCGTTTTGATTGTTATACTCTGTTTTAAACCAATCAGTAGTTTTAGCCACATTATAGGCTCTTACTTCTTCTATGAGTCCATCAAAATATCTGTTGAGACCCACGCCATCAGTTGCAAATCGACCTACAGTGAAATTCCCCGTATTCTGTGTAGATGATAAAGCATCTGTTCTAGTGCCGTCCGATGTTCCATTAACAAAAATCTTTTCATCTGTTCCGTCAAAAGTTACAGCGAGATGGTACCACGCATTTTTGTCGTAGGTATTAGTAGAAGAAAGTGGAGTGGAGTAGTCTCCATTATGTGCCATATACCAAGCTACATTAAATTTAGTTCCATTTTCTTTTACTTCAAAATCATACCCATGTAGACCATCATCATGCCCTTTATTAACGACACACATATATCCACCGGTAGCTCCAACAAAACTCCTACAATATACCCAGGCAGATAGTGAAATATTCGCTGGTATTAGATTTGCATTATGAGCGGATGCGATTTTATTACCTGTACCATCGAAACTATAACATTTCTGTATTTTACCGTCATTTTGTACAGCTCCTGTTACTGTCCCGTTGTTGCTATCTCCAGAATCATTAGCATTTCCCTGATAGTGGAATGTACTGACTACTTCGGCATCTGACCATAGAGTAGAATCATTGGCTCTGGTAGCGCCCCCATACTGACAGTAAATAATTTTGTTGGAAGCGGTACCCAGTGATAGGATTTGTACCCATGCCTCGACCTTATTCGTGCCGGTAGAATACAGGACTATTTCCCTTTTTAACTCAGTCACACCGTCTGTATCAAAAAATATTATGTCTAATCCTCCTGAATCTTTTACATGGGCCCAGAAACCGGCAGGGATAGATGAGCAGAGTTCAGAAAACAAATACACGAAATTTGTATTTGTACCTTGGACCTTAGTCTTATCAATTGTTATAGGAAATTTGTATACTCTTGTAACATCTTCTTCTGCACTACATAATGAAAAAGTAGAGGGATCATTCTGATTGTTATATTCCGTTTTTATCCAATCAGCCGAAAGGGAACATTTAAATATCCTGACATCATCTATCAAACCTGTAAAATATTCAGCTGGAAATGGATTTCTTCCAATATTAAGATTGTTTGAAAAAGTAGTAAAATCAGCTGTTGTATTATCGGTAGAGCCACCACCAGAATCCTCTACCCCATCTACATAGACATAAAGTTTGTCACTTACAGTATTCCTAACACCAACTACTAAATGCCAATTACCATCAACAATATTTGTAGTTCCCAGGGCTTGAGAAGAATTTCCGCTATTATCCTTTATTATGAATCTTATTACATTTGCATCTGTAACATCAAGTATATAGTAAGGGCCCGCAGATGCCCCTCGCCTCATTATTTCAGCGTATCCGGTAGTGCTTGTTTTAATCCACGCAGATAAAACGATACTATCTGTCGATAAGAAAGAGACGTTAGCTCCTATGTCAACATACGCTGACCCACCAGACAATGAGATAGCTTTATTAACTTTACCAGAAACAAAAGTAGTGCCATAATTCGTTCCATTTAAACCTAAAGCACCGTTATAATTATCCTGAAAATGCCAAATTTCTTTTGAAGGTAGAGTTGACCAGACTTCAGTGTCGCTTGCCCGCGTAGCACCCCCATACTGACAGTAAATAATTTTGTTGGAAGCGGTACCCAGTGATGGGATTTGTACCCATACTTCAACCTTACTCGTTCCAGAATTATATAGAACGATCTCTCTCTTTAATTCAGTCACACCGTCTGTATCGAAAAATCGAATATCTAAACCTGAAACAGTATCGACGACGTGCGACCAGAATCCGGCAGGAATACTGCTACATCCTTCATTGAATAAAAACGGAAAGTTAGTAATATCATCGCCAAAATGAAGTAAAACTTTTGTATATGAATCTAAAGTGTGCCTGGCTGTAGGAACGGAAAAATCGGAAGTCCAACGAACGATGTCCTTCGAGATTCTAAACTCATCAATCATGCCATTAAAAAATCGGACAGTTGGCATACCGCCAATATAAGTAGATTTGGATGAATTTGACCAAACAGCGGTAGTATTGCTTGCCTTCTCTACGCCATTAACATATATCTTAGTAACTCCTGTAGCCTGTGTTCTTGTTACAGCTACGTGGGTCCATACTCCTGTAGTTATTGTACCTGCAGCAGATGCAATCTCATTTAACCCTTGCTTACCTATACCAATACGCCCATCACTATATGGGTATATCATGGTATTATTATCATAAGTAGGGTTTGGCGTATCCGATGTAGTATAAAAAGGATAACCATTAGTAAATGAGTTTGCTTTAAACCAAAAATCTATCGTACAATCAGAAACCGTCATGTTAAAGTCGGTGTGACTTGGCGTAGATATGTAATCACCATTGCCATCAAATACACCAGAAGCTGGAGCAAATTCATAGTCTCCGGTACTCAGCTTGGCGTTACCAGCGGCAGTCCAAACTTTGCCTGATACGTCAATAAAGCTCGTGCTGTTATTGACGCTCTGGACTTTGGTTTTATCAATTGTTATAGGAAAACGGTACATATTGTTTTTAACTCTATAACGACATTTAATCTAGCCAAATCAAATTATCAGTATTATAAATTTTTTCAATCTTTTTAGAAGGGATGAGTTTCTTCTCACTCCCATCAAAATAATATACCTGAGTCCCTCTACTAGCCACGCCTCCACTCAAATATTTTTTACCACTAATCCAAATAAAATCTCTATTTTGTATTTTATGCCTCTGTTTCCTAATAGAAGAAGAAAAACCTTTTCTATTCGTCTGCAGAGTCCTGTTATTAATTCTCTTTTGCTCTATCATACTAGGTAGGCATCTAGTTTGAATAGTCCCTCCGGCTATAACAAAGGCATCATTCACATGAGATTTCTCTAAACCTAACTCTTTTCTTTTAGCACACGTCTCATATCCGTAAGTAACATCACAATCTAAAAATTTCTTGAACATCCCTCCAACTATAGACATAAAAGTTTCTGCTTTATAAGCTTTAGCTGGTTTCAATTTATGAAATAATTTTTTCTTATGCAAATCTTCATGACAACTTTTATGTATAAGAGCGATACCCTCAGCTCTACTAGTACCACCCTCACTCCTTTGTTTTATATGGTGCATGTGGGGTTTATTTTCTTTAGTGAATTTTTTCCCGCAGAGTTGACACTTTCCTTTTTCCCTCTCCAAAAGATAGAGTTTCAAATTATAATACCCGTATAAATCACCCTGCTGATACTGGACTCCAGAGATATCGGGATTCTCTATCTTTTGAATATCAAAATTTCCTATCTCAACTGTGACCTTTTTGATAGGTAACATTTTTTTGAGCCCTTTTATGAAATTTATATGGGTATCAAATTTTCTCTTTATAGAGGGAGGGAGCCATCCCTCGGGTTTTACCCTATTATCGAATCTTGGTTTTCTATACCTCAGACGATATCTTCTATTTCTTCTATACATTTTTCTTTCGTTCATTCTGCTTTTAGTTTTATTATCCAGAGCTATTTCACCTGATAAAATTTCTTTTGTATCTGTAATCGCTGAATATCCAATATTTTTGTATCCGGCATCCATTCCGAAACTGATTTCCTGAACTATGCTTTCACACTTGAAATTCAATCTAATAATAAAAGGATTTAGTTTTACGACATGGGCTCTCCTTTTTTCTAAAAGGTGCCGTGCTTTAACTGGAGTGCACGGCATTAGAGGACTCCCCTCCAAAGAGAGTACAGGTACAATGACTGTAAGTCCGGATACCTGTTTCCGTAGATTCACTTCGGGATTGTTACAACTCAGTACTTTCTCTACCACACTGGCGCTTTCGTTCCTGTTTAATGGTAGAGTTGTAGAGCTACGGACTAGTGAAGCATCCGTAGGTACGTTCTTGAACTTTGGTTGTAACGTCTGCATATTCATTTTATTGAATAAGCTCCCTAGACTCCCACAACGTCATTTTTAAATGACATTATAGAGTTGATGATAATTTAAAGAAAGATATGCCATAGAAATCCCTGTCACGGATCCTACACTAACTCTGATTAGTTCTCCTGCCGCTCCCGTTGCATTAACCCAATCACTCAGATCTGTATCTTCATTTTTTATTCCAGCAGATATATAAGGACCTGTAGAACCGGCATGCATAAGAGGCCCTGTAAAAGGATAATTAGTATAGCTAGAGATGGCCATATCAACAGAAATACTCCCTGTCGCATTCGCTAGAAATCTCCAGCCATCCAGCTGTAAATTAAACGGTAGATTTATTATGGTTTTTTCGCCTGTAGACACAGGATTGCTATTACCGTTGAATGTGATATTGATCATTCCTGTGACGCCTCCTGCACTACCAATACCAGACATCCCGGTTGATCCCCGCAATCCCGTCGATCCTTGAATTCCAGCTCCTGTTTCTCCTTGATTCCCAGTTACTCCCTGTGCTCCCGTATTACCACCAGCTCCCTCAGGACCTGTGATACCAGCATATCCCGTTAATCCAAATACTCCCTGCTGTCCTGTAATTCCAATAGTTCCTGTTAATCCAATAGTACCAGTCAATCCTTGAGATCCCTGATCTCCCGTTAAACCTTGAACTCCAACAATCCCTGTAATGCCTAAAATTCCTGTTAGACCAGGCTCTCCCGTAATGCCTTGAGATCCGGTCAGCCCAATAACACCTGTGAGCCCCTGAGCTCCCTGTTGACCCGTGATTCCTATATAACCTGTAGTCCCAAGAGCTCCTGTAGCACCCTGTTCTCCAGTTATCCCTTGGGATCCTTGCAGACCTGTTATTCCCTGAAAACCTGTAATTCCTACAAAACCTGTAGTCCCAAGAGCTCCTGTAATCCCTATGATACCTGTGAGCCCTTGTGCGCCTTGTTGACCAGTGATTCCAGGCATACCGGTCAAACCAGGTTCACCAGTTATTCCCTGGACACCCGTACTCCCTTCGAGCCCTGTGATTCCAATCAATCCGGTGAGACCCTGAGATCCCGTCTCTCCTCGAGAGCCGGTTACCCCACTGAGACCTGTGACACCAATTCCTGTGACTCCTTGCAGACCTACACCAGTCGCACCCTGTACTCCTGTATTCCCCTGATCTCCAGTCACACCAAACAATCCTGTAACGCCAGATACTCCAGTAGCTCCTTGAGAACCAGTTAAACCTTGGACGCCCGTATTTCCTTGATCACCAGTCACTCCAGAAATACCTGTCACACCAGACGCACCCGTTAAACCTTGCGATCCAGTACTGCCTATAAGACCGTTAATACCTGTCATGCCGCGGACGCCAGTAGCCCCAAGCAATCCTGTCTCTCCAGGAGCACCACCAAAAGCTCCTGTAGGCCCCTGTATCCCTGGCAATCCTGTTAACCCATAAGTCCCTGCTATACCCGTAGGACCTGGTAATCCTGTATCTCCCTGAGGACCCGCTGAGGGCCCTGTAGGTCCTGGTATACCAGCAGGACCGGTAATGCCTGTGGCATCAGCTACATTTGCGCATTCGACATATTCATTCAGAGATGTTCTGAAAGACAATCTTTTAGCAGAGAGATCTTCTTGAATAGCGATCTGCTTCTTTTTTAATCTTTTTGGACCAGCACCAGATAATGTTGCCTTAGTATCTGATATTTGCTTAATATGACGAGGATCTATATTCATTTGGCATAACTCCTTTAACGATCTACTACCACAGCGTATAAATTTGCTCCGACCAACCCCTCTACACCCGTCACTCCCTGTAACACATTTCCTTGTAATCCTGTAGCTCCCTGGAAACCGGTCAGTCCATAATAGCCCGTGATGCCCTGTAGACCCGTCATGCCTATCATCCCCGTAATACCTTTATATCCTTCTTCCCCTTTAGGGCCCATCTTCGTGTAATTACCGTAGCCCTGATAGAGTTCCATGTCATCTGGCAGAATAGGTTTAAAAGCCTTTAGATCGGCGCTACCATCCTGAGTCAGGCGCACTAAAATCAGAGGGAGTTTACCAGATAGATCCGGGAAAGCTTTTACATCACCGAAAGAGCTTTTATTATAGGATACGCTGGGGATGACTTTGACTTGACCGGTTTTATCCAAAACTATTAAAACATAGAGGATATCGTTAAAATTATTGAATATTCTTCTCGAGGTCTCGCTGACGTACTTTAATATTAATTGCTGTACATCAATACGGAGGTCCGGGAAAAACATCCATTTGTCTTCTAAAACTACAGATCCGCCTTTGATGAAAACGATATTTTCACCATGTTCACGCGAGTCTTTAGTTTTTAAAGTAAAATCTTTTTTCTGCTTCGTTATGAGGGACATATGAATAGAGGGATAAATTAAGAGATTATCATTCTCTTAATAAAATTCCTCAAATGGTACGTGGATATTCCAAGAGATACCAGTCATCCCGACTATACCCGTATATCCACGTTGTGGGGTAGGAGTATGACCCCTCTGTCCAGTGACACCAAGAATGCCTTGATTACCTGTGGATCCCTTTAATCCAGTCCCTCCTACGAGACCTGTTTCTCCGTATGTATAATTCGCGTCTCCCTGTACGCCTTTGAGGTCTTTATCGAGGATATTACCATAGCCGGAAAACAATATGATATTTTCATTTTTCAAAGGTAGATATCCGAAATTGAGATCTCTCGTACCATCCTGGATACTTATGACTCCCACCAGAGGCAGGAAATCATATGAATCTGGAGGCGGGACTCCCTGTAGCGTCGAAAAAGGGACATGCTGTCCCTCTATCACTCGGATGCCTTGTGTGGGGTCTAGCCCTATGAGGAGATAGACCGCGTAGTTTCTATCTTTAAAGAAACGAGTCCGGGTGCCTACCAGGACGGAGGTTATATAATCTCTTACCTTAAAAACAGTACCACTAAAATTGATCCATTTATTGTCATAGACAAAAGATCCCGCTTTTATCCGTACGGAGTCGTCCGAGAAATTCGGTACGGTGCTAGCTTTTATTTTATCTGAATTTGATTGCAGCATTTTTTCCCTTTCAATCAAAAATTACGCTAGGGCCACTCGATCGTGCGAATCCGCTACCTTCTTCAATAGAACTCTGAGCGGGTAGGATTACACGTATTCCTTTTTTTATAAATAGATAATTGCCTACTCCATCTGCATACATGACCTTTAGCTCAGGCCTGCTCGGCGGTATGGCCACATCATCTGTAGATAGACGCGGAGTTAAAATTATATAGGCATATTTTGTTATGCTATCCGTAAAACCTATTTTTATATATTCAGATTTTGTTTCAGTATCTTCAAAAGATCCCCGGGCTGCTCTGAGGACTACTGTATAAACGCCAGCAGCGCTGTAAATATGTATTGGATTTTGTTCTGTCGATGTAGCGCTGTCACCAAAAACCCATGCCCAGCTAGTAGGAGTACCTGTGGAGGTATCTGTAAAAGATACTGATAGAGTATCTGTTCCAGTCGTAGGGATAGCTGTGAAATTCGCCACCATATTTACTGTTATATAATTTGTTTTTATTTTAGTATCAGATCCAGAGCCGCTAGTAGCAATTAAAGTTACAGTATATACTCCAGCTACTGTATAAATGTGAGTAGGATTCTGAGTTGTGTTGTGTGAGCTACCGTCTCCGAAATCCCAGTCCCATGAGGTTGGAGAGCCTGTAGATGTGTCAGTAAATTGAACTGTTAAAGGAGCATACCCAGATAGAGGGGTTCCTGAAAAATCTGCTGTAACTGGTACTGTAGATCCCCATACAGATAGAGTCTCTCCAGGTGCGTTTGTAGATACATAAATGATCCCATTTCCACCTATTAAAGATTTTGCTAAGCTAGTTCCAGTGTAGTTGGCGGATTGAACCACTGTAAAAGGATTTGTACTTATATCGAATTGATTAATATCTCCGTTATTTTCTATGCCATACAAATAAGTACCATCCCAGTTAACTTTAGTAACATGATATTGATGAGGAGTATAATAATAACTTGGCAACACGACAGTATACCCCACAGAAGAATCAAATATTTGTCCTCTTCCTCCAAAAAAAACATGAGAATAAACTCCTATAGTTTGATTAGTGCCTAAAAGGGGTCCGGAAACAATATATTGAACATAAGGGTATGAACTATCCGAAAAATAAAAAGAATCTGTGTCCGAAACAGAACGACTGGCGGCACCATATAATCCAGGATACTGATAACCTGTATAATTAATTATTTCTTTGCTATCTTTAAATGAAAATGTATTACCTATACATGTATATAAATATCCCGTATTACCAGAGGGGGAAAAATTATAACTGACTATAAATATTTGATCCCCAGGATATTTACACCCCCAAAAAGCAATGTTTAGACCTCCAGTACTTATTACAGTGGATGCCACTTCAGCAAATACAGACCCATCAAAAGTATATGCTTTCATGGTAGTACCAAACATCCGAAAAATATTGGTACCATTATATAGAATCGATTTAGAATTGGGAAATTTAGTAGATACTGTTAAAACGCTATCTTTATGGACTAGAGTGCTTCCTGTCCATTGATAAGCATGCATACCTGTGCTGTTATCAACAATAAGGTAACCAGCGGCATCTATGATCATGTCCCCTTGTGATATACTAGCTGTGGCATATAATTTATTTAAAGCCATGGACATCCTCTAAATTGGGGATACGATCGGTACTTATTTTATTTGGAAAAATCTGAGGAATAGGATTATTTAAATCATCGACAAATCGTTTTTGACTTAGTCTTCTGTGCTCATAGTCATCGTTATTAAATACACGGTACAAATTATTGTCAAAAAATCCTGTTTTAACAAAATTTCTTATTTGTTTACAGCAATCATTGGAACCTATCATACAATCAAGGCATTTATTTGAAAAATAGGGCATCCCAGGCTCCATTACCGGTATTCTATTTAGATAAACATCTGTATCAAGATAAAACAAATTATATATAGAAGATGCTTTAATGAACCTGACCGAATTAGTTATAAGTGAAAAATTTTCATAGGGGCCGTAATCCAGATCTTCCACAGGTGTCGTAAAATATTTCTGTACATCTTCATTGGTCATGATCTCGAAAATATGATTTTCAGAAGATGCCAATAATCTAGCTCTATCTATGCATTCTATCCTTTGATTCCTTGCAGGATCAGGATAAGCTTTAATATTAAGATCAATCATTAGAATATGTAGTTTCATATTTTAAATTTTTGTGAAATTCATATTACTACTTTAAAAAACAATAAAATTATTTATTTTATTTTTTATAGTTCTAATCCACTATTATAATGGATTTATAATCACTCTCATTTTTACAGAATAAACTTGAGATCTGCGATAGACGTGCACCGGATTTTGTTCTGTAGATGTGTCCCCATCCCCAAACTCCCACAGTTTTTCGTCAGGAGTTATTCCTGTACTGGTATCTATAAATTGTACTGCTATGGGGGGATTACCGGTTCTGGGAGTGCCGGAAAAACTCAATGTATATGGAGATACGGTTATATATCCTGTTTTAGTCTCAATGTCGGATTCTACTCCATTAGAAACGGTCAGGCTGACGGTGTATGATCCGGGACGCATATAATAATGACGAGGACTTTGCGATCTAATAACAGAAGTATCGTCACCAAAATCCCATGCCCAAGAAGTGATTCCTCCTCCTAAAGATTCATCAGTGAACTGAGCAATAAGAGGGAGCTGACCAATAACAGGTAATCCTGAAAATCCAGATCTAATGCGAGCAGTGACATAATTCGTTTTTGTTACTATCGAAGATATCACCCCTTTTGATGCGGTCAAAATTACCGTATATGTTCCTGCTGTGGAATAGATATGTTGCGGATTTTTAATTGTACTGTGAGAGCTACCGTCTCCGAAATTCCAGTCCCATGATGTAGGGACTCCTGTAGACAGATCCGTAAAATTAACTGTTAAAAGCACTTTACCGGTAGTTGGGGTGCCGGAAAGATCAGCTACTAAATTTACAGTAATATAGTCTGTTTGTGTCTTAGTACTGGCCCCTCCATTAATAGATAGGATTACTGTATAAACTCCAGCTACCGTATAAATGTGAGTAGGATACTGCTCTGTAGAATGCGAAGAGCCATCTCCGAAATCCCAGTCCCATGAAGCAGGGGATCCCGTAGACAAATCAGTGAAATTAACTGTTAATGGAGCATCACCTGAAAGTGGTGTACCGGAAAAATCAGCTGTTGCTATAGCATTCTCTGTTAAAAGAATTCTGAGTCCCGGCCCACCTCTTAATATTAAGGAAGACATTAAAAAGTAACCTTAGCTATTATAACTGGAGATGAATAATTAATGGCAGAATAATTACCAATTTCATTATTTGAATTAATACCCCATCCAAAAACAAGACCAGTAGAATCCACAGCATACGATGTAGATACCCCCGCCGCAATTGCTATATATGATGCTGTTCTAATTATAGCTATAGGAGAAGATCTATTCTGAATAGTGCCGTCTCCTAACTGACCCGATGTATTAAGACCCCAAGTCCAAATCATTCCAGTATAACCATCCAGTGCTAGCATATGCGAATTACCAGCTGATATATCGCTGTATGATGAAGATCGTGTTATGCTCATAGGAGATGACATTGATGAAACATTGTTTATTCCTAATTGCCCGGAATTATTATAACCCCATGTCCATACTATACCTGTATCTTCCAAAACAGCTGAGAAATAATCTCCAGCTGTAACTTTAATAAAAGAACTTGTTTTAACTATAGCTACAGGAGATGATCTATTTTGTGTAGTATTATCACCTAACTGACCGTAGTTATTATAACCCCACGCCCAGATATTTCCTGTTGATTTTTCTAAAGCTAACGAATGATACAGACTAAGAACAGTATCAGCATAAGATCCTGTGCGAACTACAGCTACATGAGTAGACCTATTAATAGTTGTTCCATCACCAATTTGACCATAGGTATTTAATCCAGTCACATATAGCATATAATTAGAATCAATAACAGCAGAATTATTATAGCCACAAACTACTTTACTAAATGATTCAGATTTAATCAAAGTAGGAATAGTCCTATTAGTTAAGCTATTATCTCCTAATTGACCTGCATTATTATTACCGAACCCCCATACAAAGTTAGTATCTTTCTCTATAAATAGATTAGTAAATTGTCTATATCCTATATCTATTGCTGTTGCAGTTAGTGGGGCGAGATAATTTAAATTAATATTCCCATAGCCATTCGAAGCCCAGGCATTACCCCAACCACACATATAAACTGTGTTTTTGTTGGATATCTGAGTAGGTGAGTATATACTAATAGAATCAGTAGCCGTATAGGGATCTCCAAATGATCCTTGTGCTACTAAAGAAATAGGCAAAGGTGAACCAAAGATAGTAAAAGCATGAGTAGGGTTTGCATCTACTGAAGTGCTATCTCCAAAGTACCATGTCCAACTAACAGGATTGTTAATAAAAGTGGATGTAAAATGAACATCTGACATTGTATTTGTATGTATAGTATCTTTGGTAAAATTTGCCCATACAGAATAATTCTGCGGTAAAAAGAGAGATGCACTAGATCCGGCAGCTATTTGAGCAAACGAATTAGTATTTATAACTTGCTGAGGAGAAATATTAAACCATAGAAGCCCCGATCTAAAATCATTTGCAAGTAACGTCCCTGGGAAAGGTACATCAAGACCTAAACCCCACACAAAAGCATACCCTGTTGCCGCATCAATTACTCCGACCCCATTAATATATTGGTCATTACTGATAGTAAGATTTCTATAAGATCCTATTCGACTGATACCTATTGGAGAAGATCTATTAATATTTGTACCATTCCCAAGACTAGCATTAGTATTACTACCAGACATATAAACCATACCAGTAGATGCATCGATCACTCCACTAGTATAATACCCTGAAACAACTTCTGAATACGACCCGACCCTCGCTATAGATACAGGAGAAGATTTATTTATTATAGTATTATCGCCAAGCTGACCACCTACATTAAGCCCCCAAGCCCATACCATACCCGTCGAAGCATCAATAGCAAAACTAGACGTAAATCCTGCTGTAACAGTTTTATACGATCCAGATCGAACTATAGATACAGGAGAAGATCTATGTCGTGTAGTATTATCTCCTAACTGACCCTCCTCATTATGTCCCCATGACCATATTGATCCATCAGACGCATCAATAGCTAAACTATGAGCATATCCCCGTGCTATGCTGATATAAGAAGCTGTTCTTTGTATTGCTACAGGAGACGAACGATCAGTTCTAGTGCCATCTCCTAACTGACCGTAATTATTATATCCCCAACTCCAAATCATTCCAGTCGAGGCGTCGATAGCCATAGCTGACATTGTCGTAGCAGTCGGAGGTTGCATCGAGCAAACAATTTTAGAATAAGATGCTGTTCTCGCAGTTGATGCCAAAACATACCTATTCTCTGTGGTGTTGTCTCCTAATTGTCCATACTCATTAGTTCCTTGCACTAATATATTTCCTGTATTTTTATCAATTACATAGGAACACCAGGTCCCTAAACACATATCAGAGAAAGTACCATTTTTAATTTTTGGTGGAGTAGCTAAAACCTTAGCTTCATATAAATAATCAGATGAATCAAGTAACCAAGTAGATTGATATGCTATTTTTAAACTTTTATAAGAACGACTTCCTGCTATAGCTGTGGGGACTAATACTGATGAATTATTATACCCAATAGCAGATTCGCCAGCAATATTTTGTCCCCAAGACCAAACAGAACCGGTGGTAGCATCTACGGCTAAACTATGTTGATATCCTGCTGAAATATTGGAGTAAGAAGCTGTTCTTGTAATAGCTACAGGAGATGATTGGTTATCTAATGCTATATTCTTACTAATAAACTGAGGCACTGTATATGAAGTATAGTACCAACCTACATCTGTAAAATTTCCAGAAACTAAATATTGTAATTGACTATCATAATAATATAGATTTTGTCCCCATATCCATAAAAATCCAGTTTCTGCTTCAATAGCTGATGGAATAACAGGAGCACCTTTAACCGCAGAAAACGATATTTGTCTTGCTAGCATAACAGGAGAAGATCGATTTATGAATGTTCCATCACCCAAGTCTGAACCAGAATTAGCACCCCAACCCCATATATTACCAGTAGAAATATCTATGGCAAAACACTGATAAGAACCTGCTGATATTTGTGAGAAAGATAAATTACTAGCTATAGCAACTGGAGAAGATCTATTTGTTATGGTGTTATCTCCTATCTGACCATAATTATTATATCCCCAGCAGTAAACGGTACCTGAACTATTCAAAGCCATGCTAACACCATAACCAAGCCCAGAACTATCTCCTGCTGCAGATATAGCTATATAAGAATCTGTGCGAACTATTGCGACTGGAGAAGATTTTGTTGTTGTAGTATTATCTCCTAGCTGTCCATACGAATTTCTGCCCCATGCCCATATATTACCAGTAGTAGCATCTATGGCCAAACTGTAATCTGGTCCTGCAGCTATTGCTACATAGGAAGCAGTTCTAACTATTGTTACAGGAGAAGACCTATTTGTCGTGGTATTTATTCCAAGCTGTCCATAATTATTGTATCCCCATGCCCAGATATTTCCAGTCGAAGCATCAATAGCTAAACAATGATTACTATTATACAAAGGAGCTAATACAGAATATGATGCTGTTCTAGCTATAGCTACAGGAGAAGACCTGTTTTGTGTAGTATTATCACCTAATCGTCCTGAACTATTATAACCCCATGCCCAAATATTACCAGTAGAGCCATCAATAGCCATTGCCGTATACGCTCCAGCCGTGACACTAGAGTAAGAAGCCGATCGCAAAATCAAGACAGGAGATGAACGATCAATAACTGTACCATCACCTACTTGACCATAAGTATTACCACCGCCAGTCCAAATTGTACCTGTTGAATCTAAAAGAATAAAAGAATAATAACCAAACGTCATTGATTTGTAACTATAAACTGTTGGAGCATTACCCAATTTACCAAGATAATTAGTGCTATTTGGATTAGCCCCATTACTACCCCATGCCCACACATTCCCAGTAGAGGCATCGATAGATAGACTGTGGTTATATCCAGCAGATATTTTAAAATAAGATGATGTTCTAGCTATAGATATAGGAGAAGATTTATTATTAGTAGTTCCATCTCCAAATTGACCAACATTATTATAACCCCATGCCCATATATTACCGGTAGTAGCATCTATTGCTAAGCTATATTGATAACCTGCGGATATCTGTGAGAAAGAGGCAGTTCGAACTATGGCTATAGGAGAAGATTTATTATTAGTAGTTCCATCACCTAACTGACCAACATTATTATAACCCCATGCCCATATATTACCGGTGGTAGCATCTATGGCCAGAGAATGATCATATCCAGCGGATATTTGAGAATAAGATGCCGTTCTGACTATGATCACCGATGACGATCTATTTGTTGTAGTACTATCCCCTAACTGGCCATAGTTGTTATAACCCCATGACCATATATTACCTGTAGAGGCATCAATAGCTAAACTAAAACTATAACCTGTTTTAACAAAAATATATGAGCCTGTTCTAACTATAGAGATAGGTGACGTAGCAGCTGTTACTGAATTATTTCCTATCTGACCATAAGTATTAGTTCCCCAAGTCCATATCATTCCTTGATTATCTATAATAGCAGCATGATTGTATTTTAAAGCAGCTTGCTGGAAAGAGCCGGGTTTTAGGATTTCTCCTATAAGACCCTTATGAGAAAAGAGAGCTGCAGAAGCAACTACGCCTTGGGTATTATCACCAGAAGTAAGAGTTGACCACGCCATATAACTATCCTATTTTAATAACGGCATCTATGACAGTTTGAGGATCTGGTAAATAATCTTCATAATTACCATTAACTCGATCTACTGCCTCACCATTAATATTAGTAGGGGCTGAATCATATGTATCCCATAAAGCTTTTTTATATAAAGCTTGAGTTTTGTAATATTTGTTACCATTACGATAGGGCAAGCACCAATCAGGATGCTTACACGTTGGAATTAATATTATTTCATTATCAAAAGCACCCGCAATATGTATGGGGGCTGAATCATTTGAGATAAGAATTTTAGCTTGGCTGATTAAACCAATTAATCCACCTAGACTGGTTAAATTTCTAAGATCGAGTACATTCTCATGATCGAATTTGATATCAGTCACTCCTTGTTCACCTGATACGTATTTTCCTATTAAAATAACTTTTTTATTTGCTTTCACCAATCCATCGATTATATCAGACCAGAAATTATTCGGAAAAGTTTTACTAGGCCAACCTTTACCCGGATGTATTAAAACAAAATCAATCAAAGATGTTATACCAATAATCTCAGTGATTTCCTTTATATCTTCTAAACTAACAGCTAATTTAATATTCTTTTCATTGTCAGGTAAAATCTTACGACAACTGATAAGACTTGAAAAATCGATAGTGTGCATTAAATTTACTGACATAAACTGCCACGATATATGCTCCGGCGGAGTCATAGAAACTATAACATAATATGGAATATCCCGCTCTGGTTGAAACTGACCTACTTTAAAAACTCTACAAGGTAAATGGCTAAATACTCTAGGAAACCAAGTTTCTATTAAAAAGTTTGTATCTTTATACATGGTGTTCAACAAATGTCTAGCAGTAGGCTCAGAGCATATTACGTCTCCAAGACCACCTTGAGGTCTATATAAAATATTTCTTTTTCGTGGATAATTATCTTTCTCCCAAACTTCAAAATCTGCTCGGATAATCTGATTTACATCCATTGAATCCGGCGCACCAGCATAATGAACAATATAACTATTTAATCTGTGCAATCCTGTTTTGCTATCGATACAACTCATTCTATTAAAATTTGAATCCAAATCGAACATTTCTACTTGGTTGCTATGTAACATGAGATTTAAATAACTTTGTTCGTAGAAATTAAGATCAGTATTTTCAGGTAACTTAAATAAAAATTTGTGCATACGCGAGATAACCATCACACCGGAATTGAAATACTTCCCATTCCAATTTCTGATAAAAATTTTGTGCTGCTGCTGAGCCATTTGAAAAGCTTGAACTCGTTCACAAAAGGCTCCTTCATTAAAAGCTCCAAATTTTGATTCTGGAACTATATCAAATAAATTTGGACAATCTTTTCGTAATATAAGGTCAGTATCCAGATAAATGATCCTATCATATTTATTTAATAAATAATATAGCTGAAATTTCTCAAAATGAGGGGTGGGAGACAACTGATTTTGTTTATTAAGAACTATAAACTCAGCCCCAATCTTATCAGCATAAACTTTAATAGATGGATGTGTTAGTTTGCTCATCTCTTCAAATTTGACACCAATCGTAACGGTAACTACTGCTGTTTTCATAAATCCATCCTATTTAATGTTATTTAATTGTGAAAAAAATTCAGAATTACTTTCTGTTGTAATATTTCCATGAAAAAACAGTTTATTTTCCGCTCTTTTTTCTATAATTCCAACTATAGAAAAATTATTTTTTTTAGTATTTCTTCCTACACAATACTCATCTATAACAAATTCCCTTTTCATTCTAGACAAAGCTGTCACCATCGATATGCTATCAAAAGGCTTCCAAAATTCATGCTGAGACTGCCTGGTAACAATACAATTAGTCACAGGTATCCTATCAGACCCATCCAGTTTAATAAATTCATCCTCTTTAATTGTAATAGCAGGATCATATACCATCCAGGTACCAATACAATTTGAAGGTACTATCTCTGTAATATCATACATTTTTTGATCTAATAATATGTCACAATCTAACAGTATGTTGCAGTCATATTTTTTTCCTATATCATATACCTGCATTTTTTCATAGGTCACGGGCCATTCTGGATATTTACGATCAGTTATCAAATTAAAATTAGCACCGATCCTTTTAGCGTAAAATTGAAGAGAAGGAATAGTTTTACATACTATATCTAGTCTATAATTATTAACACAAACAACATGTATACATTTGTTCATAAATTAAATAAAACTAACATTTTTATTTAATCAAATACAACCGTCGGTCCGTTCGGTCGTATAAATCCGCTATCGCCCGTATCTTGAGACTTAAGAATTATTCTTATACCTTTTTTTATAAACAGATAATTCCCTACAGAACTGGCATGCATTGTCCTGACATCAAGTCTTTCCGGTGAGACAGCATAATCTTCAGTGACTAAAGTAGGATAATTGACCAGAACTATGATATATTCAGTTTTTATTTTAATATCTGAAATAGCCCCTTTAGATGCCGTCAATTTGATGGTATATGCTCCAGATGTCGTATAGATATGGGTGGGATTATGACTAGTAGATGTAGTACCGTCTCCAAATTCCCACAACCACGTATCCGGAGAGCCTGTAGAGGTATCAGTAAAAACAACAGATAGAGGCGCTTCCCCTTCAATAGGGAACCCTGTAAAATCAGCCGCTATATTAACAGTGATATAATCTGTTCTTGTTTTAGTACTAGCTCCCCCATTGACAGACAATGTCACGGTATAGACCCCAGCTACTGTATAGACATGAGAAGGATTTTGCTCCGTAGATACAGAACCATCACCGAAATCCCAGTCCCATGTAGAGGGAGAACCGGTAGAAGTATCTGTAAATTGAACTGTTAAAGGGGAATAACCTGATAATGGGGTGCCTATAAAATCGGCGATAAGAGATGGAACCGTGGGAGTAAAAAATATTATGGAGTTTGTTCTTTCTGGTTTATCAGTGGGGGTAAGTCCTATCCAACTATATCCATCTTCAAGATCGGCTGACTCTGCAAGATACCCTAATGTTGAGTAATCACCAATTCCGACAAAAGTTAACCCTATCGATGGTATATAAGATGCACAGATAATTTTTCCATTATTATATCCACTGACCTTTAACCATGTACTACCATTATCATGAGATACCTCAACTAAAAAATAATCGCTTCCAAAATAATATTTTTTGAATCCGACAGCAAATAAAGTCCCAGATCCTATGTTAACTATATCTGTAAAAGCGCTACCCGGAGGTAATGTATCAAGTTCCTTACACACTCTATTCCAAGTAGACCCATAATCAGTAGTCAAATATACCGATGCATAAAAATTAGGATCGCCAATATCAAATACAGGCCCAGCTATAAGAATTCTACCACTACCTAAATCTGTTATATTTAAAAGCAGACGGTATGTGAATGTTGTATCTAACAATGGAATATGGGAAAATGTTAATCCATTATCCACTGACTTTAAACAATACATCTTAGGTGTATATTGAGAAAACGGGTCAATATCTGAAGTTATTAAAATATCACCATTATCTAATTTCTTAATAGCTCCTATATACATTCCAGGCAATAAATCTAAACCTACAGGAATCGTAAAATTAATCTGTGTCCACGTATCTCCATTATTAGTAGTTCTATATAAATGAGTCCCACCAGCTAAAAAAGTACTCCCACTTAAATGTTTTACTTGTCCTGTAGGATTATTAGATAAAAAGAATGGCATGCATGGTCCGGTAACATCCCCGAGATCAGTCCAACTTATTCCATTATCTGTAGATCTAAAAATTTTTCCTGATACTGTTAAAGCAAGAACTATTTGACCATCGCCTTTAGTGATACTTACAAACTTATCATCAATATCATCTATATAAATGGTACTCCACGTTACCCCATTATCATCAGAAACCATTATCCTTCTGTGAGCACCGTAGGGTCCTAAATTAAAAGCACCACCAGCAGATAAAATTCTGATGTCTTCATGTTCTTCCGGACCACAATAAGAAAATGTTGCTGGATCGTTTTGGTTATTGTATTCTGTATTCGTCCAGTCTGCTGTCGGAATTGTACCATCTGAGTATATTCGTAACTCGTCAATCATTCCATCCATGTAAGTTGGAGCGCGACTACGACCTATCTCAAGATTTAAATTTGTTGGGAACGGCACTCCGACGTAATCAAGATTTGTGTTTTTTGGTTCTCCGTCAATTAAAAGGCGTACTAATGCATCAGCTTTTGCCTCCGTGAGGTGATGCCAGACGTCCTCCGTCAAGGGTTTAAGAGAATCAAAGTGTCCTCCCCATTTAAATGACCCGGTGTCCGTCATCATTAATAGAATATGGGCCCAGGTCGGGTCTCCATAAACTACAAAATTCATCATCGAAACAGGGTCACTCCACATCTGCGCATACGTATTTCCCCCCGCCAACGACCCAACTTTATTTTTCACCCAGGCGGTGATCCCATAGTTCCAAGTGTGACATAAAAGAGACGGAGCATTCGGTACGTCGATCCAATCGCTGTCGACCCTATCGAAATTCGCACAGTTTCCGATCTTTCCGGCCTGAAAATTGACCCCGTGGTTTGTTCCATTATTCGCATTGGGAGTGCTGTCGGATGTTCCTTGAAAATGGTATACTGCGACGGCCCCGATAATCGTCCAGAGGTCATAGTCATTTGCTTTTGTTAATACCCCATACTGACAGTAAATAACTTTGTCGGAAGCGTCATTCAGGGAAGGGACCAGTACCCATGACTCTATTTTATGACCACCAACATCAAAAAATACTATCTCTCGTTTGAGTTCTGTAAGACCATCTGTATCAAAAAATCGAATATCTAAACCTGAAACAGTATCAACAACATGGGACCAGAATCCGGAAGGAATAGAAGAGCAGAGTTCTGAAAACAAATACACGAAATTGGTATTTGTACCTTTGACTTTTGTCTTATCTATTGTGATTGGAAAACGATACATACTACAGCTCATTCATTGATTCATTTAGGCATCCATCACACATCAGTAAATAAAGCACTCAGACTCACATTATATTTACCATTCTCAGTATAAACATGACTAATGCTAGGAGCCATACCCGTCAAACCATCCCCAAAATTCCAGACAGCCCCGGTGAAATGACACCCAAGCGGCGCTACACTCTGATCCTCAAACCGCACCGTCAAAGGACTCAATCCCCTCACAACATCAGCAGAAAAATCTAATTTACCTAGAATAAGATCGAATGTAAAAATATCCGCCCCAACAGAATCAGTCGTAGTCAATACTATCCGATGCCGCCCATAAGAACTGAAAGTATGATAAGGCTCCCGCACATCACTAATCCCCCCATCCCCAAAATCCCAATGAAACGCCGTGGGAATACCGCTCGTCACACTGACTTTAAACTGAGCGGATAATGGGGCAGCATACAAAAAAAGGCCGCTCTCTCCGCTCGGCCCCGTCTCCCCATTCTTGTATAAAAGAATGTCTGCAGTGACCATGTACTCACCTCAAATCTAAATAGCCCGCTCGACCTCGAGTGGCGCTGTGATACTCACTCAAATTTTTCTCTACCGACCACACTTTAAGCTCATCTAACTTTACAGTACTGTCAGGAGCTATGTCCGTCCCCGACCTCGAAAGAACCAAAGGAGACGCATTCACTGATTTATGAGACCCTATCTCCTTATAATGACCCAAATACGATCCCCAGTGCATTTTCTCAGAAAGAAAATCAAACTGCACTAAAGCCCACTGCCTGATATCTATCACCCTATCGTTCGAACGATAAATATATTGATGCGTCTCAAAAACCAGATGAAACGCAGTGTCTATATAAAACCTCCAGTATGATCCAGAAGATCTCTCAAAAGATTGCATGATAATGAAATTCGGCGTAGGCCTAATATCGTTGACTATGATATACCCGACTTTAGTCTCACTATCCTGATCCGTACTATCCTGTACAACGAGTGTCACATCATACGTACCCGCAGCCAAATAAGTGTGTTTTACGGTAGTCTCATTCCCCTCCACTACCTCCCCATCACCCAATATCCACTTCCTGGACGTAATAACACCCGTAGAAGCATCAGCGAAAGTAACAGTGTTGAAACTGTCACCCACTCTACTCGATACCGTGAAATCAGCTACAATAGCCATATAAAAACCTACTAAACAGTAATGACTTTAGAACGCTCAGAAACTCCCGCGGCATTATACGCCCGGAGCGTCACTATATAATCCCCATGCGCCGAAAACAAATATGAAAAACTGGATGCCGTAACAGTCCCTCCACCATCCCCTAAATCCCACTCCCACCGAGTAGGAGACATCGTAGAAATATCCGTGAACGTATATCTCAAAGAACTACTCGTACTCACTACATAAGAAAAATCCGCCTGCGGTGGCACGTCTAAACGCACCCACGCCTGAATAGTCCCCGTGAACCCTATAAATCCCGTACACGTATAAGAAGACACCCCACCTCTATACGTAATCGACTGACACTGATCAACGATACCATCCTCAACTACATAGGCTGATAAAGTCTGAGGAACAAAAAATTCTCCTGTATCCCCTAAACCTACACCCGTATATCCTATCCCCGTATACCCCGCCCCCGTAGAACCCCATACGAGATCTCTTTCAAAAACAGAATAATCCACGAGCTGTATACTATCAGATTTGAATTTACTGTAATAAAGTAACTCTGTAGACGGATATAAACCAGTCTCCCCCTGAGGACCCCTCGCACCCTGCGTCCCCATCCCAGTGACTCCCTGGAAGCCCGTAAACCCCGCCAAACCATCGAGACCCGTCAATCCCCTCACTCCCACATATCCGGCGAGTCCCGTGTCTCCTACGGGCCCCTGTGAGCCTCTATCACCCTGCTCAAACTGCTGGGTGATGGAAAAAGTCGACATTTTA
>Ga0315289_10002692_pt1 | contig 27161 bp, 14 predicted proteins | sample YL17G11_40_MG_FD_203452 | JGI IMG/M metagenome (GOLD analysis project Ga0315289, IMG submission 203452) | Sediment microbial communities from Yellowstone Lake, YNP, Wyoming, USA - YL17G11_40 | ecosystem: Environmental > Aquatic > Freshwater > Lake > Sediment | place: USA: Wyoming | collected...
CGGGTCCTGAGACCCTCTTGGTTCATCGAATCCGTTAACTGCTTCAGGGAGCAGTTACCGGTTGCATAAAGCTCAAACATCCTCCTGACCAGGGGAGCCCTCTCTCTGTCAACTTCTATGGTCTTGGATTGCGGGTTATTTATGTATCCACGGGGAGCAGTCGAAGGATACATCCCTTGTTGGGCTTTTTCAAGCATTCCCTTTCTGGTCTCTTCGGCGAGATTGTCAATATAGTTTTTCGCCATCAAAACCTTAATCCCGTGAATGAACTTCTGATGAGATTTCGAATCCTTGCTCAAGACTTCACCCTCTTTAACCAGATGTATTTCCAGGTCAAGGTCATCTATGGTCACGTAGTCTTTAAAATTTCTATAAAGCCTGTCCGTCTTTTCAACAAGGATACTCTTCACCGAAGGGTTTTTCTCCAGGAATCTTATCATCTCACCGAAGTTTGCTCTCCCAGCCTGCTTGGCTGTCTCAACGTCGATGAATTCCTTAGCAACCTCAAAACCATTCTTATAGGCATAGTCTTTTAATAGTCTTAGCTGAGCCGGGATGGAATAACCTTCCTTTTCCTGTTCTTTGCTTGAAACCCGTGCGTAAATGACACCCTTCATTTATTCCTTTCCGTCCAAAACTCAAATTAAAGCAAGAACAACTTGCTTTCCGCTTGGGCTATAATCCTATCCCGAAGTCCCTGGCACATAGGAACTAAAGCTGCAAAGCCTAATCCTTGATTGTTCTTGAATAGCCCTTCAGATAAAGGGATATATTCCCAGTCTTGGGCTTGATTATGCTCGGGGGGCGGCGAGACCGTTGACACTTGTTCGCACCAAGCCACAGCGGCACGAGCCTTTACTGCTACATTTGGAGTATCAATATCTCTGTCTGCTTTTGTCTCTACTAAATATATTTTGTTTTCAGTTTTCACAATAAAATCAACTTCATAATTTCTCAATATACCAGTGTGATCGCGATAGGTTATCTTCAGTCTATGCCTTCCGTCCAGTTTTGCAAAAGAGAGAACTTCCACAGAAGGGTTTAATACCTTCAACATGAAGTCTCGTTCAAAACCTCCACCTTTGACTTGGTAACCGTTTCTTGGATAAATGCTCTTCTCGGTCTCCACAGATTTACTCTCTCTCACCATGATTCTCGGGACTTCAGAGAGCTTTCCCCATACTCCTTTTACCTCATATTTATATCCTTCAATTAACCGCACAATTGCCTGATGAATGGTTTGAACGATATGGTCAAAGACAAGGATGTAATTTAAAACGGAGTAATTCTCAGGCTTGGTGAAGTCGATGGACTCACCAAAACAATAATCCGAAACATAATCGTCTATGAGTTGAGCTATCTCTGCCTTTCTTGCTGTTATTTTGGACTTAGTCGCCACAACGAAGGAGGTCTGCTTCAAGAAATGAGAATAATCAAAATACTCATTATCCATCTTCCATGTCTTTGTCTTCTTGCCGGTTTCAACATGCGTCTCCTGGATGATGAGTTTTCCGATATATTGTTTTAGCTTTGAAAAGTTTGAATTATGCATATCAAAAGGATATTTCGGAAAAGTGCTTATATCTATCTGCGAAAGTTCTGGCATACGTCCCTCATCGAAAACCTGAATAGGCCAGGTGATGTCGTATTCTTTAATTCTTTCCGTTATGGCATCCACTGGTATTATATCGCCAGTGGAGATTGTCCCACTTGTATCCCCACTGCCAATCACGTAACCTTCTTGCTTTAGGCTTTCATAGAAAACACGGAATCGTGGATGTTCAACCACAAAAAGAAAATCTAAAGAATTGGAAGGTCTTTTATCGCTTCTGATTTCGTGGAAAGCCTCGATTTTTGCGTCTTGAAGCTCAGGGAATTCATAGCTGGGAAACATCAATCTTAAACCTCTACCGACAATTTGCTCCAACAAAAGATCTGCTTCAGATGCCCGCAAAACCACTGTTACACAGATATTGTTTTTATCAAACCCCTCTCTTAGCATTAACACAGAGATAACGACTCTGAGCGGATCATCATCCATATCAATTTTATCAAGGTTTTTTCTGGCTTCACCGAGTTCCTTATCTGAAAGGTCAGAATGGATGACCATTACTCGATTTTTGTCATAGTAATTACCGTTCTCATCGGTTAAAGTTGCAAAATGGTCTTTTGTCAAATCTGCTACTTTAGTATCTTCGCAAAGTGCCATCATAACAGGTTTCTTGCCGAGCCCCTTTTGTTTGAATTCTTTGGATAGTTGCTCCAACTTTAATCGACCAATCTCCAAAAGAAGTTTCTGCCCAGCGGAAAGAGATTTTATTTCACCACGTCTATGTCCCCCTTCAGGTTTATATCTGTCTGCTCGAAAATCTAAATCCTCTAATGATTCACCAGCAATCGACTGACGCTCCTCCAGAAAAAGTTGTTTAACTAACATATCTTGCATAGCTGTTCTCAACTCGTAGTCATAAACAATATGAGGAAAATATTCTCGCTTCTCAGCGCTTCCATAAAATGGAGTTGCCGAGTAGTCTATTTGGAAAAATGGTCCAAAGCCATCTTCGTGACGTTCTTTTAATCTCTCGTAGAGCGCATTCATGAACTGCCGCCACACTAATTCCTCTCCGGTGGCGCCCTTTTTGCCATGAACATGATGCGCCTCATCGTTCATTACAATTAAATCAGGATATTGCGAGAGAAAATCGAGGATGATTTCTCCTTGGGGCATTTTTTCGACATCTTCACCTGTATACTGAGCCCAAAGATTCTGGGCGCCGGACTTAAGGCGAAACTGCTGCCAGTTAGTAATGTAAACAAAAGGACCATCAGGAGGATTTATATTTGGCTTGATATCTTCTGGTTCAAATATCTCCCAATGGAATCGCTCTTTCCAATGCGCTCCTTCGGGCATAAACAAAGAACGTTTATAATCGGATTTTTCTGGATTCCTATTCCCTGTTTTCGGATCTCGTTTTCCCCTAAAGGAATCAAGTAAACGATTTAACACTTCATGCCCAGGAGTAACCACCAGGAAACGATAAGAATAATCACCTTTCTCATTATTTAACTTGTTGAAATACTGCCACACAAGCAAAGCCGCCAACACCCAGGTTTTACCTGAGCCGGTTGCCATTTTTAAGGCATATTTGGGAAAGGGAATAATATCGACTTCCTGTTTCAGCGGAAGGTGTTGGTAAAGCGCATCTGGTTCTACTCGCTCAAAGAGTTCATGCAAATCGTTTGGCTTTAGAATCTCATGACAATAAACAATCATCTCAATCGCTCTCTTTTGGCAAGGATAAAAACATTCTCCAGCGTCCGCGTCCCTACTAAACCAGTAATTGAAAAGGTCAAGTGTGGTTTGAGTAACCCCAGGCCAGCCCTGATCAACCCAAGCCTGTACTTCACCTTCCAGGGCTTTAGCCAAATACATCCGGGAAAAGGCTTCTTGATTCTTTTTCTTTGCCATATTCCTAACGCTTCTCTCTATCTGTTGTAGTCAGCAGTTCCATCAATTTTGGAGCGATGAAAATTTTGTTTCTTCTCCTGGCTGTGACTTCCCGAAGAATTCCTATCTTAACAAGCCTGATCACACCTGTCTTTGCAGAATTAAATGGTATGCCCCATCTATGACTTAGCTGGGAGATGGAAATTACCGGATTGGAAAAGACTTCATCTATTAACCGGTGTGAAGTTTCTGGGATTCTTTTTGTGCTTTCCAGCGATTTTTGATATTCAGCGTGAAGGTCAAGTATTTTTTTAGCATCAGATATTGCATCCTTTGCTTGGGTAGCAACACCGCGGAGAAAAAACTCAATCCATCCTCTCCAATCCCCTTTTTGGCTAATCGCCAGTAGCTTTGAATAGTATTCATCTCTAAATCTGTCAAAAAATGCAGAGAGATATAGAAGTGGTTGAGTTAGATATCCTCGCTCGCAGAGGAAGAAAGTAATAAGAAGTCGTCCAACACGTCCGTTGCCATCAAGAAATGGATGGATCAACTCGAACTGGTAATGCATCATAGCACATTGAATCAAAGGTGGATCATCAGGATTTGAGTGTAGATATTTCTCCCAATCACTCAGTGCTTGTTTCATTTCTTCTACGGGGGGAGGTACAAAAGTTGCATCATCCAGTGAACATCCCGATGGACCTATCCAGTTTTGAGTCCGCCGTAACTCTCCCGGAGTTTTATTTTCACCTCTGACATCTCTCATCAGGATTTTATGAATTTCACAGACCAGCCGTATGGACACAGGTAATTTCCTTAAGCGTTTAATCCCAAATTCCATTGCCCGAACATAATTCCGCACCTCTTTTACATCAGGCGCTTTTGGCTTCTCCGTTTCTCCAGCCTCAAAGAAGAAGAGATCGCTTAGCGAAGCTTGTGTTCCTTCAATCCTTGAGCTTGACACAGCCTCTCGCCGAACATACGGACCAATTAGGAGATACGGGTTAGGTAACAACCTTCCTGTTCCCGATAACTCGCCTAACAATCTATCTGCATCAGAGAGTAATTGGATGAGTCTCTTATCAAAGTTGATGTTAGGCGGAAGCGGATTAGGCAGAAAAGCCCAGTATCCACCTAGATTCTTTGCACATTTCCCTGATGTTGAATTTTCGAAGTCTTTGGGATTCATTATGTTATACCTCTTATTGATGTATTGTGCAATAACAACTATTCTTATTGCAGGATTTCCCATTATCCTGCAATAATGGAATTCCTTATTGACGAATACGTCAATAGCGAATTAGTTATTGACGGCAACTGCAAAATCCGTCAATTACAAAAATACCAATTAACAAATCCGTTAATAAGAGAATATTAAGTTATCAACATTCTATCTCTAACGTTGCTCCAGCGTCGTTTCCGAAAATGTCCACTACTCGCACCGCTATGGTTCGCTTTTTTTTCTTCTCTAAAGTTTCAATGGCTTCAATCGTTACAGTCTTCGCCTTCTTTTTCCTGCTCTTTGCTGGAAACCCGGGCGTAAACGACTGCTTTCATCTCGGCATATCCTCGCAATAATCGCTATGTCAGTTAACCTGGTTTAGGACTCTATACAATGTCAATCTCACGCATATCATAACAGCTTTTATATATTCTTTAATTCTATGATCTCTTTCTCGACGCCTGGATAGATCTTATCAATTGCTTTCTGCATTTCGATTGTCTTTTGAATCGATGTAACAATCTTGCAATAATGTTTTATATCATCGAGGGTTAGACTTCTCCCTTTTCTATCCTTCATCCATTTATCACAAACCTGATAACCGCCGATTTGATATTGCCAAATTTCTGAAGAAATGCCATCGAAATATTGATCTTTGTTGATGTAAAGTCGTCCCCCTCTCCCTATCCCACAAGGGGAGGGTGATCTTTCATACTTCAACTTTTGAACTATGTTATCACCTTTTGCTTCGAATTTGGCAATGGGTGAATCAAGTTCTGGTGATTTCAAAAGATGCAGATCAACCAGCCTTTTCCCATACTGAGCCATTTGGCTAAACAACTTCAGATACTTGGTGAAGGGAACTCTCGGAAAATCTATCTTTAAAAACTCGGCGTATTGGGTGCGATAAATATTCGAATAGAGGACTCCATAGATGTAAAAGAAAATCTCTTCTGGTGTCAGCTCTTTTTTATATACTTCAGAAAGTGCAGTGAAAAGTTTGGAGTTAATATTGGGTTGTCTTTTTTCTGTTTTTTTCTTATGGCTGAACAGGTCTTTTTTGTCTGTGTCGGGGTAAAGGTAGAGGGGGAAAAGATAATTTATGTCATATGCACTGACGGTCTTGTGTCCGGCAATATATGCCGTAACTAAAGCACCAGGTATCTCTTTGAACTGCTTCGGTGTAACTAATCCCAAGTTCTCCTGAATCATGTGACGCATTACTTCAGGACGGGGCATGCAATGGAAACCACGAGATTTGCCTGTGTAGTAAGTATACCTTATGTCAAACGGTCTATAAAGAATGGGCACTATTCTATTTTTATCTAAACCGCCTTCCCTTAAATCCTTTTGTGCAAGTTCAACCTTCCAATCCCTTGCATCCTTTCCCAAATTATAATGCAAGCGCGCTACTTCGGGGGCAAGCTTCGAAAAATCCAAAACAGTATGCCAAATCTCTTCAGTTGTCCATTTTATTGTTAAATTGTCTCTTGCGGTAACTATACCAACACTATTGAGAGGTAATATATCAGTGATCTTTGGATTCTTTTCGTAAACCTCCAAGAGCTTTTCTGCTCTCGGAACAAAAAGATAGAATTCAGATTTTGGTAATAGCTTTTGCCATTTGGTTATCTTTAAGTCATGTTCTAAGAGCCATCTATATTTGTTTTCCTGCAATCCCCAAATCTCCGAATGGTAAATGTTACAACCGGTAGAACAGACATTCTTGTCTGTTCTATCTCTGTTGTTGTCAGACAAGAATGTCTGACTTACCTTAATATCGTTGTCAGAGAGTAATGTCTGACCCACCTTTTTCTTTATGAAAAGGGCAACCGCCACCCCTTGCTGGATGTCAAAAACATTCTCATCTTTTGAACCATCAGGGCATTTCTCTTTTTTCAGGCTGTTACCATGTAAGTCCAAGATATAAATCTCATCGAAACTATTCATTAGAGATTGACGCATGCCTCGAAAGGTTGGATTGTCAAGATAACTATGATTGGTGATAAATCCTAAGACTCCTTCACCTGCCTGCTCAATTTTCCATTGAGCAAAACGGATAAACTTGACGTAGTCGTCTTGCAACCATTTAGGATTTTTTTCACCGAGCGGTTTGCCATCTACGAATTTATAGTCCTCAATAAGATTACCTATCCATGTTTTGGTTTTTCTTCTTCTTTCTTTGCCATCTTTTATCTCAACAATGTATTTCTCACTGACATTGGCTGAATGCCCAGAATATGGCGGATTGCCGAGGATAACTAAAATCGGCGTCTCTTTTTTGACCTTCCCTGCTAAATGAGATTCCTCAGAAAGCGAAGCCATGCCGGGAAGTTCGGTTTGAGCAAGTTCCTCCATTTCTAAGGTATTCGTAAGATAGAGTTTGAACCTATCATCCTTTTGAAGCTTATAGCCAAGCTCTTCTAAAAGAAAGGACATCTTCAAATGACCTACTGCGTAAGGTGCCATCATCAGTTCAAACGCATAGAAGTTTTTAAGAATGTGCTCCTTGATGAAGTTCTCCTTGCCGCCTTCGCCATATTTCGTTGTGAATTCCTCTGCCGCCAATTTGGCTGCTTCAGCTAAAAAGGTAAGTGTCCCTGCCGCAGGGTCCAAAACTGTAACCGCATCGCTTGCGAATCCGTCTTTTCTATTGAAATGCTCCTTCAGAATATGATGCAAAGAGCGAACGATATAGAAGACCACCGGTTCTGGTGTATAATAGACCCCTCTCTTTTCCCTCGTTTTTGGGTCGTATTCAGCTAGGAAAGTTTCATAAAAATGTACGACAGGATCTTTGCCCTTGCCTTCGTGAAAATACTTATGAAGGATATCTTTTACGTCAGTGACTGCCAAAACCTCTGAGATATCATCAACCATCCATTCCATCTGCTGAGGGAGTTTGCCAAGTGAAATGAATTGGAAAACATCCCGCAAAATCCCTATCGTTGGTGGAATGTTATCGTAGGCAAGTTTTCTATTAAACCCGTTCTCCGACCGGGTACGGGCAGCAAAAAGCCCGTAGGTTATGGTCTGTGAATAGAGGTCGGCAAACTCTTCTTTTGAAAGTCCACTTATCAGATACTCTCTGAAAGCTTCATAAAAGCCTGAGATAAAGCCCTTCTTTGCGTTCTCCTCTTCTTTCAACTCTTGCGCGACAACCTCGTCTTTCAAAAAGCGTGTTCTATTTGCCAATTCTGTTGCCAGATTTTTCGCATCATAGACTTTTGGCAGTGAGAAAGAGAAGAATTTGTTAAGCAATTCAAGAAAATCGGACTCTTTTTCAACCGGTGGGATAGTCTTTAGTTTATGAATAATAAAAGGTCTGGCTATAAGAACTTTATCAATCAAATTGCCATTGCGATAAAGCCTGAATTCAAAGAAGTTGGTCAGTATCACGTTGGGAAAGGTGCCCAGATATCGTCTCAGCTGTTCTGTTGTCTCAATTTGGTCCAAGTCGTCAACTGTTGGGGCCTTGGCCTCGATGTAGCCGGTTATATGTTGCTTCCCGTCCCAGATTCTAAAGTCTGGATTACCTGCTTCGGTTTTCTTCGGGAGTGTAGTGATATGAATATTCTTTTTCCCAACCGACCCAACGTATTCTTCGAGTAAATGCTGCAGTGCTGAGTAGTAGCTCTCTTCTGTTGCATCTCCCGGACTTGCAATCTGATATATTTCTTTCAAGTACGATTTTAGCATCTTGCTATTCTTGACAGTCTTCAACTCAGGTTAGTCCGCTAAAACTCGTTATGTTCTTATTTTGGCGATCCTGTCCTAATTCACCTTTTTCTCGTTCTTCCTAACTCCGGCTTTTTGATATCTTTTTCAAAAATCGTTTAAGTTCAGATTTATTGTAAAGTCGATAATCATTAGCCGGGTTTCGATAACACTTTAATTTGCCAGCCTTGTCCCACCTGCGAAGGGTCATCTCCGTAACACCCAGAAACCGGGCTGCCTCACCTATGGTCATGTAGCTTTTTAGATTTTTCATGGCACTTATACAACATTATACACACTGTTTCATATCTTGTCAAGAAAATTATTTGAATTTGCCAAAAAATTTCAAAGCCGCCTTTGAAGCTAAAAGCATGGTTTTCGGATCCTTGCTTCTGAACAGTCTGTCCAGCTCTTGAGTAGGCAGTTTCATCAAAGAACTCACCCGGTTATCATGCTCCTGGCAACTTCGATAGGTCAGATTGTAGCAATACCTACACCCAAAGTATGTCTGTCCGCCGGGAAGATAGAGCTTCGCAACACGTCTCCCGCAATATCTTCCGTTTGCGACCAGAGGGCAAACAAACCAATATTTGACACCCCCAAAATGACAAGGCGTAGTAACCAACTCAATCTTGTAATCCAAATCCTTCTTTTTTTCCCCAGTGAACCTGTCGGTCTGACTATATGATAATCTCACGTGGTCTTCACCAAAACCTTCCCTGCTAACCGAAACCATAATACTTATACTACTCGTCACCTCACCAAAGGAGTTTTTCCATTGCATCGTCCCGGTCTGAAAACCGCAGAGATAGCCCCATTGGTGTAGCTTAAAAACGCTCAGAGAGATGCACTCTTCAACGGTATTCCTTTTTGACCAAGAATATCTTCGCACTTATTTCCTCCGTCTTTCACAAAAGAATATGCCGGGATTTTTCCTAAATCATCAATAAAATGTGTAACTATAAAACAGACCTTTCTAATCGTAACGCCTTTGTTTACAATGGATTATTTTACTATCGGACATGTTGCACACTGGGAAGCCATTTTTACAAAACAAAGCCAAATTTTCATTCCTTGTTTAAATCCACATCTACGGCTATTGGAGCCGGTGGTTTCTCTCTTTTATGTGCGGCTTGCAGTCTAATCAGTTCATGCAAAGCCCGGTAAAACTGTCTTTCTATAGTCGTCTCGTATCTCTGGACTACATCATTGTCGCTTTCCACCAGCATATCTTTTAAAGCTAATCTCTCATCCCTGGGTCTCTTGTTCCAGTCATCATACAGTCCACTCTCATACTCATAGCTCATCAAGGCAGTCTCTACTTTGAGTGCTCTTTTAAGCCTCCAAATGTTTGATACTATCCAGTCCACCAGTATGATCTCCAACTCTCCTTGTGGTGTCAGTTCCTGTCTCAGTTTCCTTCCCAATTCTTCCAAGTCTTTCTTCTTTTCACCTTTGAGCAGAACTTCTTCGCTCAAAATCCCGTGCTTCAGTGCATTTAACCGGGTTAAGGAAGTATCGTTCGGTCCAGTCGACTTCTTTGCATTTTCCCGGTTGGCTATAAGTTGCTTTTGTGATACCATTTTCACCTCCTTTCTGATTTTCAAGCGAAGAGCCGACTCATCTCTTATCAAAAATCTGCTGTTGGGTTAGGGCTTTTTCAAACTTCTCATCCGGTCGATATGCGTTTCTTGCCTCTTCCAGATCAAGGAGGAAAGTCTTACTCACCGAGCGATTTCTTGCCTAATTGAGGAATTTTGGAGCCAATCCCTACTCTTTTTGGGTTGTGTCCGAAACGATAGGGATGCAGAGAACAATCACTTATCTGACATCTCCTAACTTCATGAGCTGATCCAGCGCAACAGTCAAGGCACTTGGCTCTAATCGCTTTCAGCGGTGTTAACTCTCTCATCTTCACCCCCTTCAACTCCACTTAAACTCTCAATCTCCTTTTGGTCGTATCCCATTTTTCTCAAATATCCCTTAACCCATTCCAATCCCTTGTCCTTTATGAAACCATCAATTGTTTCTTTGCTAATGTTCTTTAGAGACTTTTTAGAATTAAGGGCTGGCTCGGCTTGGCTCTTCGAGCAAGCCGAAGCCGAGCCAGCCCTTTCTAAATCTTTATCTCTATTATTTATCTCTAAATTCTCTTTCTTGTCCTTCTTTTGTGGATAAGTGTCTGATTCCATAGAAAGCGGAATATGGTCATCCCTGTTTTGCGGAATACCGTTTTCCCTGTTTTCGGGAACTGGCGTAAATCTACCATCTTCACCCCTTAAAAAATGCTTACACTTGTCCGTGTTTTCTGGAATAGTGTCTGGAGCAATTTTAGGATGTTTGATGACTCGATAACAATTCCTGAAGCCGAATTTTTTTCCCGCTCTATATTTGTCTATCAAGCCGCTTAAAGTAAGTTCTCTTGTGGCCGAAGCGATGCGGTTCTTATTCACTCCAGATAACTTAGAAATGATTTCGACCGTTGGGTAAGACAAGCCGGTTTCGTAATGAGCATATCGTAAGATCACCAGATACACCCGAATGGCTGCGCTGGACAGCCCTGCCAACACTCCGCTGTCCACAATCTCGTGACGCAACTTTGAAAAATCCTTATCCTTTTGCTCCACTCTCCAACTCACTTTTTCCTTCCCTATTCGCCACCTTTTCAGTTAAATCTCTAAACACAGTCAGAATTGCCTTAGTCACCCTATCAGCAGCCTCTCGATTTATGGGGTGAAAGCAGTTTATTCTTTTTCCGTTGGGTAGGATTTTACAAGGGTAAACAAGCCTGTAATCCTGTCCATCAGGGCGGGTATAGATAGCAATATCCCCGATGTAGAATTGATTGTTTAGGATACAGGAAGCGAAAGCTACTAAGCCATCTTTAGGCTTGATAGGGATTATTTGAATTTCGGAGACTACAATCTTGCTCATTTTCTTGCTTTCTCCTTTCCTCGTCGTCCCACTTCTTCAGAATGGAAAAGAAACCCGTAACGTTGTCTATAATCTCCCGGGCGTCCTCCTCGTTTAGCTTCTCTTCACACAGAGGTTGCCACACTTCGATTGTTTTTTTGATAAACTCAGAGTTAAATCCCATTTCTGATTCACAAGCACAGTAAAGACAAAAGCCCGCCATCCCGTCCAAACGGGATCAAAGCGGGCTTCGTTCTTTACGAGTGTCCCTTTTTCTATTACTGCTTTTTGCTTTCTTCCTTCGGTGGAACTAAGCTTTCGTCTTTGTTCACATTGGTTATGCCACCTTTGAAGAAGTTGATTTTTAGGTGCCCGGTGAACTTGTTTTTCACCAGCTTCTGAATAAGCTCAAATAGCCAGTTCAATAATGAGACCTCCTTTTTACTCAATATCGTTCTTCAACACAAAGCCACTCATCAGCATTTTTACAGACCAGTTAGTTTTCAATTTGCTTCTGCGAAAAAAATATAGTGCTTGGATTTCGTTATACGCTATTTAGCGAACACCTCAACCAAAAAAAAGAGGTTACCCTCGCCCCATAAGTACATCCCCGATGCTAACAAAACCGTTGCGTTGCAACAGTTCTTCCTGTTGTCTATTTGGAATCTGCTTTAACTCCTGAAGTCTTATCTTCACCGCCTGCTTGGAAACTTGAAAAGTATTAGCAAGGTATCCCACCACCGCATTAAACAAGTACTCGTTGTTGACAAGCCCTTTGTTTTCTCGGATGCCATAAGCGTTTCTTTCCATTTCAAGATGCGCTAAGAACAGTTCCTTTGGCATCAGCAGATTAGCCATGAATTGGTTCGCCTGGTATTCCCACCATTCGCCCGTATAGTAACCATCTATGGTCTTTTCCAGACAGGATATCTTACGTGTCGCTGGTTGGAGGAGTAGTTCTTGCTGATTAGGATCATTCTGAAACAACATTCTATGTAAAATACAATGCCCTGCTTCATGTATAACCGTTGCATTGTACCTGCCCCATTGAGAGCTTCGTTCCGCTCCCTGCGTGATGAGACGTTCGATCTTGACTTCGATCTGATCCTCGTGGAAATCGGTTGATCCCAGCACATCTGGTTCACCTGCATCATTTAAATCTGCATAGGGATCAAAAATTATTTCGGTATGTAATGCCCTGGGAAGATATATTTCAATAAACTTGTCTACTTGCAGAGCCGGGTTATCAGTTTCCCCGATAAAACCCACAAACTCTTGCCGGTGTTTTTCAGCTAATGCTTCAATCTCTCCGTCCTCGAACCAGAGGCCACGGGAGAAAGTGCCAGTTTTGTCTTTAATCATCTTCACGTCTTCATTCTCCTAGACTTTCATTCTTTTGTTTTTGATCTGATTGTGATTTGGTCGAAATTTCGGTCCGGTCTTCTATCATTTTTTCCACCTCCTTCCAGTCTCTAAAACCAGAGTCCCTTGCCTTTCTCAACATTTTTCTTAGCTCATTATTCCCCTGCACAATTTCTTCTATGTCAGGCGGTGTCCTGTTTGCTAAATCCATCAGTTTATCAAAATCTCCTTCCAAGAGTTCAGCCATTCTGTGGATTACGTTCAAAGCAGGGGGTTTCCTTCGTCCCTGTTCAATGTCGCAAAGATATGATGGTGACATCGGCCCGCCATCTTCTTTCAACACCTTTTTCGCAAACTCCCTGATGGTATATTGCTTCTTCCTGCGCAATCGCGCTATCTCCTCCCCAAAGCTTCTTTCCCCCACCTCCTTTTCACCTCCTTCCTTTCTGTTCGCCATTTAGCATACGCAATGAATCCGAAGAATGCAAGTAAAAAACCCTTGTTTCTGCCAAAAAATTATAATTTACTTCCCTACAACGACTTACGTTAAATCAAATTCCATTTTGAGCCATAACTTTCCAAAAATCCATTAAAAGAAGACACGGTTTACAAGGAATGGTTCTTTCCACTATCAGGTAAGAGCCTGAAAAACAACAAATGAATAGGAAAAAATTTGGCAAAAAAATACTTGACAGGGGATCTCTTTGGAGCTAAATTAAAAATGCAAAACCCTCATATTGGATTTGGATACTATTATATTAAGGGTTACCATGAAGGGCAGCAGAAAACTCGTCATACTTTGGAGGATACTCGCAGGGTTAAGATTCCAATTTCGTTCATGCATGTTGATCAAAAAACCGGTTCCACACTCTTTTGTCTTTTTTTGGGTTTACTTCTCCGTCTGTTGAATTTGAACTATTGGGCCGGAGTGTCATGATTTATACGGGAGACCAAGATCATTATCTACTCGCTGGGGATGTGACCCATTCCCAGCCAACTTTGCTCGTGGATGGTAAAATCCATGAGGAGCCTTGTTGGACTGAGTTAAACCTTCAAAAGTGAGGAGGGGATCATGAATCCCAAAAAAGCTTTTGCCGTCATGCTGGCTTTGGTGGTTGCTACGTTTGTTATCTCTTTAGCCCCAAGCCTTGGCCAAGTTGACACGCCAAGTGTGAGAAGATACGACGAGCCTAAAAACGTCTTGGACAAAGTTAATGCTACAGCAGTAGATAGTTCTGTCAAGCTGCATGAAGCCAGACTGCGGTTAGGGCGAGATCTGGACTCAGGATTAGTGGCTTATTGGAGTTTTGATGACAGCACCGCCACTGATAATTCAGGCAACGGTCACAACGGAACCATCTACGGTGCCACCCCAGTGCCAGGCATATTTGGGTCAGCACTGGACTTTGACGGAATAAATGATTATATTGAAGTGCCCAATTCGCCTGGCCTAAATCCACCGAATGCCATAACACTTACAGCTTGGTATAAGCCAGTTACCTATTCTGGTGGTGCTGGTGATGATCCCATCATTGGCAAGGCCTACACATCACACTCAAATCCATATTATCAGTATCAACTTGACGTGTATAGAGGGGGCAGGAGTTTCTGGTTTGAACTGGCTGCTGGTGGCACGCGCCATACGGTTGGAACACCAGGAGGTTTCTGGAGCATTGGTAACTGGTATTTCATCGTCGGCACATATGACGGCGATACAGCAAGGATTTACGTTAATGGAGATTTGATAACGTCAAAACCTACAACCGGCACGATCCAAGATTATGGGAAACCCATTCGTTTTGCAAGATATGGCAATCCGCCTTTTGAGGGGTATTATCTACCCGGCACCATCGACGAGGCTCGCATCTATAACAGGGCTTTGAGTCAGGACGAGATATCACAACTCTATGGTAGTGGGCTTAATACATTTATTACCGCCGGTCCCAGTGAAGACCAACATTTGGATTCTACTACAGTCACCTTCGCCTGGTCAGGCACAGATGACAACACGCCGGTTGATAGCCTTCTATATTCTTACAAAATGGATGAGGACGAATGGAGCACATTTACCCGTGATACGTCTCACTCATTTACAAGTCTGGTGGAAGACTATCACACGTTCCAGGTCCGAGCAATGGACAAGGATTCGAATGTCGATTTAACCCCTGCTGTTCGGCACTTTGCTGTCGACTTGACCCCACCGAATACAGAGTTGGTATCTGGTCCGTCTGACAGTTCTTGGGTCACAACACCATTTGTTACCTTCGTCTGGACCGGCAGTGATAATCTGTGCCCCATTAAGGATTTATTATATGCCTACAAGATCGATTCCGATACGTTTAGCAATTTCCGAAGCGATACCTCTCATACCTTCGTCAATTTGACCGAAGGCCTTCACACGTTTGTGTGCAAAGCTAAAGACAAGGCAGGTAATGTTGATCCTACTCCATTGACCGCTTACTTCTGGGTGAAGTTTGTTGATTTGCATCCGACAGGTATCGTTGTAGCTAATTCGGCATATTGTAACAGACCGATTCCAATAAGCTGGACTGTGAGCGTTACAGGCCGCGGGTTTGTATCGGGTACATGGAAAGACAAGGTTTATTTATCTAATGACAGTCTTGTCGGTTCAGATATCTATCTTGGCGAGAAGGTTCTTTCTGATACCCTCTATTCTGGCGAAAGCTATTCTGTCATAGACACCTTCCTTATCCCGGATAATCTCACAGGGGATTATTGGGTAATTCTCCAGGTGGATGCAGAAAACAACATCCACGAGGAAGGCAATGAGGGGAATAATACTCTAATAGCTAATCATCGCACACACCTCTCCATACCTCCACATCCCGATCTTCGGGTTACCAACATCGAAGTGCCACCTGATGGCTGGACCGGGTTGGCGACTGATGTGAAGTGGACTATTACCAACTTCGGAGATACTGCTGTTAACGTCAGTTGGACAGAGTATGTATATCTTTCCACGGATAGTCTTATCGGCTCGGATATATTGGTGTCTACTTTTGTCTATTCCGAAGGACTAGGAGTAGGTCAGAGTTATACTCATATTCATCCTGTGCCCCTGCCTGAAGATGCTCCCGGTAGATACTGGGTGGTTGTCCAGACTGACGCTCTAAACAATGTGGGTGAGTATGAGGGTGAGAATAACAACCTTAGGATTTCCGACAGCTCTGTCACCGCTTACCAGAGCCCTTATCCGGACCTTCGGGTTACATTGGTAGAAGGTCCACCCGCTGCTGTGAGCGGACAGACGATCAATGTGAGTTGGACTGTGAACAACAACGGCACAGAAGCTACTGATGCCCCAATTTGGTATGATCGTCTGTATTTGTCTCGTGACACCCTCATCGGACCTGATGATCTTATCTTGGGCACTTTCCGAAACTTCAGTTACTTAGCACCAGGTCAAAGTTACCTGCAAACTAAGGCGATTACGCTGCCATGGGGGATATTCACAGACGACTATCACTTCATTGTTTTCACGGATTGCTACAATTGGGTAAATGAACATACAGCCGAGGGAAACAATAAAAGATATAGCTCGCCGACCACTCACATAAGTTTCGTTCCTCCCCCAGCTCCTAAGGTAAGCATTCTTAATGTTGTAGCACCTTCTACTGGTTGGCCCGTTTCACCGCCGGTCCAAGTGAGTTGGAAATTCACCAACGTTGGTAATCTATCCACATACACCGGACCATTCATGCTTCATTTATGCACTTCTGAAAATCTGAATAGCAGTATCGCTTCTTTCGGTCCTTTTGGTACCGCTTGGCTACCTTTCAACGTAGGAGATACCCTGAGCGCAAGCGCGGAAATCAGTATTCCGTGGTATGCTTCAGAGTTATACCACATTGGAATTGTGTCAGTCGGATGGTCTGGAAACACGGTCCCGGACACGGCTTGGGACACGATCACAATTAATCAATTGCCTCCGTCTGATTTAGAAGTTGCTTCGGTGTCTTCAGATTCGGATACACTACCGGCAGGCTCGCGTACCACTGTTCACTGGGTCGTTCACAACAACGGCCTCGGACCCGCCTTGCCCCCAAGTTGGCATGATGCTATTTGGTTATCTACTGACATCTCCCTTGATACCACTATGGATTTGTTTATTGGAGCTTTCGCACATACAGAATATCTTGAACCTGGTGACAGTTCGTTGCGAAGTCAAGAAATCAGGATTCCACAAACGCTCTCTGGGCAATACTACATTTTCGTCTGCGCCGATTATGAAGACACGGTAGACGAAGGATCTTGGGAAAACAATAATTGTAACCATGGCGCTTCGCCGATTCACATCCTGCTTTTTCCACCCGACCTGCAGGTTTCCAGCATAGCACCGACTTCCACCGCTTGGTCTGAGCAGTCTGTTTGGGTTAAGTGGACAATAACGAATACAGGTATAGGTCACACACCAGATGTGCCATGGATGGATAAAATTTATCTTTCTAATGATAATTTGCTGAACATTGACGTTGATAGTCTGATCGGAAGCCGGACTCATTCCCAAGTATTAGATGTGGACTCAAGTTATTCCGACAGCGTAGTGTTTACGTTTGCCAAGGGGAGTTACGGTACTCGGTATCTTTTTGCTGTAGCGGACGCAAGTGATACTATTTATGAGTCTAACCAGGGAAACAATATCCTTCCTCAGTCTTTTTATATCCAACTAAGTCCACCACCTGACCTCCGAGTAACTCAACTCTCAGCCCCCGACACGGCTTTTTCGCGTCAGGTTGTCACTGTCCAATGGGTGGTGGCTAATGACGGTTCTGGTCCGACCAAAGTTGGTTCGTGGAAAGACAGGGTTTACCTCTCAACCGATAGTTCCTCCAATGTGAGCGGGGATACTGTGCTGTATACCTTTGTGTACAACGGTTCACTTGCAGTTGGCGGAAACTACATGCAAAACCGTGACATAACTATCCCATCTAATAAGAACGGCTTATTCTACTTGAAAGTCTTCACTGATGCAACTGACACGGTCTATGAATACATGTCCGAAAACAACAATGTCACGGTTGCTCCAATCTATCTTAAGATACCGGGTTTTGGCGACTTGCCCGATCTTGTCGTCTCCCATTTTCAAGCTCCAGCTCAAATCACTGCTGGTGACACTTGCACCGTCAGGTGGACTGTTACTAACATTGGGGAGCATCCTACTTCAATGTCTGCCAGCTACTGGCTGGATGCCGTTTACTTCTCTAATGATAACATCTTGGACATCAACTCGGATATCAAGGCTTTTCAATTGGAACATTCACAGAATCTGAAACCGGATAGCAGTTACACAGTAACCAAGACCATCGTCTGCCCTGATGGGGTGTCGGGTCAGCATTATCTGTTTTTGGCAACTGACTTCACTAATCGGGTTTCGGAAGCCAGCGATAGCAACAACAGTGCTTCCGTTTCAGCGAATTTTAATCTGTTTCCCCCTGATTTGTATGTTACCTCCATAGCCGTGCAGGATTCAGCCGATTGCGGCCAACCGATCAACATTGGTTGGACAGTTATTAATCAGGGTATCGGACCTACCAGAGTTTCCAAGTGGTATGATGGTGTTTACCTGTCGAAAGACCAGATTCTCGACTCGACAGACTATATGCTGGGCTCCTTACGGCATCAGAGTCTCTTGGTCAAAGACAGTTCATATAGCGGCAGCATAACACCGACGATTCCGTCAGGTTTAGCGGGTCCCTATTATGTTATGGTCAAAACGGACAAGAATAATAATGTTTACGAGCACAACAATGAGAATAACAATTACAGGCGCACCCCAGACGCTATCCAGATCATTCTGCCGCCACCGGTCAACTTGAGAGTGACCAACATTACTATACCCGATAGCTGTTTCCCGGGTGAGTCCGCAGAAATCAGTTGGACAGTTACCAATACTGACACCAGCGATGTTCATGGCAAGTGGATTGATGCGGTTTATCTGTCTGCGGATACTGTGTGGGATTATTATGCTGATCCGTTGATTGATACTGCGACTTTGAGTGGCACGCTAAAGGCAGGAGGAAGCTACAACAAATCGGTGTCTTTCAACGTTGGCGATCTCTTCCCCGGCAACCGGAATACTAACATCCCTGGCAATCTTGAGGCTAATCTTCCAGGTGTTGTGCCAGGCAGTTATCATGTTTTCGTCCGCACCGATATTCTCAACAACATCAACGAAACCAATGAATCCGACAATCAGAACTTCTCCAGCGATTCAATTATCGTGGATGTTAGAGACCTTGCTGTGGGGGTTCCCGATTCTTCGACAATCAGTACCGGGCAACGCAAGTATTACAAGATAACTCCAGGGGCAGGTTACGATTTGAAATTATCGCTTGACATCGCACCATCGGGCTCTCCTGAAGTGGAATTCTTTGTGCGCCATGGCGAAGTCCCAGACCGAATACATTATGATTACCACTCTTACCAAACTCTAAATCCCCATCAGGTGATAAAAATTCCCAACACTCAGACTGGTACCTATTATGTGTTGGTTTCAGGGATACATACTCTCTCACCTTCAAGCTCTTACACGCTGCTTGCCACCAGCATGGCCTTTAGCATAGAATCGGTCTTTCCTCTGGCAATTGGTGATTCGGGTCAGGTCACACTCAAGCTCTATGGTGCAAGATTCGAGCAGGGCGCCACGGTTGCCCTGGTGGGCCCGGACACGCTTCAAGCCAACAAGGTGACCATCGAGGATCGGGTATTTGCCAAAGCTCGCTTCGACCTTAATATGGCGGAACATGGGCTTTATGATGTCGTTTTAGTGAATCCTGGAGGTGATTCAGCGATCTCGCCTCAAGGAGTGACTGTTGAAGCTGTCAAGTGGGGAGACATTGAGTTCAGAACGTATGGCAACCAAGAGGTTCGCCGCGGGGCAGAATTGATAGAGTTCGCACAGGTCATAAATCATAACAACGTAGATGTTCCCTATCTCACTGTTGCTGCTAGCTCCGCAGAAGATTCAGCAACAATAGACCTCAGGCTTGAGACTACGTGGGAAAGCTCTTTTCCTTCAGCGGATCAACGGGCTTTCCTACCTCCATCTTTTTACGTGGAAGGTGTTATGGTATCTTCAGTGATGTTGAGAGATATCCTCCCACAAGACACAGCGGAGCTGACATTGACGATCCAGTCGACGAGTTGGCAGCCGACACCATGCACTTTCACAGTTCTCTGGCACTACCGTTCGAGAGCAGATTATGTAAGAGCATTTCTGTATCAGTCCGAGTGGACGCGTCTAGAAATCTCCAAGCACGATTCACTTGTGCTCGCTCCTGAGATGGAAGGAATAATAGGCGATTCTGTTCTTTGGGAGAATGCAATGGTTAAGGCGGCGGTTGAGGCTGGGCTTTTTGATAGCTCTGATGTGAGCTCTTGCTCCTCGAAATCGTCTGTTCCTGGTTACTGTTCGGAGAATCAAAAATATCTCGTACGTGGCCCATGCCCAGGTTGGCATGAGTGGGCCGTTTGTGTGACATTCCATGTGGCCGCCTGGGTTGCGGTTTGCACTTCAGGGGGGACAGCAGCAGCCATAATTGCTGTAATTGGGCTCCATGGTACCTTCGCTTCTTGCGCGTATACAATCGCAAAAGAGGGAAGCCAAGAGTGCCAGAACCAAAGAGAATGTGAGCGAAGGGGACCTGGGTGGGAGTATGAGTTGCGGTGCGTTGTTATAGAGAATGACCCCAACCCTACCCCAGTTGGCGGTTGCCAAGGATACTGGCGGTACGAGTGTGTGTACAAGGCTCGACCTCGCGATCCAAATGAAAAAGTTGGTCCTACTGGCTCCAGTGAAGATAATTTAGTGCCAGTAACAAGTGTACTTCCCTATACGGTTTACTTTGAAAACACTCCAGATGCTTCGGCACCGGCAGTCAATGTCTCTGTAACAGACCAACTCGATAGCAACCTTGATTGGCGCACGTTCCGTTTGAATGAGTTCTCCTTCGGTGATACCGTTATAGAAGTTCCTTCTAATCGTAGTTACTGGCACACAACCGTCGCTCTCGATACACTTAATCAGATTGTTGACATAGATGCTGGCATAAATGCCTATACCGGCGAATTGCATTGGACTTTCGAGACTATTGACGCAAACACCGGTCAGCCGGTGGTAGACCCTCACCTTGGATTCTTACCTCCCGACGACAGCACTGGTCGCGGCGAGGGGCATGTTTCATATATAATCAAAGCAAAACAGGACTCGCCAGACGGCACTGAAATCAGAAACAGCGCTCTCATTGTATTCGACATCAACGACCCCATCCAGACCAACGAAGTGGTCAACGTGACCTACACTCCCTGGCCTGATCTGGTTGTTACGTCCGCCGGTGTGCAGTCCGGGTCATCGTATTTGATCGTTGGTCAACCTGCCATGCTGAAAGCGACTGTTCAGAACCAAGGTTTGGTTGACTGTGATAGTTTCTTTGTCAAACTATTTCTTGGAACTCCCAACAGCACAGGTTTTGAGGATAGCACTTTCGGAGACTGGGGCACTTCTTTTGGAGGCTGCATAATTACTAATGAGGAGAGCCATACTGGAAGATTAAGTGCTTTGCTGTACCCTCCAGGTCCTTCTGGCTTTGCCGGATGGATCTCCAGAGATTTTTCCCCTGGTCAACTGGACACCAGCAGATCGTGCGAGTTCTCAATTTGGGTGAAGGGAGAATGTCGGGTTTCGTATACCATCTCATATGCTGGTGGCGACTCCACTGCTTTCGATACTGTCTGGGTATTACAGACGGAATGGGAACTCGTAGAGCTACGGTTAAACCTAAAGAATTATCATAACATCACCAATGTCAATATCTTTATTAACCCTCCACGATTTTGCAGTGCCTATTGCGACGACATATGCTTTGGTGGAGTCTTAATCGGCGACACCTTGATTGATTTGCTCAGAGCCAGCCAATCCAAAGAGGTGGACTTCACTTGGATTCCTACGGATCCCATGGAAAATGCTGTTCTCTATTTCTATGCTGATTATGACGACTCGGTGCATGAAATGAACGAACAAAATAATCTCCGCACCTTGAGTGTAACGGTGGGATACGAGTGGGGTCCTGGCTGTCCTTTCGTGTATGCCTGGACTGGTAAGGAGTTTGAACAGGACAATACCATTCTGGCGGCAAGCGAGTTGAAAAACCGGAAGGTCAAAGACATCACGGACTACTATTTGTTGAAAAAGCCTCTGCAAGCCAAAGACGAACTGTACCGCCTTCAAATTCGGGAATTTGAGCAAGAAAAATCTTACTTGGACAACTTTGAGTTGCTTGCTGTAGATCACACGGCAGAGACTAAGGTCGGGGTTACTCCGGACGGTCATGTCTTCACCTATAAGGGTGAGATTTCTCCGATCAGTTGCGTCGATCATAATGGCCAGGATCAACTGTCAAAGATAATCAACCAGGATGGAGTCTATTATAGCTGCATAGGTCGTGGCTATCTGATTTTGAGCTTTGGCTCTCTGCAAGGACTCCCACCAGGCATTTTGTTGGGACCAGCTCCTCCCCTACCTGTGCTGAAAAAACCGATTGCTGGATTACCAGATGTCTCATTGAACGCCACTTTAGAAGTCCGGGATGGTGACGGAAGCTGGATTAAAGTGTTAGAGCTTCCTGCCAGACAGAATCCCGACTTTACCTTCACTTTCTTAGATAAAAAGTACCGGGATTCAGAGGGCACAGTAACCCTCAGAATATCCTGGGAAGATCACTATTCGGCGGATCGAATAGGATTCTTTGTGGTGAGTGACAGCCAACCCGCAATCGAGAAATACTCTTTGATCTCGGCAATCCATTCAGCCAAAGGGGAGGTGTCAACTCTTCTTTCAAATGGCGACCATAATTACGTAACATTGACGCCAAACGAGAACATTGAGCTCGTATTCTCAGGAGAAGAAGAAAAGTCTAACAAAGCAGAAGGTCTCTTAAGGGATTTTGTATTGGAATCTCAAGGTTTCTATGTCAAACTCGGAGCTGAGAGCTCAGAGGCGAGCTTGATCCCGAAAGAATTTACTCTTTTCCCCAACTACCCCAATCCGTTCAATCCACAAACTGTAATCCAGTATGCCTTGCCTCATGACTGCGAAGTGCAAATCACAATCTACAACATCATCGGACAAAAAGTAAGAGCCTTGGTTAACGAGAATCAGAGAGCTGGTTATCAGCGAGTTGAATGGGACTCCAAGAATGACGGGGGTGAAGAAGTAGCCAGTGGAATTTATTTCTACAGAATTAAGGCAGGCGAATTCACCCAGGCGAAAAAAATGGTGATACTCAAGTGATCCATCAGACTGATTGGACCCGTGTCGAAGCCCCGGCTGCATTTATTAAAGTGGCTGGGGCTTCCTTCAATGAGATTATGCAGAGACTGAAAGCCAGGCAAAATCAGGTATAGGTTCTTTCCAATGTAGCAAAGAAGTTCTAAAATCGTCCAATTGGGGACGCTTTTTTATATCTATTGATTAACAATCTGTTAGCCCCATATAAATGCTTTCATAATGCTTTTGATTCTGGATCATAGTTGCAGTAAACTGACCATTGATCAATGGAACAACCCAGTTTTGATAGGAGTTTATCTAGATTGCTTGGGCACGTTTAAGCTCGACCGCCTGTGCTTTCGAAACTTCAATATGGCTTTTTTGGCTCGAGAGATATGTATAAAGTGCAGGTATAATAAACAGGGTCAAACCAAGAGAAAACAGAAGCCCACCGATAATCACAATTCCCATCGATTCACGGCTTTTGGCGGCAGCACCGAGCGCCAGAGCGATCGGTAGGACACCGAAGACCGTCGCGAGACTGGTCATCAAGATCGGTCGGAATCGTTGGGACGCAGCGTCGATCACGGCTTCCCTAATCGATAATCCTTTAGCTTTGCGTTGATTGGCGAATTCAACGATCAGGATGCCGTTCTTGGTCACGATGCCGACCAGAGCAATAATGCCTATCTGGCTGAAGATGTTTAATGTTTGACCGAACAGCCAGAGCGACAGAACTGCCCCGGCGAGCGCCAAAGGCACTGTGAACATGATGGTCAACGGATCACGAAAACTCTCGAACTGCGCCGATAGAATCAGATATACTAAAATCAACGCCAGCACAAATGCGAAGACCAAAGTGTGCGAGCTTTCCGCATAGTCCTTTGCCGTGCCGGCCAGGCTGGTGGAAAATGACTCGTCAAGCACGCCGGAGGCTATTTTGTCCATCTCTTTGATCCCGTCACCGAGAGTGTATCCCTTGGCCGTAGACGCTGACACCGTCGCAGATACGTAACGATTGTAATGATAGAGCTGCGGCGGGTTGCTGCGATAGGACAACTTCACGATGTTGTCGAGTTGAACCAGTTCTCCGCGGCTGTTCCGGACATAGACGGAGCTTAAATCCAGCGGTTCATCCCGGTCCACCCGGTCTGCTTGCGCAATTACGGGATACTGTTTGCCATTCATAACGAAGTCACCGTATTGTTGTCCGCTGAAATAAAGCTGCAGCGTCTGGGCAATATCACTGACCGTGACACCCAGTGCCCTGGCTCGATCTCTGTCAATTTCGATAGTCAATTCCGGCTTATTGAATTTCAGATCCAAATCCGTGACCTGAAACACCGGATCCGTCTGAACCCTATCCATAAAGCGGGGCAACACCTCTTTTAACTTCTCTAAGGTCGGCGCCTGGATGACATACTGCACCGGCAGCCCTCTACCCCGACCGCCTCCTATAGTCTGTTCCTGAGTCACGTAAGTTCTCGCAAAGGTATAGTCCTTGAGTTCCCTGGTAAGCGCATCGGAAATTTCCTGCTGACTTCGCTTTCGGGCACCAGGGGGCACGAGACTGACTCTGACAAAGCCGTTGTTCACGCCGCTTCCGCCCATTCCACCACCGGTTACCGAAATGATCACGTCCTTCTCCGGCAGGGTGTCGACGATAGCCAGGATCTTTCCCATGTAGGCGTACATCGCCTCATAGGATGTCCCCTCCGGAGCGGTGGAATTGACCATCAGCCGGCTCTTGTCTTCCATGGGCGCCAGCTCCGAGCGGAGCCGTGATCCCAGCCCAAAAATGATCGCCACCGAAGCCGCCATGATCACCGGCGCTAACCATCTTTTGGAGATGAACAGACGCAACGATCGGTGATAACCCGAGATCAGTCGATTGAACCATTTCTCGCTTAATTCAAACAGCTTGTTCTCATGTTTGGTCTTATGCAAAATTCGCGAGCTCATCATCGGAGTCAGGGTGAGGGACACGAATGCCGAAATCAATACCGCACCGGCCACCACCACCCCGAATTCCCTGAACAATCGTCCGGTAAGACCCGAAAGGAACATGATGGGAAGGAACACGGAAGCCAGCGTAATGGTGGTCGAGATGATTGCAAAATAAATCTCCTTCGACCCCTCAAACCCGGCTTCAAGCGGATTTGCGCCCTTCTCAATTCTCTTGTAGATGTTTTCCAGCACCACGATGGCGTCGTCCACCACGATACCCGTGGATAACACAATTGCCAGCAAAGTAAGGATGTTGATGGAGAAGCCGGCGATATACATAATGAAGAAGGCGCCGATAAGCGATATGGGAATGGCCAGCATGGGGATGATAGTTGTCCTCCAATGGCGCAGGAAAATGAAAATCACGAGCAATACCAGAAGGAATGCGATCAGGAGGGTTTCAACCACCTCGAATATGGCTTTTCGGATGTTGGCCGTGGTGTCCATAGCGATGGTTACTTTGATGTCTTCCGGCAGATCTTTCTTTATTTGCTCCAGACGACGATAGAATGCGTCGGCGATGGCAATTTGGTTTGATCCGGATTGGGGAACAAGGACAACTGATACCATCGGAATACTGCCGTTGCCGAGCATGATGGAACGTTCATTTTCTGCGGTCAGAACGGCTCTGCCAACGTCTCTAAGCCTGACCACCGATCCGTTTGCTTCCTTGATTATGAGTTCGTTGAATTCTTCCGGTGTCGACAGCCGGCCGAAAGTCCGGATGGGCAACTCCGTGTTATAGCCTTCGATGCGACCAGAAGGCAACTCGACATTTTCCCGGTCCAAGGCATTTTTTACGTCCAGCGGTGTCAAACCTTGTGAAGCTAAGCGTGCCGGATCGATCAAGAGTTTGATGGCGTATCTTTTTTCGCCCCAGATTCCTACCTCACTGACCCCGGGTATAGTCTGCAAGCGCTCCTTGAACATGTCGTTGGCAAAAGCCGAAAGCTCCAGCAGGCTGCGCTTGTCGCTCTGTACGGTTATGGCGACGATGGGGCTTGCATCCGCATCGGCTTTGGAAACAGTGGGGGGATCGACGTCCGGAGGAAGGTCGTGTATGGTTCGTGAGACCCGATCACGCACGTCGTTCGCCGCCGCCTCCATGTCGACTCCCAGCTCAAACTCGACCGTGATCCTGCTTCTGCCGTCACTGCTCGAGGAGGTGAGCGAGCGAATGCCGGCAATTCCGTTGATCGACTCTTCGAGCGGCTCAGTGACCTGCGACTCAATGACGTCGGCGTTGGCGCCAGTATACGAGGTACTAACCGTGATGATGGGAGGGTCGACGTTGGGATACTCGCGCACTCCCAGATAAGAGTAACCGATTACCCCGAATAGAACTATCAGAAGAGATAATACTATGGAAAGAACGGGGCGATTAATACATACAGACGGCAGGTTCATGGGCGTCTATTTCTATTTAGTGTCCTATAAGTAAGTGACATACCAAGGTGGTCTCATGTCATTGCGAGCGACTGTCCCGCAGAGCGGGATCCGCCTTTGGCGGAAAAGGAGCGAAGTCCCGCCAATGGCGGGACTTCGGCTACGCCTCGCAACGACACTTATCACTCTGCTTTGCAAAATTCAATAATTGCTTTTGAGGTCTTTTATCTCCACCGCTTTACCATCAGCGAGCTGAAGCAAGCCGGTGACGACAAGTGTATCCTGCGGATTTAATCCTTCCAGTATTTGAATACTGCTTTCGGTGCGGATGCCGGTTTTTACCGGGACCGAGCGAACCTTGCCATTGACGCAGAGGTAGACCTTTTCTCCAGTCATCTCCGGGATGACCGATTCTGAAGGAATCACTATGGCATTGGGCAATTGTTCGAGCGTAAGTTTGACCTTGGCAAAAGAGCCGGGAATCAAATCTCCATTGGGATTGGGGATTTTAGCCCGCGCCCTAATAGTTCGGGTTTCTAAGTCTATCTTTGATTCCACCGCATAGACCGAACCCTTATACTGTTCCTTGGAATCACCCACCAGAACCGTGATTTCGGTCCCTTTTTTTATTTGCTTCACGTATTTTTCCGGCACGGAAAATTCGACCTTTATTGGGTCAACATCCTGCATGGTCGCAACCAGCATATCTGTGGAAACATAACTTCCTGGGCTGACGTATCTTAACCCTATTATTCCGTCAAAAGGCGCAACTATTTCCGTTTGGGCAAGCTGAGCCTCGATGACTTCCTTTTCGGCTT
>Ga0315289_10002695_pt1 | contig 27144 bp, 23 predicted proteins | sample YL17G11_40_MG_FD_203452 | JGI IMG/M metagenome (GOLD analysis project Ga0315289, IMG submission 203452) | Sediment microbial communities from Yellowstone Lake, YNP, Wyoming, USA - YL17G11_40 | ecosystem: Environmental > Aquatic > Freshwater > Lake > Sediment | place: USA: Wyoming | collected...
TTATCAACAAGGTGGACCGCAAGGACGCCGAACCGGCGCGCGTGCTCAACGATACGTTCGATCTTTTTGTGGAGCTCGGCGCGAACGACGAACAGCTGGATTTTCCTGTTGTCTACGCGCAGGCCACAATCGGGCAGGCCGGATTCGGCCCCGAGCTCAGCCCGGACCTTCAACCTTTGTTCCAGACCATTCTGCGTCACATCCCCGCCCCCAAGGTCGACCCGGAGGCTCCGCTGCAGATGCTCGTCACGAGCCTGGGATATGACGACTATCGCGGCGTGACCGCCGTCGGGCGCATCTTCGCGGGCACGATCAAGGCCGGACAGGCCCTCGCGCGCCTGACCATTGACAATAGAAATCTGGCGGAGCGGGCGGGTTACCTGTACGTCCATCAAGGCCTGCACAAAGTCGAGGTCGAGGAAGCGCGCGCGGGGGAAATAGTCGCCCTGGCCGGTTTGGAGGGAATCACCATCGGCGAGACTCTCGCCGATCCGCTGAATCCGGTCGCCTTACCGACCATCAAGGTGGAAGAGCCGACCGTGCGCATGACCTTCGGCGTCAACACCTCGCCGTTTTCCGGACGCGAGGGCACGTGGGGCACTTCGCGCAAACTCCGCGATCGCCTGTTCGACGAGCTGCGCACGAATGTGTCGCTGCGCGTAGAGGAGACCGAAAGCGCCGATACGTTTCTGGTCTCCGGGCGCGGCGAGCTGCATCTCGCGATTCTGATCGAGACCATGCGCCGCGAAGGTTATGAATTCCAGGTCTCGCGCCCCGAGGTGATTCTACGCGAGGCAGAGGACGGCTCCATGCTCGAGCCGTTTGAAGAGGTTCACATTGAAACGAGCCCCGAAACGGTGGGTGTCGTCGTGGAAATGCTCGGCGGGCGGCGCGGCAAGATGCTCGACATGCAGAATACCGGCGACGCTCGTGTGCGGCTCATCTATCTCGTCCCGACGCGCGGGCTGCTCGGTTTTCGCTACCAGTTCCTGACCGCCACGCGCGGCGTTGGCATCATACACACGCTGTTCAGCGGTTACGACGAGATGGCCGGAGCGATGAACACGCGCTCCAACGGCTCGCTCGTGGCCTGGGAGCCCGGCCTGACGACGAATTTCGGCCTGAAGAACGCCGAAGATCGCGGCATGCTGTTCCTTGGGCCTGGCGTGGAGGTGTACGAAGGAATGGTGGTCGGCGAATATACCCGCCCCGGCGACCTGGAGCTCAACGTCTGCAAGAAAAAGCACCTGACGAATATGCGCTCGTCGAACAAGGACATCGAAATCCGCCTGACGACGCCGCGTTCGATGTCGCTCGACGAGGCGATCGAGTACCTCGCCGACGATGAGCTGCTCGAAGTCACTCCGCTCGCGTATCGCATTCGCAAGCGCACCCTGGGGAGCGATGCGCGCGGCAAGCAGACCAAGAGGGCGAAAGAGGCCTTGCTGGACGAATAAGTCACGGGCGGGTCCGTCTCCGCCGGTACGGAAAAGAGCTCGACTCTGCGTCTGGCGGGCTAAGAGGGGGAGGGTCGAGGGGGGCGGCGCGGCGGCGGAGCGGTTCGCGCGCATCATTCGACAGAGATTCATCGAAATCGGAGGCGACAAGGTCCACCTGTCCGCCACGTTCGGCGTCACCGGCTTCGACCGCGCCTCGATCGACGAATCGATCGACATCAATACAGAGGAGCCGACCGGACCCCCTTCATTTGATCAAAACGATCTTTTTCGTCGACGTGCAGTCCCCGGCTTCGAGACGGCAGAAATAGATGCCGCTCGCGCAAGCGCTCGCCTTCCACTGAACGGAATGCTCGCCCGCGGCCTGAACTCCGTCCACAAGCACCGCGACCATCCTCCCCGATGCGTCAAAGACGGAAATGCGCACCCGCTGCCGTTCGGGCAGGTAGTACTGCACGCGGGTGACGGGATTGAACGGGTTCGGAGCGGCCGCGCGCAGCTCCGGCTTGCGGCCGCGATCGCCCGGTTTGTCATCCGGTTTATCATCGGGCTTCCCCACGAAGACGACGCAGTCCACGGCCGAGAAAGGGGTACCGTCGCGAAGGGCTCCGGTGAGGGTCAGCGCGCGCTTCTCGCCGCGGACGGGCGCGCCTCCCTCGTCGAGGGCCCGGGCGATCTCCTGATTGCTGAACTTCAGCGCGAGATCGAGATTGCCGTCGGGTCCTTCGGACGTGCACGCGCACGGAGACACATCCGCGACCGGCCGGGAAACGTCCTCGTAACGCGGCTTCTTGTCGAGGGGCCCCACGCCTTCCAGACGCACCGAAGCGATATCGATATCGCGGACGCTGAAGTTTCCGCTTCCCAGTATCGCAACGGGCAGAACGCCGCCTTTCTTCGGATTATCCCCGGCCGCGAAATCGGCCCTGTTCATATTGAAGGGATTCGGGCAGGAGCCCGGACGAATATCCATGGCGGCCTGAATCTCGATAGTCCTCCCGAGGGTCCAGTGGACTTGCGTTTCTTTCCCCGCGACACCGGTCCTGAAATTGAGACTGTCCGATGTCTCGAAGCCGCAGAATTCGAGAAATAGCTCTTCCTCCGCGCAATCGCTGTTGACCCAGACAAGGGCGCCCGGAGGCACGTCGATGGGATCCGCGAGCTCAGGCCGGCATCCGTCCACAACGACCTCCTGAGCGGGCCCGCGGACTGGCGTCTCTCTGCCCTCGATACCGGTCATACGATCTCTGTCGAGATCGTACCAGGTGCCGTTGAAGAGGCGCTGCGCTCTCGCGGCATTATCGAGCATCCCCGTGAGACCCTCCCCGGCGACGAACCCGATGTGCAGCTCGATCGATTCGCCCGGCAAGAGCCGCACAAACGGCCCCGTGCTCATGAGCGAACGGTAATCCCCCGGAACGACGGAATTCCTGTCGATCTGATGGCTCGCCATGATCTCATAGCGCTGGAAATCGTTGTCCGGATCGCCGCCGTTCTCATAGGGCTGATTGCCGCTGAAAGCCCGATAAGTAACGACCGCGACTTCAGCAGGCGCCTTCTGGCGGAGCGGATCCACGGTATGTCCCAGGAGCATGCAGCCGAAATATCCCGGCGTCCGCCCCGCGTCCCCGTCCACATCGAAGCCGTACATGATATTGAGAAACGCAGGCCCAAGCTCGGTGCACCCCGTTCCGAAAAAGGCGTTCGCGGCGTCATCGGTCCAATAATTGGGGGTGGTTCGCGGCCCCACGTCGAAGTCGGCGAGCATCCCGAGATAGACCTGCTCGAGGACCTCCCCCCCGGTATTGGTGATCCTCAACGTAACCCCGACGAAATCGTCGAAGCGCGGGTCGTCCCATTGATAGCTCTCCTGCTCGACCATGACGTGCAGGGGCCTGTGCTTCGGATAGATCTGCGAAGAGGCCGGCTGATCGTCGGTATACCAGCTGGTGAACATCTGCTTCGAGATCGCGGCGAAGTCCTCGTCGACGCGACCGTCGCCATCGTTGTCGCGCCCGTCGAGACGGTCCTCGTCGATGAGCCCGTCGCGATCGTCGTCGGCGCCGGGAAACGGGTAGCGGTTGCCTCCCGCGGCGCCCTCGTACGTTCGATACAGTATGTCGATCGGATCCTGTGTCGGCCTGAATTCCATCTCGAAGGCCGCGGTCGATACCGACGGGATCCCGCCGGCGATCGCTCCGATCCAGAGCCCGGCGACATAGAGGTATTCTATGCCGCTCCCCGCGGGCCATTGCGCCGAGGGAGCGAAGGAAAACGGAAGTGCCGCAGACGGCATCGATCCGAAGATGCCCCAGTTGCTCATATGCATCTGGAGCTGGCCGACGTTATGAACGAAGCTCCCGTCGAGCACGAGCACGCGATCGGGACCGAGATCCTCTTTCCCGGACCGATCCGCATCGAGATTCCTGGAGTACGAGTTCCCCGGCACACAGGGCGCCAGAGCAACCCAAACGAGCAGACCCATGAAAATGATAGAGCGGTTTCGCATATCGACAGCCCCCTTTCCCACAAAAGGCCTTCGACATCTATGTGGAATGCGGCGATCGAGACCGCATTTGATTTCGGTATACGATTGGCGTTTTTCGAGTCCGGATCTTGCAATGAAAATATAGCGCGCCGCCGCACGCGGCGCCAATGAAATAAGACATGGCGGGGGTTACTTGCGTTCGAGGAGCTTCAGGTATTCGCCGTAGCCTTCTTTCTCCAGGTTTTCCTTCGGTATGAACCGCAGAGCCGCCGAGTTGATGCAGTAGCGGAGCCCCGTCGGCCGGGGGCCCGTCGGGCAAAACGTGCCCGAGGTGTGAATCGCCGCGCTTGCGCCGAACCTCGGTGCGCGTCGAGAGCAGACTCCGGTCTTCCTTCTCTGCGACAGCGCCCGGATCGAGGGGCTTCGTGAAACTCGGCCACCCCGTACCGGAATAGGGTATCAATCGGGAACCGGAAGCCGCAGACGCACCGCCTCCGCGCTATCATCCCCCGCCACAGTTCTGCCGGTCGCCTCTCGGGTGAGCCGGGAACTCCGCGCACATGATCTCATTTTCCCGCCCGCGCAGGCGGGAGGCGGCGCGGTCGCCGCGGACCTCACGGCCATCCGATAGACCGCCGCGCGATCCGAACAATCCGCGAACAGACGAAGCGCTCCCCCCGCGGGGAGCGCTTCATGGTATCGGTTGACGGGGGGTAACGTATCAGCGATAGATCGCCTTGATCGTGCTCCAGGAGCTCGCTTCGGTTCCGACGGGCAATATGGGCTCGACGCGTATCACGTGGTTCGCCGCGTCGAGCGTGACCGACGCGCACGCATGATCGCTCGCGGTTCCGATGACCGCATCGATGCACAGCGTGTACGTCCCGGCGGGCACGAACTGCGGGGCCGGGACCACAAAGGTATGCGTGAATGAGATGCCCGCGGGTATGAGGGCCAAAAGCCTTATCCTCCCGATGAGCGCGAGATCCCTCTCGAGCGTGATCGTGAAGGTCGCGACCGCCGAACACGATCCGCAGTTCTTCGCGTAGAAGTAGAGGCTGAGCATGTCATACGGAGTGTGCGTGATGATGCTCGCGCCGAGATCCACGTCGATGCAGCTCTCGGCCGCGGCGGGCATGCTCCAGAGCATAAGCGTACAAACGCATGCGATTATGAGCAGAGATTTCATGGATTTCCCCTCCAGACTTGATAGCCGCTCGATATTCTGCTTCCTACCATGTTTTATTGTAGCATAAACTGGCGGAGAACTCAAGGTCTAAAGAGGCTCCGGGAACGCCTCAAGAAGCAGCGACTGAAAAGCGGCCAGAAGAGCAGATGACCGGGTCCGGCGCATGTGTGGAGTTTTGTCTTATTTGTTTCTTTTTCAATGCCTTGCGTTTTTTGACGAGTTCACTGACCTGAAAGGTGAACGGCTGCGCCGGGTGGTCGCGGTCGTGGCGATGCTCGTAACCCTCCGCTACCTCTACTGGAGGGTCACGGCGACCTCCAATCAATCTGCGCTTATCTTTTCTCGTGGGCGCTCTGGGTCGCCGAATGTTTCGGCACGCTGACGACGTTCCTCTTCTTCTTCGCGGTTTGGCGGCCGCTCTCGCGAGTAGCGCCCGAGCCGCTCGCGGTTCGGCCTCGCGCATTCGACGGCCGAGTTTATCGCGATCTTCGACGCCGACACGTCGCCCGCCCGCTATCATCCTCCGCCCCAACTCTGCCGGTCGCCTCTCGGGCGAGCCGGGAACACCTCGCACATGGCCTCATTTTCCCGCCTCCCGATGACGCCCGATCAATGGTATTAATTGACGAATGAGCATCCAGAGCGATATACCCGTCCATGGACGTCTTCTTTTCCGTAGAGAGTATTGATGCGCAGGTGGGATCATTATCTTCTCTGGCGGCGGCGGCTCCTCGGCGAGACCGGGCGGGAAGCCTATGAACGACTTATCGAGGAATATGCCGTATCAGAGACCCTGTGGTTTGATGCGGGCTGCGGTCACTTTTTCTTTCATGACCGGAATCGCGAGCAGCGCATCCGTTCCAATGTACCAACCTCGTTCGGGTGCGATCTCAATTCCGCCGCATTGAAGGCGTCTTCTCCGAACGCAGTCGTCGTACAGGCCGACCTGGCGGCAATTCCATACCGAGCGCAAACCTTCGACCTCGCGACGATGAATCACGTAGCCGAACACCTGGCCGATCCTCTCGCGGTGTTCAAAGAGATCGCACGCGTCCTCAAGCCGCGTGGTCACTTCATCATGCACACTCCGAATGTCCACTCCTATTATGCTTTGGGGGCACGGCTGTTGCCGGAATCAACCAAGGTCGCAGCGGCCCTCCGGCTGCATGGCCGAGTCGCGGACGACGTTTATCCTACCTTGTATCGCGCGAACTCTCCTCAAGAGATTTCTGCTCTATTGGGGGCGGCCGGCTTCAGGAATATTCGGATCCTCGTTCGTCCGACCGAAGCGACCACGGCAGTATTATGGCCGCCACTATGGGCCGCGGAGCTGCTCTTTGTCCGTTTGACTCCCCGCCGTTGGTGGACGAATATCTGCGTCGTGGCGGAAAGGAGCTCATGATCCTTTCACTTCGAGAGACCAACCGGGAAGCAGCCGGCCAAGAAGGACTCGATCTGCAACGATTGCCAAGATCACTCCAGCACCGAGCATCCCGTGTCCGTTTGCCCACTCTGGGACCGATGACTTCCCCGCAGAACCTTCCTACCACCCGATCACGCCCGATCAGCGGTGCTCCGAAGGCAATCTCTACACCACGAATCACAGACATCCGCCCCAATCCGTGACCTTCCCCCTTTTACTCCGCCACACTCAAAGCTGATCTTTTCTTTGAATATCCCGGGGCGCGCCGTGCCTACTCCCTCGTCAAGTGCCGATACCTTATCCGATGGGGCTGGTCGGCGGCGGCGCCGAGGCGGCTGTGCCTGTCCTTCTCGTACTCCGAGTAATTCCCCTCGAACCAGAACACCGAGCTCTCCCCCTCGAACGCGAGAATATGCGTGGCGATGCGGTTTGACGAAATTCGTCTATCCTGAAGAGGCTCGCGTTCAATGGGAAGAACGAAGAACCGGTGATCAGCCGTCATCGCCTTCCTTGAGCTCCTTCAGCCGGTGCCGCACCACTTCCGCCTTCGCCATGTAGATCACGTTCTCGGCGATATTCGTCGTGTGGTCGCAGACGCGCTCGAGGAATCGCGCGATGAGAAGGAGCTGAACCGCCCGAGGCGCGGTTGAGCCGTCCTTCACCATGTAGTCGTTGATGAGCTCCTTCTGGATGGCGTTTCTCAGCACGTCGGCCTCGGAATCCGACAGGACGACCTTCCTCGCGAGATCGGCGTCGCTTCTTACGAACGAATCGATGGCCATCCGGACCATGTTCTGAGCCACCTGAGCGAGCTTCGGGATATCCACGAGCGGCTTCAGGAGGGGCTTGTCGACCAGCTCGAGCGTCCGCTGAGCGATGTCGACGGCGATGTCGGCGATTCGCTCGAGCTCGAGATTGATCTTCATGCCGGTCGTGATGAATCGCAGATCCTTCGCCATCGGCTGGTGGAGCGCTATCATCTCGATGCACTTCTCGTCGATGTCGAGCTCGAGCTTGTCGATGGCGGCGTCGCTCTCGATGACGCTCCGGGCGAGCTTGCTGTCGCGGGTCTTGAGCGCCTCGATCGACTTGTAGACGGCCTCCTCGGCGAGCGCTCCCATCCGCAGGACACTGTTCTTCAGTTCGAACAGCTCGATGTCAAAATGCCTCTCCATGGATCCTCCTTAGCCGTACCTTCCTGTTATATATTCTTCAGTGCGCTTGTCGCGCGGCGCGGTGAATATCTCGTCGGTCTTCCCGAACTCCACGAGCTCGCCGAGAAGCATGAAGCCCGCGTCGTCGGAGATTCGCGCCGCCTGCTGCATACTGTGGGTGACGATCAGAATCGTGTAATCGCGCTTCAGTTCGCGCATGAGTTCCTCGATCCGGACCGTCGCCTGCGGATCCAGCGCCGAGCACGGCTCGTCCATGAGCAGCACGTCCGGTTTCACCGCGAGGAGCCGCGCGATGCAAAGCCGCTGCTTCTGCTCGAGCGAGAGCCTGAGCGCCGATTTCTTGAGCCGGTCCTTGAGCTCGTCCCAGAGGAGGACGCTCCGGAGGCTCTGCTCGACGATCCCGTCGAGCTGCTCCCGCTTCGCGCTGACGCCGCGGATCCGCTCCCCGAAGAGGATATTCTCATAGATGGACAGGGGGAACGGATTGGGGCGCTGGAACACCATCCCGACCTTCTTCCGCAGATTCACCAGGTCGGTGCTCGAATCGAGCGCGTCGAGGTCGTCGATCAGCGCCTCACCTTCCGTCCGGACCCCCTCGATGAGATCGTTCATCCGGTTGAACACGCGCAGCAGCGTCGACTTGCCGCACCCCGACGGACCGATGATGGAGGTGATCCGGTTCGCCTGGAAGGCAACGTTCACATCCATCAAGGCGTGGAAATCGCCGTACCAGAGGTTGAGATTCTTCGCGACGATCTTGTTCATTATCCGAACTTCCCGCTGATGTAGCCGTCGGTGCGCCGGTCCGAGGGCGCCGTGAAGATCTTCTCGGTCCTGTCGATCTCGATGAGCTCGCCGCCGAGGAAGAACGCGGTCCGGTTGCCGACGCGCGCCGCCTGCTTCACGTTGTTCGTGACGAGCACAATCGTGTACTTCTGCTTGAGCTTGAGCATGGCGTCTTCCACCTTCGCGGTGGAGATCGGATCGAGCCCCGAGCACGGCTCGTCGAAGAGGATCACCTCGGGCTCGACCGCGAGCGTCCGCGCGATGCACAGGCGCTGCTGCTGCCCGCCCGACAGCTTGAAGGCCGACTCATAGAGCCGATCCTTGACCTCATCCCAGAGGTACGCCTGCCGGAGCCCCGTCTCGACCCGTTCCGCCAGCTTCGCCCTGCCTCTGAGGCCGTGCATACGCGGCCCGTACGCCACGTTGTCGAATATCGAGAGCGGCAGCGGGAGCGGCAGGGCGAACACGGTTCCCACCCTCCTGCGCAGCGTCTCCACGGCGATTTTCCGGATATCCTGGCCCTCGAGCGCAACCGATCCGCCCATCCTGAAGCTGGGCTGCAGGTCGTTCATACGGTTCAGCATCCTGAGGAACGTCGTCTTGCCGCTATTCGATGGCCCGATGACGCTCAGGATCTCGTTGGCATTGATCTCGATGCTCACGCCTTTGAGCGCATGGACGGCGCCGAACCAGATATCGAGCTTGTCGACCTTGAATATCACCATTTCTTCTTCATCCTGAACTTGTACCGGATAACGATCGCGACCAAGTTCATGGACAGCACGAGCGCAAGCAGCACGAACGCCGTGCCGTACCGCACCTTCTCGTCGACGTTCGGCACCTGGGTCGAGATGACGTAGAGATGGTACGGCAGCGCCATCGCCTGATCGAATATGGATCCGGGAAGTTGCGGGAGGTAGAAAGCCGCGACGGTGAACAGAATCGGGGCGGTCTCCCCCGCGGCCCTCCCGAGGCCCAGGATCGTGCCCGTGAGGATACCCGGAATCGCGTTGGGCAGGACGATGTGCTGGATCGTCTGCCACTTGCTCGCGCCGAGCGAAAGGCTCACCTCGCGAAACGACTGCGGCACGCTCTCGATCGCCTCGCGGGAGGCCGTGATGATCAGCGGCAGGATCATGATGCCGAGAGTGAGCGATCCCGAGAGGATCGAGGCGCCGAGCTTGAAGAATACGACGAAAAGCGCCAGCCCGAAGAGCCCGTATACAACCGACGGAACGCCCGCGAGGTTCACGATCGAGAGCTTGATGAGCCTCGTGAGAACGTTGTCCTGGGCGTATTCGCTCAGATAGATCGCCGCGAGCAGCCCGATCGGCAGGGCGAAGACGATCGCGCCCGCCACGAGATAGAGCGTCCCGACGATCGCGGGGAATATCCCGCCCGCGCGCATTCCCTGCCGCGGAATATCCGAAAGAAACTGCCACGTGATCGCGGGCAGCCCTTTCTCGATGATGATGACGACGATAGCGCCGACGAGCGCCACGATCAGGAGATTCGCCAGAAAGAGGAAGGTGAAAGCGATTTTCTGCGTCCGATACGGATTGCCCATCATTGCCTCTTGTGCAGGAACAGATCCGCCGTCACATTGATCGCGAAGCTGATGACGAAGAGAACGATTCCTATGGCGAAGAGAGCGAAGTAATGCTCGCTCCCCACCACCGCCTCGCCCATCTCGGCCGCGATCGTCGCGGTCAGGGTCCGCACCGGGACAAACAGGCTGTGCGGGATCACGGCGGCGTTTCCCGTGATCATCATGACCGCCATCGTCTCGCCGATCACCCTTCCGATCCCGAGCATGATCGCGGCGAGGATGCCGCTGGAGGCGGCCCGCAGCATCACGCGCCAGATCGCCTGCCAGTGCGTCGCTCCCATCGCGAGCGCCCCCTCCTTGTACGTCCTGGGCACCGAATAGAGCGCGTCTTCCGCGATCGAGACGATCGTGGGCATCGCCATGAAGGCGAGCATGATCGATCCCGAAAGCGCCGTGAGCCCCGTCGGCAGGTGGAACACGTTCTTGACGAGAGGCACGAGCGTCACCATGCCGATGAATCCGATGACGACGCTCGGGATGGCCGCCAGGAGCTCGATCCCCGCCTTGAGAATCTCCTTGAGTCGCTTGGGGGCGATCTCGGCGATGTAGATCGCGCATCCGACGCCGATCGGTATCGAGATGATCGCCGCACCCAGGGTAACGACGAGGGAGCCGAGAATCAGGGGAAGTATCCCGAGCTGGGGCGGATCGGAAATCGGATACCAGCTCTTGCCTGAGAGAAACGCGGCGGGGCTCACCGTCTGAAATACCGCGAAACCCTCTTTGAGCAGGAAAAGAAAGATCAACACGACAAAGAAGATAGAAGCCACGCCGCAGACGAGGATGAGCTTCTCTATGATGAATTCACGCAGCTTGCGCATACGCTCTACTGCTTCACCGGCACGAAATCGGTGGCGAGCACTATGTCCTGACCTTCTTTCGAAAGCACGAAATCGACGAACTTTTTCACGAGGCCTTGCGGAGCGCCGTTCGTGTAGAGAAGGAGCGGCCTCGATATGGGATAGCTGCCGTTGAGAACGTTCGCGATGATAGGGGACTCATACGGCGACCCGGCGTCCTTGGCGATCAGGACGGGCTTTTGCTTCTTGGAGACGTACCCCATTCCGTAGTATCCGATCGCGACCGGGTTTCCGGCCACCTCGTCGGCGATCGCCTGGGACGAGGAGAGCATAAGCGCCGTCGGCGCGAACTCCTCCTTGCTGGCCGGATCCATCTTCCGCAGCACGTGCTCCTTGAAATAGACGTGCGTGCCGGAGTTGACCTCGCGCGAGAGCACGACGATCTTCTCGTTCCCACCCCCGACGTCCTTCCAGTTTACGATCTTGCCCGAGAAGATGCCCGCCAGCTGATCCATCGTGAGCTTGTCGACGGGATTGGCGGGATTCACGACGACGGCGAGACCGTCGAGCGCCACCTTGATCTCGTTCGACGTCACGCCGCGCTTCTTGGCAAGTGCTATTTCATTGTCCTTGATGTTTCGCGAGCTCATGGCGATATCGCAGGTGCCGCTGATGAGGCTCGAAAGCCCCGTGCCGGAGCCGCCTCCCGTGACGGCGACGAACTCGCCCGGGGTCTTCTCCATGTATTTCTCCGCCCACGTCTGAGCCAGATTCACCATGGTGTCCGAACCTTTGATCTGGATCGAGTTCTTCTTCCCCCCGAACGTGCAACCCGCAAGCACGACCATCGCCGCGACGAGCAGTATTCTTCTGAACAAGGCCTCCTCCTTATGATCGTTCCTGTACTCCGGTCCGGGAAGTGAACATTAATCGAATCGGGGCGCCATTTCAACAATTTATCGAGAAGCTCATCGAGGCGATCGGGACAGCTTTCGGTCGCAATGCGTAACTCATCGCAGCGGCGCTCGTTAGACCCGCTCCGCCGGGCCTCGGCGGCGTCATCGAGAAGGCGGAGCAGCGCGGCGGCCAAGTCGGCCGCGTTCCTGAATGGCTTTCAGCGCATCGGACAAGACCTTCAGGACGAGCCTGTCTTTCTCCCTTCCCGCCGCTTCTTTGCTGGCAATGATCCGCTCCAGCTTCAGCACGAGTACTTTTATCCGACCGAGAGGTATCTTGATCGCATGTTTCTTTTCCTCGTCGAATACGCCCAGCCCGTCCATGGTGAGAACGATATCGAAGAGCTCGATCCCTTTGCCGGCGAACATCGGCGCATTCCTCGCCGTCGGAGGAACGTAAGCGCCGCGAACCCTTTTCAGGGCCCTTTCAAGACCGGGATCCGGAAGCGTGCGAAACCACAGATCGATATCCTGAGTCACGACGGGCGCTCCCTGAAGGGCGGCGGCAGAAAGCCCCACGATCATGAACTCGACTTTCTGTCGAACGAGCTCCTTCAGGAACTCCATTTCCCGGTCACCAAAGATCAACGAATCGGCCACGACGCAACGCCCTCCTCAACCGCTCGACAGGCCTCTCATTCAGCAGAAGCAGCGTATGCCTGATATTGTCTCGATCGACCCCCGGATACCGCTTCGAGATGCGCTCTGATTCGGCAACCAGGGATTTCATGCGTTCAACCGGCGTATCCGTCTCTTCGAGCAAGGCCGATACGGAAATATCCAGGCGCTCCGCAATGCGGATCAGGGATATCGGCACAACGCAGTCCTTGCGGGCCAGACAATAGAACGCATTTCGACTGACCCCGGCTTCGCGCAGCATTTCCCCGGTGTTCAGACCTTTCCGGCCGCATTCGTATTCGACCTTATCCATGGAAATCTTCATATTCATAGTGTACCAATATATGGTACATTTGTCAACCGAGAAAAACCGCTCGCGGGCCGCGGGGATCGATGCGCCCCGCGCCTACTCCCTCGTCAAATGCCGGTACCTGATCCGATGGGGCTGGTCGGCGGCGGCGCCGAGGCGGCTGTGCCTGTCCTTCTCATAGTCCGAGTAATTCCCCTCGAACCAGAACATCGAGCTGTCCCCCTCGAACGCGAGAATATGCGTGGCGATGCGGTCCAGGAACCAGCGGTCGTGGCTGATCACCACGGAGCATCCGCCGAAGCTCTCGAGCGCATCTTCGAGCGCGCGCATGGTGTTCACGTCCAGATCGTTGGTGGGCTCGTCGAGCAGGATGACGTTCGCGCCTTTTTTCAGCACACGGGCAAGATGCACACGATTCCGCTCGCCTCCGGACAGCATGGACAGTTTCTTCTGCTGATCCGTTCCCGAAAAATTGAACCGGGCGACATAGGCGCGCGAATTGACTTCGCGGTCGCCGAGGGGAATCAGGTCCTTGCCGTCCGAAATCGTCTCCCACACTGTTTTGTCCGGATCGAGGCTCCGGTCCTGATCCGCGTAGGCAAGCGTCACCGTCTCGCCGACGCGGACGGTTCCGGAATCCGGCCTTTCCTCCCCCGTGATCATCCGGAACAAAGTGGTCTTGCCCGCGCCGTTCGGGCCGATCACGCCCACGATGCCGCCGGGCGGCAGCGAAAAGCTCATGTTCTCCATCAGAATGTTGTCTCCGTATGCCTTGACGACATTCTCGGCCTGAATCACGACGCCGCCCAGACGCGGTCCGGGAGGAATGAAAATTTCAAGCTCCCGTGCGCGCTGTTGGCTTTCCTTGGAGAGCAGATTCTCATACGACTGGATGCGCGCCTTGGACTTGGCCTGGCGCGCCCTGGGCGCCATCCGGACCCACTCGAGCTCCCGTTGAAGCGTTTTCTGGCGATCGGATTCCGCTTTTCCCTCTTGCGCGAGCCTGCCCTGCTTCTGTTCCAGCCAGGACGAATAGTTGCCCTTCCACGGAATACCCTCGCCGCGGTCCAATTCGAGAATCCATCCGGCCACGTTGTCCAGAAAATAGCGGTCGTGCGTGACGGCGATGACCGTCCCGGCGTATCGCTGGAGGTGCTGTTCGAGCCAGGCCACGGTCTCCGCGTCCAGATGGTTCGTGGGCTCATCCAGGAGGAGGATCCCCGGCTTCTGAAGCAGAAGGCGGCAGAGCGCCACGCGCCGCTTCTCTCCGCCGGACAGGACCTTCACGGGCGTTTCCCCCGGGGGGCATCGCAAGGCATCCATGGCCATTTCAAGCCGCGAGTCGAGATCCCACGCGTCGAAATGGTCGAGCTTTTCCTGAACCTGCCCCTGGCGCTCGATGAGCTTCGCCATCTCGTCGTCCGATAGAGGCTCCGCGAATTTCTCGTTGATCCGGTTGAACTCGCTCAGCAGGTCCATGATCTGCTTCACCCCCTCCTCCACGACCTCCCGCACCGTCTTGGACTCGTCCAGCTTGGGTTCCTGCTCGAGCATCCCGATAGTATATCCGGGAGAGAGAACGGCCTGGCCGTTGAACTCGGTGTCAGTGCCCGCAAAGATGCGGAGGAGCGAGCTCTTGCCCGATCCGTTCAGTCCGATGACGCCGATCTTGGCGCCGTAGAAATAGGAGATAGAAATGTCCTTGAGCACCTGCCTCGTGCCATAGAACTTGCTCACGCGCATCATCGAGTAGATGATCTTGTCGGGCGGGGGGTTGGCCATGGGATTATTTGTCCCTCCTGAACTGTCAACCGGGATCGTGAATTCCCACGCTTATATCTTCAGCTTGTCATGCAGGATCCTGAACGTCTCTTCTGCGTGGCCTTTTGAAGACAGACCCACGACGACATGTCTTACGGTTCCAAGGGCGCCGATGTACTCATACGCTTCCCGGGGTTTGATCGAACCGGATGCCAGCGTGGCCATCGCGAGAACGGTATGACTGTACTTTTTCATGGCCTCCTCGCAGGCTTCGCGACTCGGATTCATGAGAAACCCCTTCTTGTTGACGGCGGCCATTACCAAGGCATTTTCAATGCCTGCCTTTTCCAGGAGCCGGCAGAAAAGAGGGTAGTTCAAGGTTCCGTACGCGGGAATTGTGTCGTACCTCTTTCTGATATAGCCGTCAAAACTTTTGATAATCATTGTCATATCGTATCCCAGTATCAGATCGCACAGGCAGTTATGCAGAAAGATCGCCTTTATGGCAAGGCCGCGAAAAGGAATGAGTTCTACATCGATCAACCGGTGTGTTATTCCGAGATAGTCTTGGGTCATTACGTTATATCCGCTCGTCATGAAATATTTCACTCTCTGCGGAAAGGTCTGGCCACGCAGCATGGCCTTCACGGTCTTGTAGACGCCCATTTCAGTGACCATGCTGACGTACTTGACGATATAGGGGACGTTGACGTAAACGCCGAGTTCCTTTTTCAGGACCGGATCCGCTCTCATCATATCCGTGATCTGGTATATCGCCGGATGCGTCGAGAACATGACTCCCTTGACACCATTGTCGAGGGCGTAGTAGAGCGTCTTCCTGATTTCGGAAACATCCTTGAATTTTTCGTACGTTTCCTGCCCTTTGTCCTGAGACATATGATTGACGCCGAAAAACTGATTGTCGCCCAGTATGATGCTGTCTATGGCCGCGTCGCTCATAGCGCTATTCTCTTTCCCTGTCTGGCTGAACGGTACATTGTATCGACGATGTTCTGTACATGGTACGCACTCTCAATATCCGATTCGGGATTCTTGCGGGTTCGTACCGCATCGATGAACTTCACCATTTGCGTGCTGTAAAGAGGTCCGCCTATGTCGATGTGATAGCCCTTGTACAGATCTGGAAACGTCAGTCTTTCCTCCGTGCCCGTTCGACGGTTTGTGATTTGAACAGTCTGATCGGTTACGGTCAATACTCCCTCTTCTCCGGTGATTTCAATTCTGGAATAGGACTTTCTGAAATCAGGATTGCTCCAGGAAGTCGCCACCGTTGCAGTTACTCCGCTTCTGAATTCAATATCGCCCTCAACCTCATCCTCGACCTCTTCCGAATGTAAACTTCTCGCGGTGGCGCTGACGCTCGCGGCCGGCCCGAAATACCAGAACAGAAGGTCCAACACGTGAATTCCAAAATCGATCAGCACACCGCCGCCGGATATATCCTTCTTGTACCTCCATCCTTTCTGTGGAGCGAGGACGTCCGCGATATACATCTCGGCTCTGACGTTTTCGATCGTTCCAATTGCGCCGGCGGAAAGCAGCGATTTTCCTTTCTGGAAGGATGGAGCTTCTCGAAGGCAAAAACCGACCATTGAGACGACTTTCTTTTCGCGAGCCGCCTCGAGAAGCGCTTGTGCGCCTTCAAACGTATTGGTCAGAGGTTTCTCAATGAACACATCGACGTTTTGCTCGATTGCATCCAGCGCGATCGGCACATGGCTGAAACTCGGCGTTGCGATTACCGCCGCATTCAAATCGCATTCTTCGATCATCTTTTTGTGGGAAGTGTAGAACGCGGTGTCAGGAAGGAACTTTTCAAATGCGTGCAGAATGATCTTCGACGTGTCGGCGATGGCCGTTATTTCAACTTCCTCCATCGGTTTCAGCAATGCCCCGTGGAGCATTCCCATTTTTCCAAAGCCTACGATTCCTACTTTCAATTTCATAGTATCTTCCACGATCAGAGGACGATCCCGCCTTCGTCCGTCAGCCGGATGGACCCCACGGCAAAATCGAAACCGTCTTCCGCCGAAGGTCCTTTTTCGATTGTGCCTGCCTCGGCTTTGACTGCCGCCCTCGCGCGCCACCAGCGCGCCGCCTCCCTCGGCAGGGCGTGCCAGTAGTCGTTCCGTTCGCTCATGCTCCTTAGAAACGCCTCATAGACGGCGAAACGCCCGGGGTCCCGCAGATAGTCCGGATGGGAGTTCAGGAGCGCCAGCCCGTGGCAGCGGCGGATGAACTCCACTTTTTCCAGCCACAGGCGGGGCGTCCGTTCGGCCAGGGTGACCATCAACGTGTGATCCTGGGGGAGCGTATACGGCAGCTCGACGAAACGGCCCATCATGAAAGGCCAGATGCTCATGGTCCCGCCCGGCATCGGCTCGTAAGGGTCGGTGTCGAAGAACGACAGATCGTACTCGATCTCGAGCGCCTGCATCCATTCGGGGTTGCGATGGGTCATGGGAGACCGGAATCCGATCGCGTTCCACTGCTTGAGATAACGGTTGATTCTCACCGCGTTCGCGTCGAAGGCCGCCTTCGACGAGAAAAGCCTGCCGTCATGCTTCAGCCCATGGACCCCCACTTCAAAACCCCGCTCCTTGAGCTCGGCGATCAGGTCGAGATCCACGCGGTATTCTTCCGGGACGAAGTTGAACGAGGAGCGGAAGCCGTATCTCTCTTCGAGCGCGGCGATCTCGCGCACGTAGCTTTGCCCGTCATCGGTTTCAATATCATGCGTCAGGACAAAGGCGTATTGCTTTCCCGCGGGCCAAAAGGCGATATGAGAGACTGAGCCCAGTCGTTTGCTCGCAATCAGGCGCGCCACGATCTCGAACTGGAAACGCACGTAGCGATCTTCGATCGGCCAGTTCAACGTGCATCCATTTCGCTGCCCGGAGAGCAGCGCGGTCCTCAGAGAGGCGCGGAGGAAATTCGGAAGCAGGGGACGAACAAGCCGGTAATAGATCCGTTTGAAGCGGCTCAGGCGCCAGTGCTCGGGACCGAACTGCGTCTCGCTCAGGATATCCGCCGTCAGGCGATGCGGCCCGGCGCAGCGCTCGACCGCCGGCAGACCTTCCAGGCACTTCGTCGCCCCCCGGATCGCGTCCGTCCAATCTTCCGGCCGGATGCGGGAATCGAGCAAACGCCAAAAGCCCCACGGCTGGTTTTCGTCGGCGGAGGCACCGGTAACGGCAGAATCGGGCGAAATGGTCATAATGCTCACGCGTAGTGTTTGTACAGGGCTTCTCCCGCCAACCGGCATACGACCGGCGGCGAGTTGCGGATAATCAATTTCACAAGATGATCCAGACGGCCGCTGGTGTGCCTCGGCGGACGATCGGCGATCGTGGAATATACCAGAGGCTCCTCGACGGTGCCCCATCCGTTCTTGAAGTCGCGCAGATTCTGGTTTGACGCTTCCGTGCGTCCGAAATCAAAACAGGCGAGCCCCTCCTCGCATCCCCATTTGATAGCGGCCCAGTGCATCGAATTGTTCGCCCGCAGCTTCCAATGCTGCGGCGCCGAGGCGTTGTATTTGGCCGTCAGCGTACCCTTGTAGTGCACATATACGGTTCCGCCGACCGGCTCATTCTCTTTGTACGCCATGAGGAGAAACCCCAGGCCCTTTTCGACAAGCTTGTCCCACAGCAAGTCGAAATAACGTCTGGGCTGCACCGGCGCACCATGCCGGCGGCGCGTGTCCACCAGCATCTCATAGAAAACGAATATGTCGGATTTACCGGTCGCCCGACGAACCTCCACGCCTCTCCTCGCCGCCTGCCTGACCGGCTCCCGAACGCGGGTCTTATCCATGCTTTTCAGCACGGCTTCCGGATCGCTCGAAAGCTTTAACGTATGAAGCACGTAGCTGTCGTCATGATGAATACCGGGGCCGCCGGAGACTGACGAGCGAATCTCCACGCGCGGGATAGCTTTCTTTTCGTATTGGGCAAGCAAGTGTCCGATCAGGGATTCCAGAACGGACGGAGCCGAACACAACGGGGTGCAATAATCCGAGAACGGCAAGGATATCCACCGGTGCCCGGTCAGCCTGCTGTGAACGTCCATCAGGGGAATACCGCCATTGACGCGCCCGGCTTCATCCAGGCTCACGAGGACAAAAGGCCGATATCCGTAGCACTCGGCCAGCAAGCCCGCCCACGCCGGGTGATGAAAAATATTGGCATTCTCCTGCTTTGATATGAACTCAAACCAGGATGAGTCTGTAATCGGTTGTATTTCGATCCTCATCGATTGCCGTCTCCGCTGCCGTGATTCAACCGGGCCCGAGCCTCCTGTATACGTCAAGATACCTCTTCTGCATGTTCGTCCAACGATATTCTTCATACCGTCGGGAAGCGCGGTCCGAGCGTGCCTTCAGGTCTTCCGGCCGGCGAAGCGCATCTTCTATCACCCTCGCCAGGTCTTTCGCATCCCCCGTTCTAAAGTACAGAATCTCACTCTCGTCGAAATGCTGTTTGAATGTCTTTCGGTCGGAGGCGATGACCGGTATTCCGAGCGCGACGAACTCGAACATCTTATTCGGAGACTGGTATTCAAACAACATGGGAACCACGCCAGCCGTTGCCTGCAAAAGCAATTCCAACAGACGCTCACGAGTCACAAACCCGTGAAACGTGACGCGGTCCTGCACGTTTAGACGACGGGTCATGGCCTCCAGGGCCGGTCGATACTCCCCCTCGCCTATGACATCATAATGAACCGGAAGGCCGGGATCCAAGGCACTGAGCGCTTCAATCACCACCTGTATTCCATAATTCTCCGTCATCGTGCCATGCTGAACGAGACTAAGAACCCCGTGCTTGCCGGTTTGCCCGTCACCGTACCGGTGAAACACATCCTCATCGGGCACATTAAGAATGACGGTGATCTTGGACGCGGGAATCTTCATGCCGATGAGGGCGTCACGCGCCATGTCATGGCAGCAGATGACCGCATGGGCAAAAGCGCACGAAACCTTCTCCTGCCATTGCAGGAACCTGATCGCCCGATGCGTCATCGGGAGGTTCCTCTTCTGCGCCCATATCTCCGGCATGCTCTCGAACAGGTAGAGAATCAACCGGGAGCCGGCGAGGCGTGGTATCAATCCCGCAAATATCAGGAAATCCGGCATCGAATCGGCCTCTACTATGGTAAAACGATGACGGCAATGAAGCCAGGTGACCGCCGCCGACGCCATCAAGAAAAATGCAAGATACTCGAGAAGATACGAAAGGACTCCGGTCCGATGAGCGCCTAACGGCACACGGTGCACCTTCACCCCGCCGATGACTTCAAAGGCGCGCTCATCCCTATTCCGCAGACAGATCAGGTCCACGGAGTGACCGGCCGCGATAAGACTCTCCGCATTCCGTCGGACGTGAGACTCCGCCGGGTAATACGCTCTTCTGATCACACAGGCTCGGAGCATCTTCGACGCCATTCTCCGACTCGCTCAAGCAGCTTCCCGTCGACCTTTTCGACGGTTTCCAACGACTTCCTCGTACACCTTGACGATTCGCTTTGCAGTCGAGCTCAGCTCGTAACGCCGGGTTTTCTCTCTGCCATCGGTGCGTTCACATCGCTCCAGGATCAATGCAAGTCTTTCAGCAACGCTCGTCGGATCGCGGGGGCTGACATAGCAGTTCCTGACGCCGGCCAGCACATCGGGCACATCCCCGACATCCACGGAAACGACAGGCAGATTGCAGGCCATGGCCTCCTTCACCACTTGCGGCGACCCTTCCCGCTCCGAGGGCAGCACCATGGCATCGCACGCGTTCATATAGAGCGGCACCTTCTCGTACTTCTGCTTGTACGCCACGACCAGCTCCACATCCATACCCCGTGCCTTCAACTGCGCCACGGCATCCTCTACGATATCGAAGCGCTTCCGCCATTCAGGATAGTTGCCAACAAAGAGCACAAGTCTTTTCTCTGCAGACAAACCCAACTGTTCCCGCGCCCACCGTTTATCCATCGGCTTGAATATGTCGAAGTCAACCCCACAGGGAATAACCGCCGAGCTTTCCAGGCCGATCGCCCTTTTTATCGGCTCCGTCACCACGATCGTTCTGTCGACCAGCCGTGACATCAGTCTACACAGGTGGGCTTGCCAACCGTAAAAGGTTTCGTCCCCGTGGTGAGTCAGGACTACGGGGAATCGAAACTGGCTGCGCGCCACCACCCCCGCAAAAACGTAGTGCGCATGAACCAGATCATACCGGCGGGTGAGCACCTGTTTCTGCAAGGGGACAAAACTCCATGCGTAGAGCCATTTGGATTTCTTGACGTCGACGTGCAAAACGTCCACGTTGACCCCTTCTCGCTGCAGGGATGCCACCTGCTGTTGGACAAAGATGCCGTTCTCCGGGTGTTCGCGGGAAGGATACATGTGCGTCACGACAAGAATCTTCATCTCGCTCTCTTTCTTGGATTCATTTGAGCCGGATTGGACAGCAGCAACGCGTTCACCCATGTGTGGTAGTCGTCGTAGTACGTGAGGAGCGTCTCACGCACGACCCGGCTCGTGGTCTCATTCGGACTGCTCTCGGTCGCTACGAGGCGCAGCCCGTAGGTTTCGGCTAAAGCCAGATACCCTGACCGCTGCCTGGAAAGCTCCTCGGAAGAGGCTCTGCTTCGGTTTTCGTCCGCTTGACGTTCCACACTGAGGTCGGCGGGGACATCGAGAAGCCAGGCCACATCCGGTCGAGGGCATAAACGAGTCAACACCCGCTCGGCCCATCGAGACAACCACGGATGGTCGGGCAGAGAGGCGCCGATTTCAACCGCCGCATCGTAGAGGTAACGGTCGCAAATCACCACCCCCCGCAGCCAACGCTTCAAACGCACCTGCAGATTGTAACGAAGGACAAGACCTGCAAGATGGTACGTCAACCAGCCGAACCGCACCGCCGGGTTACGCAATCTGCGGCGGCGGCGCTGAAGGGATGCCGCGGTATCGGAACCTCCGGCTCCTTCCGATGGCTGCCGGGCGGGGCCGCCCCTCCGCGCCGAGGAGCCGAAACGGCTCCAGTACATCCGCGTATCGATCTCCGATATCTCGAACGCGCGTGCCAGTGAACGGACGCGCAGCGTTTTACCCGATCCATCTATCCCGCTGACCGAAACGACGAACCCGCGCTGGCCGCGGATGTGCAGTTTTTGTCTGACTCCCCAGACGAGCGTTCGCATAGCGTCATCGGCGCGCGTCGCGAACGCACGCCGCGGATCCTTAAGGACCTTCCCGTAATAGAGAAGCTTGGAAAAAAGGAAAGACACGCGGAACGGGAAGCGTACCTCGGTTCGCCCCAACTCGTCTTTGAGCCCTCGGGACAACCGCGCGCTCGACCCGACGACGCGACGGGCATGCTCCAGCACGTCCTCGGGGAACAATTGCTCCCCGTAGAGCCAATTCTCGAGGCGGCTCAAGAGAACCAGACAGAAGGAGAGGCCGTCCTCCCAACCCCGCTCGCGTGCGATTCTCTCGATGTCCGGAAAATCCAGATTCCCCCGGCGCAAACAATGGCGGATGCGCGCGATATCCAGAAGCTTAAAGGACTTGTCCTCGTAGAATGTGTGCGCAATGGTAACGAGAAGCGCGTCCTCGGGCGCGGGGACAAGCACCAGCGGATCATCCTCGGATACCCGAACACGCTTCCACAGAGCGGCGTCGTCCAGGAAGGGCACCCCCCACCCCACCGTCCCGTGCAGATGAATCGCCGAAACGCTTTCGCCCGCCTCGAATTTGCGAAACAAGAATTTCTGAGGCTCTTCGATGTTCCTTAATTCCACGAATCCGAGCTCATTGAGAATCTCTCTGCACCATTGGATATGTTCCGGTCGCACCAATGTATCGAGGTTATCGCTGGTGTAGGGGAAAGAAGGCGAAAGACCCGCCGACTTGAATAAAACGCTCTGGATACCCCGCTCGAGAAAGCGATCTCTCACCGTGCCGTACTGACCACGAAAGCTCCGCCAGGTGCCATTCTCTTCGGCTGCAATCCGCTGGAATTCAGCTGCCCGCAGCAGTGGACAGGCCGTCAAGGCCGGATCGAGCGTTAAACCGATCAAAGGCACTTTGTTTTTGACGAGGATTGCCAGAACCGCGGCCCAGTCGATCTCTTGGCTGAAATCAATCCGGCACCTGGTTGTGGGGTCGGCCAGTTGAGCCGCGACAATGGACTCTCGAGAGACTTTAGAGCTCATCGTGGACTATTCCCCGCTTCGATCATTTCTATGACTCCGCCGGCGACTTTCTTCCAGTCATAAGGCTCAACCATCAGGCGGGTGGAGCTTTTCTGAAGCTTCCGCACGCCGCCGATCAATTCAGGTAATTCATTCTCATCGGAGAAATAGGCAAAGCCGTTTTCTCCCGGGAACATCCACGGCAGCCCTCCAAAAGGCGTCGTGATGACCGGGAGGTTACAGGCCATGGCCTCCAATACGGAGAGCGGCACCCCGATCGCGGCCCCTTCCGAGACGACGGGAAAAATATAGGCGTCCGCAAGCTGATAGATCTCCTCGATGCGCGGAACAAACTCACGGATCAGCTGCACCCCCGCCTGAATCAACTGGCGGGCCAGGTCTTCATCGTGCCGGGTGCTCGTGCTTCCTACCACTATGACCCGTACATTTCCCAACCGGGCTACTTTTTCCAATAGCTGCACATTTCGGCGACGGTTAATGTGCCCCACGTGCAACACGACAAAAGCATCCTCGTCTGCCTTGTACTTTCTTCGTAGACTCCTTTTCTGAATCTCATCGACGGGCACGAACCGGCTCGTATCCACACCACTGGGCAGAAAATGCACCGGACAAGAAATACGCTGCAGCTCCTCTCTGCTCGCCGGCGATTGGACAAAAATGCCGTCCGGGGCCAACAGGGGCACAAGCCGCCTCTCGAGGCGGCCGTAACTCACCGGCTGTGTCGCGATGACGAACACCCTCGATCGAGGAGAATAGGCCTTCAATATCTTCGCTCGAAAAAGCGCCGTGACCTTTGCGCTGGAAGACGAGATGTAGAAAACGAGATCCGGGCGAATATCGCGCAGGGCCGTGCGCAGCCTCCAACTCAGAAAGAAGCGATTGACGGGCAGATCCGCGCCGATTCTTATGGCCCGAACGGAGTATGCCGTGCCCCACTGAGCCAATAGATTTTGGGCGAGATTGTGGATACCCTCGTCTGGAAGGCCATGCAGCCAATCGCTCACAATGCAGATCTTGTTGATCCCGCTCAACGCACCAATTCCTCATAGACGGAGACCGTGTTCCGAACCAGATTCTGAACCGTGAACTCTTTCAGGAGGCGTTGAGATCCCGCCCGACCCATTTCGGCAGCAGCTTCTGGGTGCTGCTGCAGCCAGATGAGTCGATCCGCAAGGGCGCTGGCATCCAGAGTCGGGACAATGAAACCAGTCTTGCCCTCGGTAACGACTTCGCGGTTCCCGCCGCTGTCGCTGCAGACGACGGGCAGGCCAGAGACCATGTATTCCAAGATCGTGTTCGAACATCCCTCCGCCAGCAGGTCGGGGTTCGTCATCAGTACACCTGCATCCGCCGCCTGCAAGTATGGAAATACCTCCAGCCCGGCATCCACAAAGGAGACGATTCCCTTCTCAATCAGGTCGGAAGCGCTTTCAATCAAAGCTGTTCTGCCGGGCCCGGCGCCCAAAGCGAGAAAGCGCCAGGGCTGTCCCGAGTTTTGCGCCGTGACGAGCCGTGCCGCCTGGAGAAAAGCGGCGAAATCCTTGACCGGCGACATCCTGGCCGCCATGACTACGGTAAAGGGGCCGCCCGCCGGGCGTGATCTCGTCGACGGAGACAGCCGTTCCGGGTCTACGCCATTGTAGACCACTCGCCCTTTGGAACCTGGAATTCCCCAGGCCTCCAACCCTGCCCGGCTGTTGGCTATCACCCGATCGGCCAAAGCCAGCGCAGAGCGAGCGCGGAACACGTGCTCGCGCGGCACCCAACCCACGCGAATGCTCCCGTCTATCCACGGGATGCCGAGCAGCCGGCACAATGGACCCGCCGCGGCCGAAGAGACCCATCCCCATGAGTGTACAATCGCGGGCCGCCGGCGGATCAACGTTTGCCACAGATCGAGAATCGGGGCGAGGTCATACCGCCAGCTCCTCTCATGCACTTCAACGGGAACACCGCTCGCGCGAATCAACTCGGCGAATGAACCTCCCCCCAGACTCCACACACGCCGATTCCATTCCGGCGGCAGGTATTTTACCAGGAGCGCCAGTTGTCGTTCGGCTCCGCCGTTACGCAGGGTGTCGGCAAGATATAGAACCTTCGTCATATTTACACGCCCGCTCGAGCTAAGGAGAAGAAACTAAAGGAACTTCGCACTCTTGTCAAGATGTTCGGGGCCCTTGTCTACCCCGCTGGAATACTGTAGAATGAAACAGAATAATGCCGGACAGGAACTCCTGCGGCATTATTCTGGGAGACGCTCATATGAACATGCGCATAGGACCGATAGTAAAAGGATCCCTGACATACATTCCAGGCGTAAAAAGGGTGTTTCTAAAAAGGGATACAGGCGGCACAAATTCAGCAAAATATTGTTATGACGTATGGCTAAAGCATCTCACGATGCTGTGGGAGAGCGGCATGCATTCGATTCCCAATAGTCTTGCGGAGCTTGGGCCTGGGGACTCAATGGGGATTGGGCTTGCTGCAATGTTATCGGGTGTTGATACGTATTACGCGCTCGATGTCGTGAAGTACTCAAATACTAATTTCAACATTAGGATACTCAATGAGTTAATTACACTATTTCACGAACGGGCATCAGGGCCTGCTGAAGGTTGGCCAAATTGCGATCAGTATTTGGACGAGAACCATTTCCCGAGTCATATTCTGACCGAAGATGCACTGCGCATATCTCTTTCTGAAGAAAGAGTCTCTCGGATACGAAATGCCATTATGGAACCAGAGTCTTCGAACAGCGGCATAGCTGTTAATTATGTAGCGCCATGGTCAGATGAAAGCGTCATAGATAAAGAGACTGTCGATGTCATAATATCCCACGCAGTACTTGAGCATGTCGTGGACCTGAAGGGTGCCTATCGGGCGCTGTACACATGGCTCAAACCGGGGGGAATGATGTCGAACCAGATCGACTTTTCATCTCATGGATTATCGGAAAAGTGGAATGGATTCAGGGCGTATCCTGAATGGGTGTGGAAATTAATAGTGGGGAAGCGTTCATTCCTAATAAACAGACAGCCGCACTCCGTGCACATAGATCTTATGGAAAGAAATGAATTCAAGATAATCTGCGATTTGAAACATTACAGAAAAGAAGGAGGAATTCAAAGATCGCAGCTCTCTTCACACTGGAAAGGCATTTCCGATGATGACTTGGCAATTTCGAGCGCGTTTATCCAAGCTCAAAAGTGAGAAAGGAATCCGAATACATTCGCTACCGCATCGCCTTGCCCCACGATGCTCGGGGCACGTAATAGATCGTGCATATCTCGCCGCCCTGGCGTGAGATGGTATGCACTTTTTGAAACTGACCGGGCCGCTCCAGATACGGGCGACCTGGACGGAGATAATCAAATGGAACAAATATCACATACGTGTTGTCGGGAATCGCGACTCTCCCTCCGCGGACAGGCATGGCGGGGAGATACCGGGGTTTCAGGTCCGGCCTGCTGACCGCATCCTCAATCAAGGCGGTGTTGAAAACAGGCGGAGTCCCGGAGGCGTAAAGGGCCAGGACATTGGCATTCGGAGCGCCGAAACGATCAATCCATCGACCCGCCTCCCTGTAGGAATTCAACCAGTAGTCCCAGGAATCGGCGATATTTTTTTCCTGAGCCCCTTTCAATCCTCCGGCCAAGGCATTGAAAAAAGTCGCTTGATAGGGATGAGTCGAAACGACGCCCCACAGACTTGTTCCTATCGTAAGAGACGCGATACCCCATGCAAGCACTTTTCCGTTTGTTTTGAGTCTTTCCGCGATAATGCCCGCAGCCTGAACGATCCCGACCGAAGATAAGAGACAGAAGGGAACAAGGAAGACCATGAAAAGCCTCATTCCGTTATGATAGACCACAGTGCGGGCAAGACAGGGGATCACGATGGGAGTCAACAGCCAGAGGAGAACGAGCGAATACAGAGGGGATTTGCGATAATCTCTCACCGCCTTGAACAAACCCATCAGGGCGAAGATCAGCACAAGGAGCGGGGTCCTGAATAATACCTGCGCGAAAGAATGCAGGTTGAACGCGGTGCGTCCTCCATAGGTGATTTCTCTGACGCGGTCACGCCAGAATTGAAGAAAAGACCACTTTCCTTCGACACCCCAGAAAGCCGGGGCGTAGAGGGCGAGCGCAATGACCAACGTTATTGAGAGACCGGCGATCGTATGGAGGATCAAGCCCCGCAGAGGGAGTCTCTCTCTCGACTCCCGGTCCCGTGGCTTTATGAGTATCCAGAGTATGAGCAATACAGGGACAAGAAAGGCATAGATCTTGATCGCAAGGGCACAACCCCAAAGAATGAAGAATCCGTAGAAATATCTG
>Ga0315289_10002697_pt1 | contig 27127 bp, 23 predicted proteins | sample YL17G11_40_MG_FD_203452 | JGI IMG/M metagenome (GOLD analysis project Ga0315289, IMG submission 203452) | Sediment microbial communities from Yellowstone Lake, YNP, Wyoming, USA - YL17G11_40 | ecosystem: Environmental > Aquatic > Freshwater > Lake > Sediment | place: USA: Wyoming | collected...
GTATGGGGGTGGTTTGGAAGAGGGCCTCCGAGGTCGCGGCACCGCAGAGAAGGCTGTGATTGTGGTGGCAGCACAGGAGGAGGGGCAGGGCATCGGTCGGATTCGGATGGCTCAGGTGGAAGATGCTTCCGCAGCCAGCCTGTGCGGCTTTGTGGAAGCCTCGATTGAACCAGGCAGTGTCATTCACACGGACGACTGGAGAGGATACCGGGGGCTGGAGGCCAAGGGCTATTCGCATATAGTGACTCCGATCAAAAAGAGCGGGAAGCGGGCTCACGAGATCTTGCCCCGAGTGCACAAGGTGGTATCTCTCTTCAAACGCTGGTTGTTGGGAACTCATCAAAGGGCGATCAGCCAGGAGCATCTGGGCAGCTATCTCAACGAGTTCGTCTTTCGTTTCAACCGTCGGACCTCCGCCCACCGTGGCAAGCTCTTTCTGCGCTTGGCGCAACAGGCTGTTGCGGTGGAACCGGTTCCTTATGCAAATTTGGTCAAAGGCGTTCGGGAAGGCCGGTCCCGCAACCACAACATCTTGGGGTAGGTGCCGTCAAGTGCATACCCCCATAAAGGAATTTCAGTAGCAAGGTAAGTCATTGGGGTCAAGTCTTTATTCTTGAATTAACTTCTTCTTGATCCCTTCGATCAGCCTCGACAGATTCCTGTCATTTTCCCACGAGGTTTGAACTTTGTCTCTGGCCACACTCACTGAGCTATCATCGATGCCCTTCCATTCCCCAATCTCCCGCTGATTCAGCCCTCCCTATCGATACAGGCACTCCATCAGGACCAGCCGGGCGTGCTCCGATACCCCCTTTCCAGCAGGTCCTCCTTGCTCACCTGAAAGTCCCTCGCCACGGCATCAAGGATCCCTTTTCTGCTCCGGGCTCCCCTCTTCACGAACGAGCGGCCGACTGGCATCGATCACCAGATAGAGCAGGGCGCTGATCAGAAGTCCTACAGCCATCGTGAGGATGGCTATGTTCCACTGTTTGCGCCCCGCGAAATAGCCGATGACCGTAAGGACGATCGCCCCGCCAATCTGGGCAGCGGTGTTCATGAAGCCGGTCACCGTTCCGGAATAGCAGCGAATGGGGGTCAGGTCTTTACTCTTGACATCCGCTCCGAAATGGGATAGGCGTTTACCATGGCTGGGTCGGTCAGGGGTTCAGGTCCAGTCAGGTGGTCATCGGCAGTCATGGGGTCGGCTTTACTCTTGACATCCGCTCCCCTCAGCTGCTACTCCACCGCCAGCCGGTCCAACGAGAAGGAGAGCGAAAAGTCAAAAAGCAAGGCCTGATCCTCCTCGCTCCTCGTTCACAGGTTAAGTTGCTTAGTTGCCTAAGGGCGTCCCCATTTCCCCTATTCCCCGATTCCCTCGACGATATGAAAATGGCAACATAACACTCTCTGTGTGGAGCGGGGCCACTGAGAATCGATGGGTATCATAGTAAAGCCCAATTAGCATCGGACCCAAGAAGCTGGAATCGTATAATATGTAGAGGTGGCGCCTTTCCGCTTTCAACGCGCGAGTAATGCTTGGATTCAAATGGAAGAGGGGAGGAACCCAACATCCATGAAAACTACCAAGTTTCTTTCAATCGCCTTAATTTCCGCTGTTGTTCTTGCGGCCGCCTATTTCCTTGTCTATAGACACAAACAGACGCTGGCCCCACCTACCGAGGGTTCCATCGAAAATCAGCGACAGGGGGATTCGCCGGCTCTCTCGGGCAAGGAACAAACCTATATTGTCGCCTCTGACTATGTCTTCATCCGACGAGACTCGAGTGTCCGTTCGCCGGAAGAAGACCTCTCCTACCAACAACTGCAGGAGAAGGATCCCAAGGATTTGGCCCCTTGCCTCTACTACGGAGAAAGCGTCATGGGCGAGGCTGATCCCACCCGTCCAGATGTCATAGTTCTCCGCACCCCAGTTCAGGGATATGCGGATGCAAAGAAATTCTGGCTTCAACCGCCCCTTGATCCCGTCGAGACGGCCCGCTACATGTGCGTGAGGGATTCGGTCAAGGTGTATGTCGTGCCGGACAAGGGGGGCAAGGAGGCCCTCGCTCTGAAACAGGGGGAAGTGGTGGAGGCAGACGGGAAATTGAATATCAACAACGCTTCCTGGATCAGGGCACCTTTCAACGCCACGGACAGGCCACGCCGTGGTTTTATTCTGACTTCGGATTTGACCCCTTTGGTAACGGGAAAAGTCAATGAATCACAGGTAGCCTTACCAGAAATCCCGTCATCCATCAGGGATTCGAATCTGTTGTTGACCGTTAGAGAAAGGCAAAAACTGTCAAATCATGGTTTCTATATCGAAGAAATTCCTCCCCTGGAATATATCGAGACCGATGACATGGCAGATCGTTACAGGAGGGACGATGCAGGGCAACAGTTTTTCATCACTTCAGATCTTTACCTCCATGTCTTTCACCTGATCTTCGATCGAATGCTCCAGGACATCGAGGAAATCAAAATCTGCCCCCGGGTCCAGTCTATGGCGGCCAACCTGGCCAAAGCGGCGGCGGAGGAGTTCAAACTTCATGGCAATTCATCTCCGGTCGTAAAGGAAGCCTTGCTCCACAATCTGATCTATTTTTCTGTCGCGGCAAAACTTATTGATCCGAAGTTCGCATCTTTGGACATCGTCTCCACCGATGTGGATGCTCTGGTGAAATCGATCCAAACCGCCTCCGGCCCCATCCCTTCCCTGAAAAACCCGGTATCCCTCGGGAAGGAGGATTTTACCCAGTACAAGGTTCGGGGGCATTACGAGAAGAACAAGACCCTTCAGCGCTACTTTCGGGGCATGATGTGGTTCGGCAGACACAGTTTCCTGCTATCGGATAAGACGAAGACCGTTGCCGCCATTCTGATCCCTGGCCTCGTCAAGCAAGCCAAGGAGATGGAGACCGTGGACCGTCTGAACGGCCTTTTCTCCTATCTGGTGGGCCAAGAGGACGATTACACTCTTTGGGGCTATAGGAAGGTCAATAAGGAAGTGTTCGGGACAGAAACGCCGACACCCAAGGACCTGTCAGCCGATCTCGAAGGAAAGCTCGATGCCTTTCAAAAGGCGGTTCCCCGCCTTCTGCCCTCCCCCAAGATCGTATCTATGCAGACCGGCCTGAACAAAACCCAGGAGGAGCGGCTCCGCATGACCGCAGGCTTCAAATTCTTTGGTCAACGCTTCACCTGGGATGCCTATATCTTTAACCAGCTTACCTCTCCCAGTGTAGGGAACAACGACAATCCCAGGAACCTGCCTTCCGCCCTGGACGCCATGATGCTGATCGGCTCCTCGGCCGCCAGGATCGTACAGCAAGAGGAACAGAGGAAACATCGTTGGGTCAATTATGATCAGCAAGTCGCGAAAGTCGAGCGCGAGGTGGATGGACAGCTCGCAAAGCGGTCCACTTTCTATGATGACTGGCTTTACTCGATCAGCACCTTGTTTCAGCCCCTCCGGAGCCGGCAACTCTTCGTTCTTTCGGAGCCGTGGCCGTATAAAAGCCTTAACGCCGGTGTGGCCTCCTGGACGGAGCTGAAACACGATACCATCCTTTATTCCAAGCAGTCCGCCGCGGAGGCCGGAGAGGGAGAGGTATTCGAGGTTCCCCCGTACGAGCCACCCGACCCGAAAGGGTACGTGGAACCCAACCCTGTTTTCTTCAGTCAAATCGCAAACTTGGCAGGGGAGATCGCAGCCAAGCTCAAAGCGTCCGATTTCATCACCGAAGAGTACTTTGACAAATGGGAGCAGTTCAAAGAATTAGCACAGAGGGCGGGCCAGATTGCCGAGAAGGAAGTGAAAGGTGAATCCATTACCCGAGAAGACTACCAATGGATTCGAGAGATGCGAAATTCGCTGAACAGGGGGTTGTTGCTCCCTCGAGACACAGGTGATATTATCGAAACCAAGGATCTGCAAATGGCTCTCATTGCTGACGTGGCGACGGACTATTTTGCCGGGCGTGTCCTGGAGGTGGGGACCGGTGTGCCGCAGAGAATGGTGGTGGTCTGCAAGGATGCCTGCGGTGGAACCAGGCTCACGGTGGGGTATGTCTATTCCTGGTACGAATTCCCTTCCGCCAAGAGATGGACGGATACAGAATGGAAGGAAGTGGTTTATGGCCCAAGGGGGAAGGAAAGGACCGCCTTGGGGATCCAGTCACCTGGCTGGTATGATAAGTTCAGAAAATAAGTCCTGTGCGAATTGTTATTCTTTTTTTGGCTTTTTTGGTTCTCCCATCTTCTCCCCTATCCGCCCGGAGCTGGCACTACTCTTTCTGGAGCGATAATCCTCAGAAGTATCTCGAAGTCATAGACAGCCAACCCGCTCCCCCAATAAGGCCGCATCCGGGGATCTTCCGAGCTGGGATCGTCACCCACCATTTTCTGGCTCACCGCCTCATGGTTGATTTTTTTCAGTGCCTGAAGATCTGTTCCTCGCCGAAAAAAATCTTCCTGATCGGGCCCAACCATTATTATCAGGGCACACAACCCGTCAGCCTTTCGTCGCTCCCCTGGAAGACCCCCTTCGGGTCTTTGAGGACGGATCACTCTTTGGTCGCCAGAATGAAAACACGGCTGGGCTTGCCCGAAGATCCCGATGCCTTCAGCGGAGAACATTCTCTGGGTGTCTTGATCCCCTTTGTAAAATTCTATTTTCCCGATTCCAAGATCGTCCCTGTTCTTCTCAAGCCTGATGTACCGGAGCCCATGTTGGAAAGGTTTGGTGACCAATTATTGGAGTTTCTTGGCCAGCCGAGCCATGTCATCATTCTCAGCATGGACTTTTCCCATGACTGTCCATCGGAAACGGCGGATGCCGCCGACCAAGCCGCTCAAGAAGCGATCACCTTCTTGCGAGACGGTCAGACCTCCACCCTCCATGTGGACTGTCGCAGCGGTCTCCGTGCCCTTCTCAAAACACTCCGCAGGTTGGACAATATCCAGGCCGATTTCAGAGATCACACGAATTCTGCGATATTGACAGGCCATAGGGACCAAACCAATGTGACCAGCTGTTTCACCATCTTTTTCCTGCAACGATCTCAACCTTCTTCTTCTCTAAGCTTGAACAATCGATGATGTCCCTGAACCATGGGGTCTCGATGCAAGTCGGGAAAAATGTCGTTGAAAAATTCCATAAACACGATAAACTAAGGCGACGCAAAAGGGGACATCGGTTCTGAGATCCGTTATCGAGTCTTTAGGACCAACCTCCCCGCATTTGAGAATTCCTCGCAGATCTGCTGGGGGAGCTTCAAGGGAGGCACATCATTCCGAAATTCACGTACTCCAACGCCCCACGGGAAATGGAAGTTTACGGATATGACTCCGTGGTCAAAAGCCATTGTCGGATGTGCCATGGTGGCTGCGGGGTCTTGGTCTACCTCAAGGGCGGCAAGGTGGCCAAGATTGCCGGGGACCCGGATTGTCCCATCAATCATGGCACCTTGTGCAGCAAAGGGATTGCCTCCGCCCAGCTTGCTTATCATCCCGATCGATTGACCCATCCGGTTCGCCGCATTGGGCCCAAGAGCAGCGGCCGCTGGGAACGCATCACCTGGGACGAGGCGCTGGATAACATCGCCGAACGGATTCTGGATTACAGGGCCCGATTCGGTGCCGAATCCATCGTCATGGGATACGGAACCGGCAGAGAGAACGAGGCGGTCATTTACCGGTTCGCCAACCTGCTGGGGACGCCCAATGTGTTGACGGCGGGGCATTTTTGCTACGGCCCGCGCATCGCCACCGGAATTATCACTTGTGGCTCCAATCCCATTGTGGACTATGAAAACCATCCCCGATGCATCCTGCTCTGGGGCAATAATCTGGTCATCAGCAACCCGGATGAATACAAGGGAGAGGCCTTTTCGGTGAGTCTGGACCAGGGAGCCAAGTTGATCGTTGTCGACCCCCGTCTGACTCGGGCGGCTGCACGGGCCGATATCTGGCTTCAGTTGAGGCCGGGAACGGATACGGCCCTTGCCTTGGGCATGCTTCACGTAATTATAAATGAGGCGCTTTACGATAAGGAGTTCGTGGACAAATACGTTCACGGCTGGGAGCCCTTTGTCCGGCGGATACAGGAATACCCGCCAGAGAAGGCAGCCAAGATTACCTGGGTCCCAGAAAATAAAATCATCGATGCGGCCCGCCTTTATGCGACCACCAAACCAGCCGGTATTCAGTGGGGCGTTGCCATTGAGCAGCAAATCAATTGTGCCGACAATGATCGGATTCTCATGGCCATGATGGGAATCACCGGCAACCTCGATGTATCCGGCGGCCAGGTCTTGTTTCGCCCCCCGAAAATCCGCAGTGTGAGCGCTTTTGGTGCCCACAACCTGCTCCCGGAGAAACAGGCGAGCAAAAGGCTCGGCGGTGATCGGTTTCGATTGGCCGGAAACTTCGGAATCATCAATCCCAAGTGCGTATGGGATGCCATCATCGAGGAAAAGCCCTACCCGGTGAAGATGCTTTTCCTCATCAGCACCAACCCGCTCTTGACCCGCGCCAACGCCAAAGAAGTACGCCGGGCTTTGGAACGAGTTGAATTCATGGTGGTTTCCGATTTCTTTCTTACTCCCACGGCGGAGCTGGCCGATATCGTACTCCCCTCGGCCACCTGGCTGGAGATGGACTATATTGGCGATTATTGGAAACGGCATGGATATCTCCTTCCCCGCCGAAAGGTAATTCAAGTAGGAGAGTGCCGATCGGACCATGAGATGTTGAATAATCTTGCTCACCGGGTGGGTCAAGGAGACCATTGGTGGGATACCTTCGAAGGCGGCCTGGATTACATCCTGGAGCCCGTGGGGCTGACTTGGAAAGATTTCAAAAAGATGGATCATATCCGGGGGGAAATTCAGTATCAAAAATACAAAGAAAAAGGATTCTCCACCCCAACGGGAAAGCTTGAGATCTATTCGACCCTCCTCGAAAAATGGGGCTATGATCCCCTGCCTCAGTTTTACGAGCCTCCGGAAAGCCCCTATAGCACACCTGATCTCTACCAAGATTATCCCTACATCCTGATCACCGGAAGACGGCTGCCGGGCTTTTTCCATACGGAAAACCGACAAATTCCCTGGTTGCGCGAGCTACACAGCGACCCCACGGTGGAGATTCATCCTGAAGCCGCCAAAAAAGAAGGCATTGAGGAAGGGGATTGGGTGATCATCGAATCGCCGCGAGGAAAGGTGAGGCAGCGGGCGAAACTGTTTGAAGGCATGGACCGGCGGGTTATTTCGGCGGAGCATGGGTGGTGGTTCCCTGAAAACAGAGATCCTGGACATGGATGGGATGAATCCAATATCAACATCCTCACCGACAATTCTTTCGACCACTGTGACCCGGCCATGGGCGCCACGCCTGTCAGGACCCTTCTGTGCAAGATTTATCGGGAGAAAGAAGAAGGGGGGAGCCGTTCATGAGCCGCTATTCGCTTTGGTTCGACGAAAAAGCGTGCTGGGGATGCAAGACCTGTGAAGTCGCGTGCAAACAGGAGTGCAATCTTCCCTACGGCGTCAGATTGATCTCAGTGATGGAAGATGGCCCGAGAATCGTCGACGGTAATCCATTTCTTGTGTATCGGGTAAATGTCTGCAGACACTGCGATGAGCCTGCCTGCGCGGAAGTTTGTCCTGGGGGGGCGATAACCAAGAGGCCGGACGGAATCGTGGTCCTGGATGAGAAGAAGTGTTCGGGCTGCCAAACATGTATGGATAACTGCCCCTACCAAGCCATTGACTTTGACCTGGGTCAAGGCACAGCACGAAAATGCAACCTTTGCCACCACCGGGTGGAAAAGGGACTCATTCCGGCCTGCGCGGATAATGTTTGCTTATCCCATTGCATTCATTTTGTAGAAAAGGATGAGATTTAGCCTCATGGGCTCCCAGGGCCTCAGGACCGGGGCATCGGTCATCATCACAACCTGGCCGCAGATGTCGTGCGCTGGTGAACTCTTGCTTTTTGTATGGGGGCTTTCATCGGGTTTGTCCAACTGGAATCAGCATTGAGGCTTTTTCTCGGGAGAGAATGAAGAGGTACGACGGATGATGCCTGCTGGACTCAAGAGGTGCCAGATTGCGGCCGGCGTGCTTGCGGGGGGCCGTGGGAAGCGTTTCGGCGGGAGGCCTAAGGGACTCCTGCAAGTCGCGCCGGGCATTTGCATCATGGAAACGCAAGTGGCAGAGCTGGCTTCTTCCGGCGTTGAGGAGGTGATCATCCTTGCGAACGACCCCCTACCCTACAGAGCGTTCGGACCCAACATCGTTCCGGACCTGAGGGTAGGCACGGGGCCGCTGGGAGGAATCGAGGCCGCGGTTTCCTATTATGCAAGCCGGTTCAAAGCCACCCTTTTTCTACCCTGCGACCTGCCCGGCATCACCGCCAGGCAGATAAGAATCTTGAAAGATAGCTTCGTGAAGGCGAGGGTGGGCGTAGCCGTTGCGGTAACCGAGGGAGCCTTGTGGGAGCCCTTGTGCGCCGTCGTCGATAACCGGCTCCTGCCTGCCATCAGTGAGGCCATCGAAGAGGGAAAACGCAAGGTGGGGGAAGTTTGGCAGAATCTGGAGGTGGCATTCGTCCACTTTTCTGATCCAGAGCCGTTTTTCAATGTGAACACCCCAATGGATTTGCTCTCCTGGCTTACAGACCAGGGAAGGCAAAATGAAAGCCGGAATACGAAGGGAAAGGGCAGGATTGCGGGGGGAAGGAAAGGAGTCGCGTCTGGGGGAAGAAAGGACGGACGTTGTTTCTAAGACACGCTATTAAGTTAGAACTAACCCATGGATTGTCCCGGCAGTCAAACGCTTTGATGTCTATCTCGTCAATCTTGATCCGACGATTGGCCGCGAAATCCAGAAAACCCGCCCATCCCTCGTAGTTTCACCGGATGAAATCAATCAGCACATCGCCACGGTCATTTTGGCGCCAATAACCACGAGGGAAAGGTCGAACCCGATGCGGGTTCCTTGTCAGTTTCAAGGAAAGGAAGTACAGGTGGTTCTCGATCAACTGCGAACCATGGATAAGGTGCGACTCGTGCGGGGGCTGGGCCGGATTAGCACAAAGGCCCAGGGTGAGATTCTGAGAGTGCTTGCGGAAATGTTTGTTGAATGAAGCCGCTTAATGACATATGAAGATGTGACCCTCCTCCACCCTCCTACACTCCGCATCGCCTCCTCCCTCTTTTTTCGCCTATTCTTCATTCTTGCCACGACCAGAGAGTTTTCCGACGACGTAAAACATCACCGGGATGAGGAAGATGGCGATCAGCGATGCAGCAGCGGTGCCGCCCATGACGGCCGTGCCCATGATCTGTCTTGCCACAGCCCCCGCCCCCGTAGAAAAGGCAAGGGGCATCACCCCAAAGATGAAGGCAAACGAGGTCATGAGGATGGGCCTTAGACGCAAACGGGCCCCTTCCAGGGCGGCATCAGTAAGGGACTTCCCCAACTCGTGCCGCTTCTTGGCGAACTCGACGATCAGGATGGCATTCTTCGCGGATAAACCGATGAGCACGATGAGGCCGATCTGGGCATAGACGTTGTTGGCCTGGCCGCGCAGCCAGATCGCGGCCAAGGCCCCAAAGACGGCGACGGGGGTTACGAGCAAAACGCTAAGGGGCAGCGACCAGCTCTCATACAGGGCAGCCAGGATGAGGAAGACGCAGAGCAGGGAGAACCCGAAGATGACCCACGCCGATATCCCTTCCTGAGCCTTTTTCTCCTGGAAACTCATGCCGAGGTAGTCGTAACCCATCTCTCTTGGCATCGTCTGGGCAAAGACCTCTTCCAGGGCCTTCATGGCCTGCGCAGAGCTGAAGCCGGGCTTGGCCATGGCATTGATCTGAGCGCACCGATAAAGATTGTATCGCATCGTAAATTCAGGCCCGACACGGGACTCAATGCTGGTCACCGATGAGAGTGGTACCGGATTTCCCCTATCATTGCGCACATAGAACTGCCCCACATTCTCCGCCTTGGTGCGGAATTCTCCCTCCGCCTGAACATAGACCTGCCACTGCCGACCGAAGCGATTGAAGTAATTGACGAAGGTTCCCCCCATGAAGGCTTGAAGGGTTTGATAGACCTGCGCGAGATCGATGCCTTGCTTGAGCACTTTGTCCCGATCTACGTTGACGTAAACTTGGGGCACGGAGGGGAGAAAGGTGGTCGTCACGCGAGCAAGCTCAGGTCGATTGCGCGCCGCTTCGATGAACTTGTTGACATTCTGCGCGAGGTAGGGAATGTCCTTGCCCGCTCGATCCTCGAGGACCATCGTGACGCCTCCGGCCGTCCCGATGCCCGGAATGGCAGGGGGCGGAAAGCAAAAGGCGATGGCTTGTGGCAATTTGGCCAGCTCGCGATTCAGATGGGCCATGATGGCCTGGTATTTCTCCTCGGGCTTCTTCCGCTCTTTCCAGTGTTTCAAAGGCGCAAAATAAAACCCGTTGTACGTGTTTTGGGCAATGCTCAGCAAACTGATGCCAACGACCGTCAGGTAGTGTTCGACGCCGGGGGTGTTCTTGACGATCTCGTCAATCTTTCGGCAGACATCATCGGTGCGCTGCAGTGAGGCGGCATCGGGCAAGGAGACATTCACGAACAGGTAGCCCTGGTCTTCTTCCGGCAAGAACTCCTTGGGGATTCCTTTGCCGATCACTCCCGCAAGGATTGCGATTCCCACCAGGAATAAGAGGCTCAAGACGCTTTTGCGAATCAGGGTACCACACAGGCCAATATAGCCGTTAGAGGCCCTCTTGAAGAGACGGTTGAAGACCCTGAAAAAGGGAGCCAGCGGTCCACGTGCTTCCTGTCTGGGCTTGAGGAGGAGGGCACAAAGGGCCGGACTGAGGCTGAGGGCGTTGAAGGCTGAGATGAGGACCGAGATGGCTACCGTCACGGCAAATTGCTGGTAGAGCCTGCCGGTGATACCCGGAACGAAGATGGTGGGGACAAAGACGGCGGAGAGGATCAATGCAATGGCCATCACCGGCCCGGAAACTTCTCTCATTGCCTGAAGCGACGCCTCCCTCGGGGACATGCCCTCCTCGATATGGCGTTCGACCGCCTCCACCACCACGATGGCATCGTCGACGACCAGGCCTATGGCCAGAACCAGCCCGAAGAGGGACAGGGTATTGATCGAAAATCCGAGAAAGGGGAAGACAGCAAAAGTGCCGACGAGGGAGACGGGGACTGCCAGGGCGGGGATGAGGGTTGCCCTCCAGCTCTGCAGGAAGAGGAATACCACCAGGATCACGAGGAGCAAGGCCTGCAAGAGCGTCTTGGTGATCTCGTTGATCCCCTCCGTGACGCTCCGGGTCGTGTCGAGGACATCTCCGTAGTCGATATCGGCTGGGAATCGCTTCTTGGCCTCCTCCATCACTTTCCTGGCCGCTTTGGCGGTGGCAATGGCATTGGAGCCCGGCAACTGGTAGATCGCTATCCCTGCAGCAGGTTGGCTGTCCAGCCGATCCCTGATGCTGTAGGCCTGCGCCCCCAACTCGATCCGGGCCACGTCCCTCAGGCGAACGATCGATCCGTCGGGTTGGGCACGAACAACGATCTGGCCGAACTCCTCATCCGTGGTGAGGCGGCCTTGGGTGCGGACCGTATAGGTGAATTCCTGCCCTGGGGGGGCCGGCTCTCCGCTGAGCTGTCCGGCCGGATTGACCGCATTTTGCTTCTGGACGGCACTGATGATTTCAGCGACGGTGATGCCGAGCTTGGCCAGCGTATCGGGCCTCACCCAGATCCGCATCGCATACTGGCCCGCACCAAACACATTCACCATGGCAATGCCGGGCACGCGCAGGAGTGGGTCTATGAGGTTGATGATGGCATAGTTGGAGAGGAATTCTCCATCGTAGGTCCCATGAGGTGAGGTGAGGGCAAATAGCATCAATATAGAGGATCGGGATTTCTGGATGGTGAAACCGTAATTGCGGACATCCAGGGGAAACTGGGATTGGGCCTGATTCTGTCTGATCACGGTGAGAACATGGTCCGTGTTCGGATTGCTTTTCACGTCGAAGTTGACGAACATCCTCATCACGCCATTATTGGCGTTTATGGAATACATGTAGTTCATATTATCCACGCCGCTCATTTGCTGCTCCAGGGGGATGGCGACGGCCTGCTCCACCGTTTCTGCGTCCGCACCGACATAGGCAGTCTGGAGCTGGATCTCCGGGGGGATGATCTCCGGGAACTGAGCCACCGGCAATCCCACCAAGGCCACGAGGCCCAAGATGACGAAGATGATGGAGATGACCATGGCCACGATGGGACGATCGATAAAGAACCTTGACATGGCAGCCTACCTTTTCTCCCTTTTTGCTGGCGCTGCGGGTTCTTCTTCCGGCTCAGGCTTTGCATGCGTCTCTGGCTTGGCCTGAGGGTTACTCTCCGGCCTGGCACTGGGCTCGGCGCCAAAGGGCTTCGGAGTTACATTCATGCCCTGCCTGGCTTTCTGGACTCCTTCTACTATGACCTTCTCGCCCGGTTTCAGCCCCTCGTCGATCAACCACAGCTTATCGACCCGTTCGGCCACTTTTACCGGCCGTATGTCGACCTTGCTATCAGCACCCACGACCGCCACCTGGTACTTGCCCTGGAGTTCCGTGACTGCCCGCTGGGGCACCAGAAGTGCCCCTTTCTTGATCCTGGTCTGCGCCCGGACCCGGGCGAATTGCCCGGGCCGGAGGAGATTTCCCGGATTGGGGAAGAGGGCAGTAACCTTGATCGTGCCGGTCCTGATATCTACCTCGCGGTCCGCAAAGGCAAACGCGCCCTTGTGAGGGTGGAGGCTCCCGTCGGCAAGGATCAGCTCGAGCACCTGCTGAGTGCGCGCCCGACCGTTCTGCGCGTCCTTCAGGTACTCCTGTTCACTGATGGGGATGTAGACTTTGATTGGATTAACGGTGGAAACGGTTGTCAGTTCCTCTATAGATCCAGGGCCGACAAGGTTGCCGATCTGCGCCTTGGCGATGCCCGCGATGCCGTCGACGGGCGACATGATTTTCGTGAAACCCAAGTTGAGCCGGGCTCTCTCCAATGCGGCCTGGGCCCCACTGACCGAGGCCTGGACCGCAGAAATCGAGGCCTGGGCTGCACTGGCGGCGGCCTGGGCTGCACTTACCGAGGCCCCAGCCGACTGCTCCGCGCCGACGGCGTCATCCAGGTCTTTCTGGCTCACGAGCTCCTGTTCGACGAGGTCCTTGATTCGCCTCAGGTTGGCCTTGGCGGTGGCATACTGCGCTTCCACCCGGGCCACGTCGGCCTTGGCCTGATCCAAGGTGGCCTTAGCCCTATTCATAGAAGCCTTTGCCTGGTCCCACTCGGCCTTGGCCTGATCCAGTGCCGCCTGAAAGGGCCGAGGGTCGATCTCGAAGAGAATTTGCCCCCTCCTGACAAGATCTCCTTCCCGGTAAAGCTGCTTGATCAGATAGCCTTGGACCTGCGCACGGATCGTGGCGTTAACAGTGCCATCCGTTGAGCCGATCCATTCAGAATAGACCGGAACATCCTTCTGAATCACCTCCATCACCTCGACGGTGGGGGCGGACGGTACTTGTTGCCCTTGTCCTTTTCCGCATCCGGATAGAAGGAGAAGCGTTAAACCAAAGATTATGCCCATGAGAACACCCACATAACAAAATCCTGTTATCCTATGTTTCCATGCCATTCCAAGCTCCTCCTTGTTCCTGTCTGCGCGCTTTCTCTTGGTGATGCGGAAACCCCTATCTGCCACCAACAAGGATATTGGGCCTCTACCCTATTATTGGATTTCTTCGCCGGCGAGCCTGAGCATCTCCTCGATCACTTGTTTCCGTTTTTTGTATTTGAACGGAGATAGAGACAGAATTTCCATTAACCGAAGGCCATGTGCTGCCAGGACTACGACGGCTGCCCGCTCAAACCTGACCCCGGACGGGGCAAGCTCAGTCAGGGCTTTTCTGTAATCGTTGCGTAACGGCTCCAGCAACCTGGGATTGTATGCGGCGGAGGCGAGGAGGCCGGCACTGATGCGCTCAGATTTGCGGTCGCGAGCCAGCATTGAAAGGATGTAAGCCTTAATCTCGCGTGTGGGCCCATCTGGGAGTTCTGCACGTTTCTCTTTTCGTACTTCCTCGAGACGTTGAACGCGTCGATTCAGCATTGCTTTAAGTAGTGCTTCCTTAGTCGGAAAGTGGTAGAGCAGACCGCCTTTACTCACGCCTGCTTTCGCGGCTACGGCGTCAAGGGTCATATGGGCGGCGCCGACCTCGAGCACCACAGCCTGTGCAGCATCGACAATGGCATCATGGGAACGTCGTAGTGGACTCATGGAACACACTCCTTAACGAATCCTCATCTATACCGTCTGGACGGTATACTAATAATACCTTAAGCTAATTTTCTCAAGAGTTTTTTATTCTCCCAGCCCGGAGCAAGCCAGGGGGCCATCCATTAAGAGGCACCAGGGGGTCAGGTTTTGCTCTTGATATCTTCTCCCCTCGGCCGCTACTCCCCGATCAGCCGACCCAATAAGAAAGAGAGCAAAAGTCAATAAAGCAAAGCTTGACTCTCGCTCAGCCCAAGTCTGACCCCAATTGGCCCTGTAGTCAATCATTGGCAGGTGTTAGAAGCAGGTGTTGGAAGAATGTGTGGATTACGGTTAGTATCCGATAGAAAGTCTTTCCTCCATTTCGATGAATAGAATTAGCATTGTCTTTCTTTTCGTGATATAGTTTTTCTCGGAAGAAGGAGGGTATGTTGGCAAAACGAGCTGGAGTTTATAAAGGTGAAAAGCGGCGGAAAGAATTGTCCCGCCAGAAAAAACAGGAAGAGAGAAGACAGCGACGATTTCACAGAGGAGATAGTACCTCTTCAGACGCCGAGAAGGTCGAGCAGAAAGAGACAAAGCCAGACATTCCTTAACTCGACACGCCTTTTCGGGGGAAGAGTCTCTCTGTCCTCCTTTACCACCTGTTCCCCACTGATCCGCCTGCTATTGAGTCGCTTCCCGCCTTCCCTCGGCGAGTTTTCCATTGACTCCCCTGCGGATGCTGGTATAGAACCATCCGGGGGTCAAAAGGGGGTCGCAGCCTAAGCAGATCCCGGCCACCGCCCCAACCCAAAAGCAAATCCCTATCATCCCATCTGTAAGTTTGCAGGAGAGGAGGTCTATACCTTGTCCGAGATGACCCGTCGTGAAAGGATCATGGCATCTGCTCTCAGGCAGCGAGCCGACAGGCTACCATTTTACCACTATTGGAGACACTGTCAGACCGGTTGGGCGGAGCGGGAATGCCGGAACCGAGGGATGGGCATGAATTGGCTCCGACCACCCTATGTCACGCGGTTGCACGGGGTAAATATCACCGAGACCCCTGCTATTTTGGAGGGGAGAGCCGTCATCCGCCGCACTTTCTCGACCCCTGTAGGATCCGTCTACGAGGAAGAGTGGCGCGAGCCAGGTGTGGGATTGTGGCACGCCAACCGCAGCTGGCGAGGTGTGACGCCATGGCTGACCTCCCACTTGATCAAGGAACCTGAGGACTATAAGGTCGTCCAGTACATCGTAGAGAACACGGAGTATCTGGTCGACTACTTCCCGATCGAGCAGGCAATGGACTGGATCGGGGACGAAGGAGTGGTGCTGGATAACCTCCCGCACTCCCCTTTACAGATGATGCTGATCTACTGGGTGGGCAGCGAGGGCGGGCGGTTTTTCTTCCACCTGGCCGATTACCCTGGTCTGGTCGAGGACCTGCTCCGCGCCGTGTCCAAGAGTCGCGAGCCCTTGCACGAGATAGCCGCCAAGTCGCCGGCACCCATCTCCATGTGCGGGGACAACATCGACGGGGCCCTCATTGGCCCGCGACTCTTCGAGAAGTACTTCATGCCCGAGTACGAGAAGCAGGCGAAGGTATTGCACCAGCACGGCAAGCTCATGGCCGTTCATATGGATGGCAGACTGGCCGTCCTGAAAAACCTGATCCCCAGGACTCCCATAGATATCATCGAGGGATTCCATCCGCTGCCGATGGGCGACCTCCCGCTCGGTGAGGCCCTCTCCCTGTGGAAAGACAAGGCCATCTGGATTGGCTTTCCTGACTCCGAGTACCAGCTGGGGCCGCAGGCGACGAGAGAACGCGCCTTGAGTCTTCTCCAGGAAGCCGTGCCTGGTGACAGGATTGCGGTAGCGATGTCCACGGAGAACCCTGTCTCAAACGAGAACCTCATCACACTGACCTCCGTCCTCGAAAAGGCCCTCCTGCCACTCACAGCGGAACAGATCGATGAAATAGTGAAGGAGACATCCCGAGCATAACTCCCCACGAAGAATTACAAATGCTGTCAGGCCTTGGCACTAAGGGCAAAGGGGCCGCATATCCGCCGAAGGGGAGTTCTGATTTCCCTCAAGAAATGCAGGAGGGAAGGATGGCAAGGGAGATGGGATCATGACCGCGCAGATTGGTGACACTTTCCGCTTCCAAGGCGAAGAATACGCTCTTATCGGCATTGCTGGCGGGGAGCTGTTCTCACCCCAACAGTATGGCATGGAGCCAGGAATGATTCACACAGCGTGCTATCGCGGCTTCTATGCCACCTATGAGATTGCTGACTCAGGGATATTTCTGCAGCAGCTGACGACCCGAGAAGAGCATGGGAATTACCGGCCGATTAACGGTGTTGTCGGGAAGAAGCAAGATTTTCAGGCAGTGTACCGCAATGTGAATCTCCCGGTCCCGTTTACGGGCAAACTGCGCCTGGCAAAAGATCTCATTGAGGAATTGCACATTCATATGGGCTTTCAGAAGCCTACCGCCTTCCAAACCGTCTATGATCTGGAATTTGAACACGGAAGGCTCGCGGAAGTTAGAGATCGGGCAAAGGAGATGGAAGAAAAGAGGGGAGCCTTCAAGAAGCGCTTTGAAGAGGATAATATGTTTCGTGGGATAGAAGAGGCGTTTCCCCTGGATATGAATCTGGAATAGCGGAGTTAAAGATGGATAGGCCGCTCATCGCAGTGACTATGGGTGATCCAGCAGGGATCGGGCCGGAGATCGTTCTCAAGGCCTTGAAGGATCAGGAGGTGATGGCGGCATCCCGGCCCCTGGTAATCGGCGACGGGCGGGTGCTGGAGCAGGCCCTCAAGTTTTGCGGCCTGCAGGCGGACATCCGGGTCGTCACCGGGCCGGAAGAGGGAGGGTATGGGCCGGGAACGGTGGACCTTCTCGATCTGGGCAATGTGGACATGAATTCCCTGAAGATGGGCCTCGTGCAAGGGATGTGTGGGCGGGCGGCCTATGAGTACATTGAAAAGGCCGCGGAGCTTGCCTCCTCCAGGCGGGTTGAAGCCATTGTCACGGCCCCCATCAACAAGGAGGCCCTCCGGGCGGCCGGGGTGGATTTCATCGGCCACACGGAGATACTCGCTGCCCTCACCCGAGCCCGCGATCCTCTGACCATGTTCCAGGTGCGGGCTCTGAGGGTCTTCTTCCTCTCCCGGCATGTCTCCCTCCGCAAGGCCTGCGAAATAGCCACGAGGGAGCGGGTGCTCGCTTACATCCAACGTTGCTCAAAGGCCTTGTATCAGCTCGGGGTGGCTGAGGGAACCCTGGCGGTGGCCGGGCTTAACCCCCACGGCGGCGAACACGGCCTCTTCGGAGAGGAAGAGGTCAACCAGATCGAGCCGGCGATACGGGAGGCCCAGCGTCTGGGCTACCGGGTGGTGGGACCGGTCCCCGCGGACTCGGTCTTCCACCAGGCCCTCCAGGGCCAATACAGCGCGGTCCTCTCCCTCTATCACGACCAAGGCCACATTGCCACCAAGATGGTCGATTTCGAGGGGACCGTATCCCTCACCCTGGGGCTGCCTTTCCTGCGGACCTCGGTGGACCACGGCACCGCCTTTGATATCGCGGGGACAGGGAGGGCCAGTGCCGTCAGCATGAAGGAGGCGATCCTGCTGGCGGCCGACTATGTCCGCGGTTCCATGGGTGGTTAGCGAGCGGCACGGAAGAAGGACCGAGCTTAGAGCCTCTTCAACACCGCCTTCACCAGCTTCTCCACCGCGTCGCGAAGGGCCTTGGCATTCGGGGTGTTGTCGGCGCCGCTCGAGTCCCTGTTGAGGCTTCCCCATTCGGTGGAGACATCGGCCCCCACCGAGCGGTCCGTCTTGCTTCCGCTCACCCGGAAGCTCTCGATCAGCTTTTCCTCCTGCACCGAGACCAGATCTCCCTGGAGGGTAATGGTCGCCTTCACGGTGCGCAGCGAGGACCCGACCGACTGTTTGAGCACGCTGATCCCTCCCAGGCCCGAGGAGCTGCTGGTGGCCTCGGCCTCCAGGATCGTGCCAATCATCACATACTCCACGCCATTTTTCCTTCCTATCTCCGCCGCCTTCTCCACATCGACCGTGGTCGGCTCATCCTCGCCCTTGGGCGCATACTGGATGAATTTGGGCGTGAGTTTCTTGTTCTTCAACAGCTCCGAGCGGATCAGCTTGGCCACCTGCTCGCCCAACCCGGCGCCCGCCCCAGAGGCATCCTCGAAGGGGAGCACCCCGATCTTCTGGGCCAGGGCCGCCCCTGGCAACAGCCAGAGGACCAGACAGAGCAGAGCACATAATCTTTTCACCTTTTTCCCTCCCTTCGTCCTCGATCGTCCCAGGAGCCGCCTTGATCCCCGCTCCACATCCCCCCGCCCCCAGCCGATTACCGCTGGGAATCGCCTCGTGGGTCAAGGACAGCCGCCGCCAAAGAAACCCCCTCACTTGATCGGTTCCACCTCTTTGTACTGTGAGGCTGGACCCTTGCAGATGGGGCAGAGCCCCTGAGGAGCTTCCACAAGAGTGGAACCACAATTCTGGCAAACATAGAACCGACTCCCACCCTTCTCGATGGTGCTCACCAGCACCCCGAACAGCACCCCGGTGCCTGACTTGATCTTTTCGATGAGCGCGCGATGTTGCTTCTCCGCCTTCCAGGCATAGGTGATCTTCTCTGCGGCGGCCTGGTGTTTTTCGGTCCTGATCTGCTCGAGGTACCGGGGATATCTCTGATCGATCTCCTGTAGCTCCACCTGAGTCGCATCCCTGAGGTTCTCTTTGGTGATCGAGACCTTGACCTCCGACTCCGCCTCCTTCGCCTCGGCCCCCAGACCAACTAAGAGTTCCTGGAAATTGCGGGCGTGGACCGATTCGGAGACGGCAAACGCCGCGAATAGATGGGCGGTCTTGGGATAATTCTCGGCGATTGCCTTCTTTCCATAGCTGAGATAAGTGCGACAGGCCTTGGCCTCGTGCTGGTAGACTTCCTGGAGGACAGCAGCTGTGGTGGGGAATTTGGACTGGGCATGGGCAGAGGGTGTGAGAAGGAAAAGGCCCGAGGCGAGAAGAAGAAAAACCCGTTTGAGTCGCGGCGCTCGTGGAGTGGTCCCCTGATTCATCAATCGTCGCATCACTCTTTGCCTCCCTCCTCACTCTCGAAAAGTTCCAAAGGCCCAAGGCGCCGGGGACGCTACTCCCTCTATGTCGCGTGTTAGGTGCACCTCGGGCCTTGTGCCGAAGATCGCCCCCTCTGCCTCAGACCGACTTGAGCAGGTCCTCCCAACGTTTGACATGCCCGATCTCGTCGAACCGGTCTTTTTCTATCACCCTGCGCGTCTCTTCATCCCAGTCGACGGACTGCAACAGCTCGCTGTAATGCCGGACCGCCCTGATCTCCGCCCATCGGGCGGCCTTGAGGATGGAGCGGGCGCCTCCCAGTCGGGAGCCGAGTCCGATCACCAAGCCGACGAGCCAGAAAGCCCACTGCAGGCGGCTTGGTCTCCAGCCGTACTCATAGAGCTTGACTTGGAAGTCCTGTACATGGGTCATCTCGTTGCACATGGCCGCCAGCATCTGTCGATTGAGCTCGGTGGAGGCCTTTGTCAGCTGGCATCGATAGAGATGGACCGCCATGGTTTCGAGATTGTGAAAGGTCAGCAGGGCGGCTTTGATTCCGCCCGACTGCCCCGCCGGCACCCCCTCCCCCCGGAATTTGATCTCTTCGATCCTCATCGAAGGCCTGATGATGGAGAGGTCGAATCCCCCGTCGTGGAACTCCTCCATTGGCGATCACCCCGTTTTCTCCGCTCTTCCAGCGAGAAATGTACATGACCAGTCCTCTTTTTAGCCTTTGTTGGCCCCGTCTGTCAAGACCCGTGTTGAGCGATGTATCGGAGGGACCTCCGAGCCGGTTGTCGTCCAATCACCTCCGGAAGGAAGGGCGTCGGAGGTACTTGGGCCTTTTCAAAATCAAGAGATAAGCCCTGGCTGAAATCACCGCTTTTTCCAGCGTCTCGATGCCGCGCTTCATTGAGGTTATCCCGTTCCCATTACGCATGGCCTCCTTTCTTTTTTTAGCATCTGCTCCGCATTCCACGGTCTCGCAGGGGGCGGCGAGACCTCCGGTAACATCTAATGTGCTCCAGTAGTATCAACTGCTTCGCTATGGGGGATCGGAGTGCCGAGGGAGAGGAAGAGGGAGGTGGCCTCCAACGCCCCCTCAGAGAGGGCGAGCCATTTGGTGCTGCGTCACGAAAGAGGCCTGACACTCTGTTCTGGAGGGCTATCCCGGGGGGTCGAGGGTGGGCGGGGTCGGCCCCGGGCCCAAGGGACGCCTCATTGGCTGGCGAGGTCAAGGGCAGAGAAGGCGAATTGTGGGAATTAGGAAGCGGGAAGACCTGGAGGCATTGCCAAGGGTGCCCTCGGGGAGGTGGACCGAAGCTCGAGAGAGGCCATGGTCTTTAACGGCGAGTGGCCTTCTGGCAGTCGGCGGGAAGGAGAATGCCCCTCAGCCTGGGCCTGAGGGAATTCCCTGAGGCTACGCCCGCCACGACCCCCAGGCTGTTGGCCAAGGCATCGAGCATCGAGAGATCGCGGCCGGGGATATGCGATTGTACTACCTCCAGGAGGGTCCCCAGGATGAGCATGGAAAGGGCAGCAAACACTGCCACCCTGCGCGTGCGGAATCCGATCATGGGCAACAGACCCAGCCAGGCGTAGGCCGCAAAATGGTAGAGCTTGTCCGCATTCCAGAAATCGATGGGCAATTCCAGCTGGGGGATCAGAGAGTAGTAGCATACCGCGCCGACCGAAACCGCCCACACCACGAGCACGCTGCCTGTCCAGACCCCCCTGTTCACTATTTTCAGCCTTTCTCTCACCGGAGGACTGCGTTGAAGAAGAAGAATGTGCACCCTGAAGCGGTCGCCAGGCCGAGATGATAGAGGGGCCCCTTTCTGGTCAAGACCGCTACCGAGGAGAGCATGATCGCGATCTGCAGGAAGATGAGGCTGTGGCCGAAGTTCCCCGCGCGCCTCTGAGCCACCTCTTTCCCCTCCGCCAGCTCCTTTGCCTTGGCCCCGATCTCCTCTTCTTCCTTTTGGTATCGCTTGATCGGCTGATCGTAATCGCCGATGATTCGCCGATACCGGTCGAGGATCGCCCGGGGCAATCTCCGGGCGTCCCTCAGGGTCGTCAACTCCAATTCCTGTTTCTGGATCTCATAGATAAGGGTATTTTCCGGCATAAAGCGTGGTGATGGCCGCAAAGACCGCCGGGATCGGCGTGGTGAGGGCAACCCAGGTCATCCAAGCTTCAGGTATCCCATCCGACATAGGCAATGACCTCCTCTTTCTTGAGATTTCTATTTAGACGATGAGACGGTGGTTAAAGCCGCGCTCAAGGCCGGTCGAAGAAGATGTTCTTCGCCGAGACGGAGAGGGGCAGGGCGATGATCAGGTCGGCGTCCAGCAGGCCCAAGATCCGGGCCGCCACCCCTGCCGAGTACATCAGGCGATTATCCATGTTCAGCTCCGCCGCCATCTTAGCGGCCACGCCCAGGGCGATGCCCAGATCCATAACCTGAAAGGCGCAGAGCGGGCCGACGAAGTCCTCTCCCTCCCTCTTCTCCGCTCCGATGAGAGCAGCGCAGGAGGGATAGCCGCAGGCCCCGCAGTTGAAAGGCATCTCCGGCTTCTTGGGCATCGTCCCCTTGACGCCGATGAGGATTACCGCAGTCGATCTGCGGATGTTCTGGGCGTCCCGCTTGAAGAACTCCAGCCTGGTCTCCTTCTTGGAGACATGATCCTCCATGGCCTTGGCCAGGCCTTCTTGCTCCTCACCCTGAATCAGGGCCGAAGAGATGTCGCTCACCCCCCGCCCCTTGGGCGAGGTGGCCACCGCCGCCATAATCAGCTGGGCGGCAGTAAGGATGGCCTCCTGCTCGGCTTGGGTTGAAGAAATGATGCTCATCGTCTCACCTCCTGGGCGGCTTTGCACAGCAAGCTGCGCAGATTGGACTGGCTATCTAATTCCAAGGGAGATTCACCGGTCCAGGGACCTGATCGCAACCTTGCTCAACTCTCTGGCTCGGCCACTGCGATCTGGCCCTCGGGCGCCACTTTCCGGGCCCGCGACCGCTTTCCCACCCTGTCCCGGAGCGACTCCATGTAGGTATAGAAGACGGGGGTGATATAGAGGGTCAGCAACTGTGAGACCAACAGACCTCCCACTACGGCCAGGCCCAGGCCCTGCCGCGCCTCCCCTCCAGCCCCATAACCCAAGGCGATGGGTAAAGTGCCCACGAGGGCGGACATGGTGGTCATCATGATGGGACGGAATCGCACCACGCACGCCTCTTGAATGGCATCGAAAGGATTCTTTCCTTCCTTTCTCTGGGCATCCAGGGCGAAATCGATCATGATGATACCGTTCTTCTTCACCAGACCTACCAGCATGATGATCCCCACAAAGGCATAAAGGTTCAGATCCATGCGAAAAATCAGCAAGGTCAACAAGGCGCCAAACCCTGCCGCTGGTAGACCGGAAAGGATCGTCAATGGGTGAAGGAAGCTCTCGTAGAGAATGCCCAGCACCAGATAGATGACCAGGATGGCCATGATCAGCAGGATCCACAGATTTCTCATGGAGGATTGAAATGCCTGGGCCATGCCTTGAAAGCTCGTGCTGATGGTGGGCGGCAAAGTACTGCGGGCCAGTTTCTCTACCGCGGCAACCGCATCGCCCAGGGAGAGGCCTGGTTTGAGGTTAAAGGAGATAGTGACCGCAGGAAGTTGGCCCAGGTGATTTACGGTCAAAGGCCCCAGACCCGTGGTCAGATTCGCCACTGCATTCAAAGGCACGAGTTGACCCTTGGAGGAGCGAACGTAAAGCAGGGATAGGGCCGAGGGGTCCAGCTGGTATTGGGGCAAGAGCTCCATGATCACCATATACTGATTATCGGGCGCATAGATGGTCGAGATCTGACGGGTTCCATAAGAGGTGTAGAGGGCATCTTCGATCTGCTCCGCCGTGACCCCGAGGGCAGCCGCCTTGTCCCGGTCGATCTCGACATTGACCTGAGGGTTCTTGATCTGCAGGTCAGAGGTCACATCCTGAAGCCCAGGCAGTGCCCGCATCTTCTCCTCGAGCATGGGAGCATATCGGTAAAGCTCCTCGGTATCCGGATCCTGTAGGGTTAACTGATATACGCTCTTGGTAAGCTGTCCCCCGATCCGGATGGGGGGAAGATTTTGCAGAAACACCTGGATTCCGGGAATTCCGACCACTTTCTTCCTAAACTCCTGAATAATGGCGTCCGCGTGTAATTTGCGCTCAGAACGAGGTTTCAAGCGAACGAAGACTCGACCGCTATTGGCCGCCACCCAGTTGCCACTGGCCCCAATGCTGGAGAACACGGAGGCAATGTTGGGATCCTTCCGGATGGCCTCGACGACGAGCTGCTGGTGTCGCGCCATGTCGTCAAAGGAAATTCCCTGGACCGCCTCCGTGAAGCCAAAGATGGCGCCAGTATCCTCGTTCGGAAGGAATCCCGTCGGAACCTTGGCGAAGAGGTATCCCGTGGCGACGAGAGTGACAGCCATAATGACCATAGCCACCCGGCGATGCTTCAATACCTCTTTCAGGCTCCAGCCGTAAAAATCGAGCATTCCTTGAAAGACTCGCTCGGAGGCGGCATATAGGCGACCATGTTTCTCCCCGCTGGGCGGCCGCAGGAAACGGCTGCATAGCAATGGGGTAAGGCTCAAGGAGACCACGCCGGAGACCAGAATGGCCACGCTGATCGTCACGGCGAATTCATTGAGCAGCCGCCCCAGGATACCCCCCATGAAGAGGACCGGGATGAAAACCGCCACCAGGGAAAGGGTCATGGAAACGATCGTGAACCCAACCTCTTTGGACCCGTTCAGGGCCGCCTGCAATGGTTTCTCCCCTTGTTCCATGTGCCGCACGATATTCTCCAGCATAACGATAGCGTCATCCACCACAAAACCCACCGAGAGAATCAAAGCCATCAGGGAGAGGTTATCGAGGCTGTAGCCCAGAAGATACATGACCGTGAAGGTGCCGACGATCGAGAAAGGCAGCGCCAGGCTGGGAATCAGGGTAGCGGAGAGGTTGCGCAGAAAGAGAAAGATCACCATGATGACCAGGCAGATCGCCAAAAAGAGGGTGAACTTGACATCTCTAACCGACTCACGGATCGATACGGAGCGATCATAGACGGTGTCCAAGTAAATCGAGGCCGGAATCTGCGCCCGGAATGTGGGCAGGAGTTTCTGAATCGCATCCACCACTGCCACCGTGTTGGTGCCCGGCTGGCGTTGGATGGCCAGGATGATGGCGCGGGTGTCATTGTACCAGCTGGCCACCTTGTCGTTCTCCACGCTGTCGATGACTCTTCCCAGCTCTTCCAGCCTCACAGGCTGACCGTTGCGGTAGGCCACGATCAAAGGACGGTAAGCAGCCGCCTCAGTGAGCTGACCATTGGCCTGTACCGTAAAGGCCCTGTGATCTCCCTGCAGGGTTCCGGTAGGCAGGTTCACATTCCCTTTTGCCACGGCAGAGGCCACCTCGTCGATTCCGATCCCGCGAGAAGCCAGGACCTCAGGATCAAGCTGGACCCGAACCGCATATTTCTGCGCCCCCATGACCTGAACCTGGGCCACACCACTGATCATGGAAATGCGCGGGGCAATAAAAGCATGTGCATATTCATTTACAGTGGACAGTCGAAGGGTGGGCGAGCTCAGACTAAGATAAAGAACGGGTTGGTCGGCGGGATTCACCTTCTGGTAAGAGGGAGGCGTGGGCATATCCTGGGGGAGTTGCTTTGCGGCCTTGGTGATGGCCGCCTGAACATCCTGGGCGGCAGCATCGATGTCCCGATCCAGACTGAACTGGAGGGTGATCAAAGTCACCCCCAGGCCGTTGGTGGAGGTCATGGAGTCCAGGCCAGCGATGGTAGAAAATTGCCGCTCCAGGGGGATCGCCACCGCCGAGGCCATCGTTTCCGGGCTGGCTCCGGGCAGGCTGGCAGTCACCAGGAGGGTGGGAAAATCCACATTCGGCAGGTCACTCACCGGCAAGACCCGATAGGCAATGACCCCAAATAGCAGGATGCCCAGCATGACGAGGGTGGTCATGACCGGCCGGCGAATGAAGAGCTCTGCGATGTTGAAGCCCTCCCTCGCGATCAGGGAGGGCTCTTTTCGGGTAGGATTTTTTGGGCTCATTCGGTTTGGTTCGTTCACCCAAAGCCTGGCGACGGGGGTGGAGCTTGCAGCGGGGCTTTAAGTGCGGCTTTCCTTGTTACCTTCCGGGGTGTTCTTCATCTCGACCTTCGCGCCCGGGACAAGCCGAAGCTGACCGTCCGTTACTACCTTCTCGCCAGGCTGTACCCCCTTCTCGATCACCGTTTCCCCATTCAGGGTTGCACCGACGGTTACCGGCCGCACTTCTGCGGAAAGGTCGGGCTTGACCACGAAGACAAATTGCCCATTCTGCCCAGCTTGAACTGCCTGGGCTGGCACCAATATGGCGTCTTGCTGTATGGCCAGAGTCAGATTCGCCCGGACAAACTGCCCCGGCCAAAGCCGCTTTTCCTTATTGACAAAGCTTGCCTTGAGGCGGATCGTCCCGGTGGAGCGGTCCACGGCGTTGTCCACGAAACTAATGAGGCCGGCTTCCGGGTTTCCCTGGTCATTGGGTAGGATGGCTTCTACCGTGAGTTTTCCCGCGGCCATACGCCTCTTGATTTCCGACAAGCTCTGCTCGGGAACGGAAAGGTTCACGTAGATGGGGTGGATCTGGTTGATAGTCACCAGGGCCTGGCTGTCATTGCCCTTGACCAGATTGCCCTGATTGACCATGAGGCTCCCGGCGCGTCCATCCATGGGAGAACGGATGGAGCAATATCCCAGTTCAATTCTTGCATTGTCCAGGGTGGCTCTATCGGCGCGGACGGCTGCTTCCGCACTCTCTATGGCCGATTGATCCGCGCGAATGGCCTCCGTCAAGGCATCCACATTGGTGCGGGCCAGGTCATATTGTTCCTGGGAGGCAATGCCTTCTTTGATCAGATCCGCATAGCGACGGGCCACCCCTTCCACATTCTTCAGCAGGGCCCGATCTTTCGCCAGGTTGGCTTCCGCCTGCCGGACCTGAGCGAGGTTTCTGGCCAGGTTGGCCTCGGCTCGCTTGAGGTCAGCCTCAAAGGGATGGGCATCAATGGTAAAGAGGAGATCGCCCTTCCTCACCTCCTGCCCCTCCTTGAAATAGACGCCGGTCAGCACTCCGTTGATCTGGGCCTTGACCAATACGGTGGAATAGGCTTCCACCGTCCCGATGGTGCGCACCTGGACCGGGGCTGCCTTTTGAATTACCTCTGCCACGGTCACCGGCACGGCCGACTTCACCTTGGGCTCCTCCGTCTTGCCGCTGGAGCAAGCTGAGAGCAAGGTCAGGCCAATGAGCCAGCAACCGAGGCCTCCTGCAGCAACGGACTTTGGACGCACAAGGATTCTTTTAATCATCATATTTGCCCGGAACGCGATTTCTCTTCGAAGCCAGCGAGGCAAAGGGTTCTGATCCTCGCAAGACCTCCCTCCCGAATCTTTTTTGATACCATGACCTTGCCCTCTCTACAACCCCAAAGCCCCCCCCAAGAACAGCGATAGAATTATCGAACTCCTTTTCGGAGGGGCATGCAGCGCGTTTTAATGCCCCATCGTCTTTGACCTGCTCCCTTAGA
>Ga0315289_10002698_pt1 | contig 27121 bp, 24 predicted proteins | sample YL17G11_40_MG_FD_203452 | JGI IMG/M metagenome (GOLD analysis project Ga0315289, IMG submission 203452) | Sediment microbial communities from Yellowstone Lake, YNP, Wyoming, USA - YL17G11_40 | ecosystem: Environmental > Aquatic > Freshwater > Lake > Sediment | place: USA: Wyoming | collected...
CGAACTTTGGGCTTATTACAGTGGCGGTTATTCCGACCAGTGCTGCCAGGCGGGGCATCAGTATAGCGAGCCCCTATGCTTCTGCATTGACTGGTTCGCTTCCTCGCCATTCAAGAATCCCGATAATGGGGGAGTCCAGGTGAGATGGATGAATGAGGACCGAAACAGCTACTCTTACTGCTACCATGGATTTTATTGGACGGCTCCAGATTGTGTTTATTACTATTATGTGGCCGATATTCCGCCAACGACAGAAGGTCAATGGGAAGAGGCGGGGCCGTACTATATAGTCACCTACGCTGACTCGATTCAGCTTGCTTTCTTCTACGCAGGCGAAGATGCGGATGCCTGGTTCATTGATGACATTATGGTGGATAGCCTGGGTTGCCCGCCGTGGTGTATATTCTTGACGCATGAGCATCACAGTGACGATGGCCCCGCGACCTGGATTGATCCGGATTGCATCCACATCACCGTGCAGGCACTGGATCCCAACAATGACCTTGCCTATGTGAAGCTTTGGTACAAGGATCTAGCGGCTGGAGTCTGGAGTGAGGTGGCCATGACCGCCGTTGCGGGATGTGAATACATGCATCTCTATGAGACGATGATTTGCGGTCTCGATGTCTGCCATTCCTATGGCTACTATTTCGAGGCCAACGATGTTGCCGGAACAGGGCTGTCCTATCTGCCCGAGAATGCGCCGGCGGAATACTTCGATGTGGATATCTTGGACAACACCACCGACCAGCTTTCATATGACAACGGCGAGGTCTTTTACGTCCGTTACTTCTTTGATTGGTGGGGCAAGTTCGCGGTTCGCTTCACGCCATCGGAATATCCGTATTACCTCGGTGGCGCGATGGTCCAAATTGGCGCTCCTGTTTACGGTTTCCCGGATGACGACCATGAAAATGTTGTGTGCGAAGTCTATAATGACATCGGTGGGTTGCCGGGCATCTTACTCTGTGATCCTATTGTGGGTGGCACGAGCTGGAACGAGGGCGCAGGTGCCTGTGACGACACCACCTTTGCCAAGTGGGTCTATTTCAAGATTGAGCCGTGCCTGACAATTACAGATGGCGACTTCTATATCTCCTTCCGCAATCGGGACAACAGCGTGTCACCTGACATGGAAGCCTTCGGATTTGACGATGATGGTCCAAGCACACCGTATCGCACCTATCTCTGCTACCCGAGAGAAACCCCCGGTGACTGCTTCTGGGGTATAGACACTCTTACCGATCCCAATGAGGATCCAGAGAGCGACTTGATGTGTCGTGCGATCGAATGTGCGTCTCCGTGCAGCCCGCTGACGGATGTGACTATCTTGTACAACGACGCGACGGGCAATGTGGAGCTTCGCTGGACCGATATGCCATCTTATCTGTCCTACAAGATCTATCGTTCGACATACGATCCGTTCCGCAGCGACAGCTTCGCGGTTATTGCAACGGTAGCCTCGGGCGTTCAGTTCTATGCAGATCCAATGGGCACAAGGACCAAGGCCTTCTATCAGGTCAGGTGTTCGTGCAATCTGCCCATCGTGGCACCGCCTGCTCCGCCGTCCGAACCTATGGATGTGGTTGGCCCGGTTCGCGTTCCGGGTGCGGGTCGGACCGCGGCTCTCGCAATTGGTCAGAAGTGGACGCTTGAGGGCCAGCTTGAGATGGGAATCCTGCCGAAGACCATCAGCAAGAAAGATTTGGCTCGTCGTACCAGTGGAGAGACAAAGGTCAAGAACCGGATGGACAAGCTCATTGAGAGATTCCCGCGAATGTCGCACTAAGATTTGTCATCAGCCAGGGGAGAATACAGGAAAGAGTCACAAAACGGCATCATAGGAAAATGGACACCGTTTGGACCACAAGATGTTGCCTGAATGGACATAATCATCCAATTTTATGGGAGGCTATGTTGAAACCTCAAAGCATTTTGTTTGTCGTTCTTCTATTGGTGGTATCGGTTGGCTTCGCCAAGGTCGAAGTGGATCCTGCGATAGAAGAACTCATCAAGAACTCGCCGGGGGCGGAAGCTTACCCCCAAGCCGGAGCGCTTGTCCTGCTGCGCGACCGAGAAATCTATGTTGATAAGGACGGGGATGTCACGACCCGCGGCCATTTGGTTCTGAAAATCTTGCAAGTTCGCGCCAAGGACGACTATGGTGACCAATCCATCCGCTTCAACGATGCGACTCATGAAGTGGTTGTCGAAAAAGCCTATACTCGGTTACCCGACGGCACTTGGATCGAACCCGAAAAAGACGCTTTCACACTCACGAGTGCTCCGGAGGTGCAGTGGGCCTCGGCTTATTCGCAGGTGAAACAGCGCAATATCAGCTTTCCCGGTCTCGAAGTCGGCGCGGCGATCGAACTGAAATGGACGACGAAACCCAAAAAAGAGGAAAAGCGCGACGAAACCTATGGCGGAGAGTGGATTTTTGGGATGACAGAACCGATCCTCAGCCAGACCTTCATCTTGCGGCTGGCTCCCGACAAACGCGTGAACTACAGCTTGCTGAATTCCGTTCAACAAGCCGAAATCATGGCGGATAAGGGCGAAGTCGTCTATACCTGGCGATTCAAGGATATGCCCCAAATCATGCAGGAGCCGAACCGAGTCAATACGGCGGACATTGCCCCACGGCTCCTTTGGACCTCTTTTCAAAACTGGGAAGAATTGGGCGAATATATGAACTCGCGTTTCTGGAGTCGTGTGGATACAGCCACGCAAGTGGATGCGGCTTTGGCCGAGTTGGTACCGAAACCGCCGTCGAATCACGATGAGTATGTGCGAGATCTGTGCATTGCCGTTCAACGCCAGATTCGTGATGTGGATTTGGAGTTGGGTCGCGCCGGTTATGAACCCAACACGGCCGATGAAGTCTGGGCGCACCGATACGGTGAGACTCGGGACAAGGCCGTCCTGTTGTCGGCTCTTCTCAGCCGTATTGGCGTCACCTCCTTCCCGATCTTGGTGACCAGCCGGAATGTCCAATTTGCGGATTTGCCGGTGCTTCAACAGTTCCGGAACATCATTTTGGCAATTCCAAGCGAAAAGGAAACACTCTATGTGGATCCGATGGCACAGAATTGCCGATTTGGAACGATCCCCTTCGCTCGAACCTACGGAAAAGCATGCCTACTGGTTCCGGGCCATCCTGCATTAATCGGAGTATCTTATGGCGACCTCGAGAGCCGCTCGTCCATCACCTATATTAACGCCAAACTTCAGGCCGATGGAACGCTCGAAGGCACGGTCAGAGCCACGCCTCATGGTTGGTTCGAGCAGCGCTGCCGGAGTGAGCTGAAAGATATGAAAGAGAAGGAGAGAGACATCTACTTCCAAAAGGCTGCCGCAGTGATATCGCAAGGAGCGACCGTGAGCCACTATGAGGTCTCTGATCTAAAGGATTTGACCATCCCCGCCGAAGTAACGATGGCATTCAATGCACCACATTATGCCAATCGGCAAGGCGATGTGATTCTTTTCGATATGCTCTCGAATCCGTTTCAATGGGCCGTCTTCGGATTTTTCCCCTCGCTGCCGGAAGTGAAATATCCCATTGAACTGCCGCCCCGCGGCAAAGCTCAGACCATGCTGCGAATGGAGCTGCCGCCCGGCGTGAAGGTTGGGTATCTTCCGGGCTCCATGCTCGTGGATAATCCCTACTACACTATTGAGATGTCTCCGCGTGCCGAGGAGCGACGAATCATCTGGGGAATCACCGTAGAAATCAAGGCGGACAAAGTGCCCCTGGACAATTATCAGATGGTTCGAGAAGGATTTCAGAATATCGGGCTCGAAAAGAACCGCGTAGCCATTCTTGAACTCGCGAAGTAGAATTGTCTTTTTGCTTTCTACTCCCGTAATCTTTTCCAAAAGGATGCCGTCAAGTTCTCTCTTCAAGACAGAGCTTGACGGTTTCTCTTTTTGGGGATTGCGCGTTCGCAAAGAGGGCGAAGGATCGGACGAGGCAAACTCACGCGGCGGAGCCATGGTTTGGCCTAACGACTGCCCGCCTCGCTAACGCCCACGACGGCATGCTCGGTGCGCGCCGTTGTGGCTCTCCAGAGCCGCAATGGCGCCATCGTAGACGCCGGGCGGGTTTGGAAACCCGCCACGGCGATCCAACCTTTTTTTAAAACGCCACTCGGTGCATGGAAGTCATGAGAAATATTTCACTAAGGATTCGCTTGACTTGGTCCTGACATCGTGGTAGAACAAGAGAAATTCTCCTTGACTTTGATAGGAATTTTTCATAAGTTTTACATTCCAAAAGCGATGGAACCGGCCATGGAACCGCCTGATGATTTGCGCCTGCGAAAGGCCATTGAGAACGCTGAAGGTCAGCCGATGGCGATGATCGGCCTGCGCATTGGACAGCAGATTAGGGAGCTTTTCAGCGACTCTCATTTGGACGGTTCGATCACAGTTTATGGCCCATCGAAAGAAGGAACCGAGTCCCTCATGCGTGGACTGGAAATCGCGACCTCCTGCTCCCGAGCGGAAGGACGAATGGTTTGGAAACCGGACCAGCGATATCGAGTGGTCTCGGCCTGTACCAGTCAGGAAACTCGATTTGAAATCCTGAGTTCGCTTTTGAACTTAGTTGACGAGGGAGCAAGAAACGGTCAGGAAGAAACCGTTGCGACCCAAATATCGGAACTGCCCGACGACGAAATCTACCTGTTGACAGTCGAAGAATGGAGCGGTTAAAGGGCGTACGAAGTCTTGCCGCAGGTGGAGTCTGTGTTGCGCTTGCCGTTGTTTTGCCGCTTCTCTTTCATTCACTGGCCGTCTCGCCGCGCATTGTTCTTCCGATGCATTACCCGATCTTTCTGGCCGGGACTCTCTTGGACCCTGTGGCGGCTGCGGTTGTCGGATTAATCAGTCCGGCGCTCTCGATGGCGCTGACAGGCATGCCGACTCCGGCTCAGGCATTTCGGATGATGGGAGAACTTGCGACCTACGGGCTTGTTGTCAGTCTTGTGTTGAGCCTTGCCGGCGGGTTTCGTTATTCGACATGTCTTGTCGCTCTCGTTGCAGCGATGATTTTGGGGCGACTGGTTCATGTCGTTCTGGGGATGCTTCTCTTTGGATTTCGAGGATGGGAATTTCTCCTGGCGCTCTACCTGCCGGGTATCCCCGGCATGATAGCGCAGCTTGTGTTTATTCCTCCGCTTGCCATTCGGGTGCGACGGGCTTTGCGAATGTCCATGCCCTAAATTAAGTCAACTCAGTTACTCGTAAGCGAAATTGGCAGCAATATCTCATGAATGAAAATCTTCCCGTCTTGATTCTGCTTTTCCTTGTGGCCGCGGTGGTCGTGCTTGCATTCCTGGCGTTGACCGTTTTCTTCGGCCCCAAGCGTCCCAATCCGAACAAAGCGCTGCCTTTCGAGTGCGGCACGGTCGGTGTCGGCGATGCCCGCGCTCCCTTTCCCATAAAATACTATCTGGCAGCGATTATCTTTGCGGTTTTCGATGTTGAGCTCGCCTTCCTTTACCCGTGGGCCGTTGCATTTAGAGATTTGAGGCTCGTTGGGTTTGTCTCGATGATGATTTTCCTGGCGATTCTTGCCATCGGCCTCTATTATGCCGTTCGCCGCGGCGTTTTTGAATGGAAATAGACGAATGATTGGAAACAAACCCCACTTCGACCCGCAGCACCCACCCGAGGGTCAGATTATTACAACCCGTTTCGATAAAGTCCTGGGTTGGGCAAGAAAATATTCGCTCTTCGTCTATCCGTTTGTCACGGCATGCTGCGGCATGGAGTACATGTCGGTCAGCAGTGCGCACTACGACCTGGATCGTTTCGGCGCGGCCTTTCCGCGATTCAGTCCGCGCCAGAGCGATGTGCTTTGGGTCGTGGGAACGGTCTCGCACAAGCTGGCGCCTTTGGTCAAGCGCGTCTATGACCAAATGACCGATCCGAAGTGGGTGATTGCTTTTGGGTCGTGCGCGTCGTGCGGCGGCCCCTATGACAACTACGCCACGATGCAAGGGATTGATACGATTATTCCCGTGGACATCTACATTGCCGGTTGCCCTCCCCGCCCCGAAGCGGTTCTCGATGGAGTCGTAAAACTTCAGAAGATGATTCAAGAGTCCAAACAGGTGTGGAAGTAGGCGCCGCCGATGGAAAAATCACTCGCGCATAGAAAAATCGAGGAGAAATTTCCGCAGGCCGTGCTGAATTCTCATGCCCAGCACGACGATGAGACTCTCATTCTTCGCAAAGAGGCAATTCTCGATGTGGCGCGGCTGCTCAAAGAGGACTCCGAGCTGCAATTCAATTTCCTGATGGACATTACGGCGGTGGATTACCTGGGACGGCAGCCACGATTTGAAATCGTCTACCATTTTCTTTCGCTGCCGTTTAGTCGGCGGCTCCGCATTAAGCTTCAGTCAGATGACCTTTATCCGACCGTCAAAAGCCTGACACCGCTCTGGAAGACAGCCAATTGGCTCGAGCGCGAATGTTTCGACCTCTATGGCATTCGCTTCGAGGGTCACCCGAACCTGACACGCATCATGCTCTACGAGGGCTTTGAAGGTCATCCGCTGCGCAAAGACTATCCAAAAACGAAGCGCCAACCTTTGATTGGACCACAGAATTGAACGATTGCCCGCATATTCTCACTTGATATAGCGTCATGGAAACCAAAACCGCAAGCCCCGAAAAAGAGTTCTTCTTCACCGCAACCGAGCCGGAATTCCGCACGCAGGAGATGCTTCTCAACATGGGGCCGTCGCATCCTGCGATGCATGGGATTGTGAAAATTGCTGTCAAGTTGCAGGGCGAGCTCGTCGTTGATGCGGATGTCGAAATCGGCTACCTGCACCGCGCTTTCGAGAAATCCTGCGAAGCGTGCACCTGGAACCAAGCGATTATCTATACGGATCGGTTGAATTATGTCAGCCCCATCATCAACAATGTGGGCTACTGCATGGCGGTTGAGAAGCTGCTTGGGGTTGAGATTCCCCCACGTGGGCAGTACATTCGCACGCTGCTCTGTGAAGTTTCGCGCGTTGCTGATCACCTGACTTGCGTGGCCGCTGCCGCGATGGAACTTGGCGCGATGACGGTTTTTCTGTACATGATGAAGGGGCGCGAATATCTCTATGAACTCCTCGAGGATTTCTGCGGTGCCCGCGTAACGACAACGGCGGTGCGCGTCGGAGGACAGCCTGCGGATTTGCCGGATGGTTGGCTGGAAAAGCTCGCGAAAGCCATCAAAGAAGTGCGCATCATTCTCAAAGAGTGCCATGCGCTCTTGACCTGCAATCGCATTTTCTACGACCGCGTGCGAGGCACCGGCATTATGAAAGCTGACGATGCCATTAGCTACGGTTTTACAGGGCCATGCCTTCGCGCTGCAGGTGTGGACTATGATGTTCGCAAAAATTTTCCCTATCTTGTCTACGACCAAGTGGACTGGGCGATTCCCGTCGGCACGGAAGGAGACAACTACGACCGCTATCTTGTCCGCATGGAGGAAATGGAACAATCCTGCAAGATTCTGGAGCAATGCGCGAAGAAAATCCCCAAAGGCCCTCACTCGGTTGAGGATAAACGCATCATGCTGCCCGACAAGAGAAACACCTACGGCAACATCGAAGGGCTGATGAATCACTTCAAGCTGATTATGCACGGTCACGGCATTCGCGTTCCGGTCGGTGAGGCCTACCAAGCTGTGGAAGCGGGCAATGGAGAGCTTGGGTTCTATGTCGTTTCCTATCCCATCGAAGGGGAGGAGAATGACGGATGCGCCAGCCGGCCGTGGAAGGTGCGTTGCCGCCCGCCTTGCTTCCACTTTGTCGCGGCACTCCCGGACATGATTAAGAGCGACATGGTTGCGGATGTCATCCCCACTTTCGGCTCGCTTAACATGATTGGGGGCGAACTCGACCGATGACGGTTCAAACGAGAATCAGGCACTCCCCGATAGTATCCAAACGGAAGAGACCAACGGAAACAAGCGTCCTGACCAATCATCTGTTGATCATGGGTGATGCAAGAAAAACCAATGAATTTTTGAAGGAAAGAGTTCATCTTATTCTCACATCGCCCCCATATTGGACTCTAAAGAGATACAACGAACATAAGGATCAGATGGGTCATATCCGAGATTACGAAGCTTTTCTCGGCGATCTGGATAAGATATGGAAATCTTGTTTCAATCTTTTGGTGCCTGGAGGCAGACTAATCTGTGTGGTTGGGGATGTTTGCATATCAAGAAGAAAAGGTGGTCGCCATCGAGTTGTGCCACTGCATGCCGATATTGTTACCCGATGTCGGGACATAGGCTTCGATAACCTGAATCCGATTATTTGGTATAAGATAAGCAATGCTTCATACGAAGTGGAGAACGGTACCAAATTCCTCGGGAAACCTTATGAACCCAATGCCATCATAAAGAATGACATGGAATTCATTCTCATGCTTAGAAAACCGGGAGGGTACAGACAACCGACACAAGAACAAAGAGCGTTGAGTAGAATAGGCAAGGACGAGTACCGCCGCTGGTTTCGACAAATCTGGACAGTCGGTGGCGCCTCGACAAGACATCATCCCGCGCCATTTCCTCTTGAGCTGGCATACCGACTGGTGAGAATGTTCTCCTTTGTTGGCGACACAGTAATGGATCCTTTCGTCGGAACAGGCACAACGATGATAGCCGCAATGAAGTGCAGTAGAAACAGCATAGGAATCGAAGTAGATCCAGCCTATGTCAAGCAAGCTCTCGATCGCCTCAAACGCGAAGCATCCTCTCTTTTCTTGGATACAAGCATTTTGTACAGTACCCAACAAATGATGAGCACCTGTGCCCACTCATAAGCAACATGGAGATTACCTCCGAGACGTCCGGGATGAAAGCGAAAGCCGGAGAATCTATATAGAAGACCTATTTCGCACGTTGTTTCCCGACCTTCTGGAAGAGTCTAAAACGATCATTGTTAGACTTGGAGATATCAATATTGATCGTCTTGCAGAAACCTTACTGAGTCACCCGGACATTCTTAAGCCTCTCCTCGCCGTCTGCAATATGGGAAAACGTGCAATTGCTCAAGATCTGGGGATAGAACTGGATACTTACCGACCGCGGCTCGACTCGGATCTTGCAAGGACGATCGCTGGCTACATATACCCGCTTCTCCCCCCGAAGTTGTCGCTTGATGTAATCGCACGATTGGATAGATATCAATGGATTGATTCCGCAGTTCGCAAGACAAAGGGGCGCTGGGAAAAGAAGGTCGTTTTCCATCTCGAGGCTGCAGGCTTAAATGGAAAGAAACGTAAATTCCGCTCAGGGGAAGAGGAATTTGAACTTGACTATTCAGTGCCTCCTGTGGGTGATATTAGAGTTGGCGTTGATGTCAAACATATCGGCCATTCCAGCGACAAACAAAAGAGGGGTGACGAAATAGTAAACAAGGCGGCTCACTTGAAACTTGCGTACCCCGATTCCCTCTTTTTCAGCATAGTGAAGTACCCCTATCCAGATGATGTCGATGCCCTAATCTCTCGATTGACGTCTGGAGAATCAAGAGTGGACAAGGTTTGTCTGGCTGGAGACGATGAATCATCTCTGAGACAAGCGGCGAAGGATTTAATCGACATAATCCGGCAGAGAATGCCAGATCTGCTCAAGACTGCCTGAATATGAATATTGACTTTGAGAAGAAAGCCCACGAGATTATTCTGCGCTATCCGCCGGAACATCGCAGCGCGGCGCTCGTGCCTGTTCTCTTCGAAGCGCAGAGGTCGCTGGGATACCTCTCGCCTGAGGTGGAGGAATGGGCCGCGGATACCCTTGGCATAACTCCGGTGCGCGTTCGCGAGGTCATCTCGTTCTACAGCATGATGCGGCGCAAGCCTGCCGGGAAGTACCACATTATGTTTTGCCACAATGTTGCCTGTTCGATGCGCGGGGCTGAAGACCTGCAGCGTTATTTGGAGAGCAGATTGGGAATTGCAGCGGGAGAGGTCACAGAGGACGGGCTGTTCAGTCTCACCGCGGTGGAATGTCTCGGAGCTTGTGGCTGGGGGCCGGCGATGCTGGTGGGCGAGGAGCAATACTTCCAATTGACCCAAGAGAGGATAGACAAGATTCTTGATGAGCTTCGCCAAGGGCGAATGCCTCCGGGCGATTCCCCCACGCCGCTTATTGGAAATGTCGGTATGCCGACCGAGTGAATTGTTAAAGTAGAATGAAACGATACATTTCAAAGCATTTCACAACACCGGGCATGCACCGTCTCTCGGTGGCACGCCAGCATGGTGCCTATGAGATGTTGCAGAAAGCGCTCAAGATGGAGCCTGCTCAGGTCGTGGAGCTTGTCAAGGCCTCTGGTTTGCGCGGTCATGGAGGAGCGGGTTTTTCAGCCGGACTCAAATGGAGCTTTGTGCCGAAGGATCGTTTCCCGCGTTATGTGATTGTGAATGCCGATGAGAGCGAGCCGGGTACTTTCAAAGACCGCCTCATCTTGGAACGTGATCCCCACGCACTTCTGGAAGGGGCGCTCATTTGTGCATGGGCCGTGCAAGCGGAGGCGATCTATATTTACATTCGCGGCGAATATTTCTATCCGACCAAGATCGTCAACCAAGCCATCGAAGAAGCCCGCGCGAATGGAATCCTTGGTGAGCGGATTTTGGGCTCCGATTTCTCTTGCAATGCCCATACGCATCCCGGCGCGGGGATGTATATCTGCGGCGAAGAGACGGGGCTTATCGAAAGTCTTGAAGGCAAAAAAGGCCTGCCACGCTTCAAACCACCCTATTATCCTGCAGCCATTGGTCTTTGGCAAGTCCCGACAATCGTGAACAATGTGGAGACTCTCGCGGCGGTGCCCTGGGTATTCCGACTTGGGCCTGAAGAATTTGCCGCTCTCGGCACGCCCAAAAACGGCGGCACTTGTCTTTTCTCGCTCTCAGGATGTGTGAACAATCCCGGCGTATATGAACTTCCGATGGGATTTCCTTTGGATGGCCTCATCTACAATCTTGGCGGCGGGATCTTGGAAAACCGCAAGCTCAAGGCAATCATTCCTGGTGGCTCTTCATCGCCGATTCTCACGGCCGAAGAGGCACGGGGCATCCGGCTTGATTTCGAATCCGTTGCGGCGGCCGGTTCGATGCTCGGCAGCGCGGCGGTCATGGTCGTTGATGAAACCATTTCCATTCCGCGGCTTCTGCTGTGGGTACTGCGCTTCTACGCGCATGAATCCTGCGGGCAATGCACGCAGTGCCGTGAGGGCACGGGTTGGATGCTGCGCCTCTGCAAACAACTGCTCGAAGGGAAAGGTAAGCATCGCGACCTCGACGATCTCTATGAAATCGCTGATGCAGTTGACGGAACGACTATTTGCGCTTTCGGCCCGGCGGTTGCCTGGCCGACAAAATCGTACATCAAGAAGTTTCGACACGAATTTGAAGCACTCATCAAGGAATAGCATTCGAGCGAAGCGACAACTGATTTCTTATGCCACGAATAGAAATTGACGGCAAATCTGTTGATGTGCCGCCCAATGTCAATCTGATTGAAGCAGCAAAGGCGGCGGACATCGAGCTCCCGCACTACTGCTACCATCCCGGTTTGTCCATAGCCGGCTCATGCCGCATGTGCCAGATTGAAGTGGAACAGAACGGTCGCAAGGCGATTGTCATTGGCTGTACAACAACGGTGGCTGAAGGAATGAGGATTTGCACGACCGCTGAGCGAGTCCAGAAGCAGCGACAGATGGTGCTGGAGTTCTTGCTGCAAAATCATCCGCTCGATTGTCCCATTTGTGACGATGCTGGCGAGTGCGATCTTCAGAATTACTACATGAGACACGGCCGTCATGACAGTCGGGTGGAGCTCGCAGACAAATATCGCAAACACAAGGTCATTGACCTCGGACCGACGGTCGTTCTGGACAGTGAACGATGCGTCCTCTGTTCGCGGTGCGTCAGGTTTCTTCAGGAGATTACGGGCACGGGCGAGTTGGGCATCTTCGGGCAAGGCATGGATTCGGAATTGCTGACCATTCCCAGCGTCCGTCTCGATAATCCCTATTCCGGCTGCGTTGTTGACCTCTGTCCGGTGGGCGCTTTGACCGACAAGGACTTTCGTTTCAAGCGGCGCGTCTGGTATTTGAAGAAGGTGCCGTCAGTTTGCCAAGCGTGTTCTCGCGGCTGCAATACTGAAATTCATTATGATCTTCGCCATCCTTACAAAGCGTCCGAGCGTCGGATTCAGCGTTTGAAACCGCGTTACAATCGGTTGGTCAACGAATGGTGGATATGCGATCGGGGCCGCTACAGCTACCACGCTGTGGATGCGCCCGACCGTCTCACGACCGCGCAAACACGCGCCACCAACGGCGACGGCGCGCCAAACAACAAGCGAGTGCTGCAAGAGGCCGCGCGAGCCATAAAGAACGCCAAAGAAAAACATGGGACGAAATCCATCGCCGTTCTCGGCAGCGCGAATTCATCCAACGAGGATCTTTATGTCCTTCATCGGCTTTTTGCGCAGCACCTCGGCGTGCATCATTTTGATGTTGCTTTGAAGAGCGAGCCCTCCGGCGAGGAAGATGAAATCCTGAGAAAAGCCGACCTTGCGTCCAACCGACGCGGGGCACTTGAAATCGGTTTGCGACCTGCTGCCGGCGGCAAATTCTCCGGCGACGACATCGTCCGAGCAGCGATGGCGAGCGAAATTCATGTGCTGATCGTCGTCCGCCACGACCTGAGCCTTGCTCTCCAAGCGGAAGACTTCAACCGACTGGGAAACCTGGATTATTTACTATACCTCGGAGAGCACGAAAGCCCGATGGTCGGAATTGCTCACGGCGTGATTCCTATAGCGGCTTGGGCGGAGCGCGACGGTAGCTACACGAATTTCCAAGGGCGCGCGCAGCGAACGACTCAGGCTTTCCCGCCGCTCGGTCAAGCTCTTCCCGAATGGGAAATATGGAAACTACTCGGCGCCGAAGTGGGATTGACGATAAGGGCCAAAACGACCGAGGAAGTCTTTGCCGAGCTCGCAAAAAATGTCGCCGCCTTCCGCGGCTTGACATGGGAAGGTCTGGCTCCTTCAGGGAGGATGCTCGCGGGCGTGCCTGAACCTCCCTACCGGAAAGTGCGAACCTCAAGGCCTCTCAAATAATGCTGCTTCTAATCGAAGAAATGGCAATTGCTCTTGCCAAGATTGCCTTCGTCCTCTCCCTTGTCTTTGGTTTCGCTGTCTTGTTGACTTGGGCCGAGCGCAAGCAACCGGCACTCATGCAGGACAGACTGGGCGCCAATCGAGCGCCGATTTTTGGACTGCGGCTCTGGGGCCTTTTCCATTCCATCGCGGAAACATTCAAACTCATCTTCAAAGAGGACTTTGTTCCGCCATCCGGTGTTCAATTCGCTTTTCGTTTTGCACCGGTGATTACTTTGTTCCCCGCGCTGATTACTTTCGCGGTGATTCCTTTCGGGAATCAGATTGAAATTGCCGGTAGAGTCATCCTCCTGCAAGTGCTCAATCTGAATATCGGCATTCTATTCCTCTTGGCCTTTGGTTCTCTGGCGGTCTACGGAATTGTGTTGGGTGGCTGGGCTTCAAACAACAAATATTCGCTTCTGGGCGGGATGAGAGCGGTCGCACAAACCGTCAGCTACGAGGTGGCCATCGGGCTCTCGATTATCGGGCCCATCATGGTCTTCGGCACACTCGAACTGGGCAACATGGTGAGAATGCAGAATCAATTGCTCTTCGGCTGGCTGCCGATGTGGGGCGTTGTGGTTCAGCCACTGGCTTTTTTGATTTATTTGCCCGCGGCCATTGCCGAGACGAAACGCACACCCTTTGATTTGCCGGAAGGCGAATCCGAAATCATCGGTTTCAACCTCGAATACTCTGGAATGCGATGGGGCATGTTTTTCTTGGGGGAATTCATTGAGCTCGTGGTTTTAGCGGGATTGATGACGACTCTCTTTTTCGGTGGTTATCACATTCCCTATCTCTATGACAGCTTCGAAATGCTCGGAGGCGGGGGATTCATCTTCCCATGGGGCGCGATGATCCCGCTCCCGGACGCTTGGGTGGTTATTCTGCGCATCGGCGCTTTCGCTGCGAAAATTGCCTTTTTTCTCTGGTTGCAGCTTCTCGTGCGCTGGACAATGCCACGCTTTCGGTACGACCAGCTGATGCGCGTGGGCTGGAAAATGTTGATTCCTTTTGCTCTCGTAAATATTGCGTTGACCGGCATCGTTTTGCTGGCGCTTCAATCCTAAACAACAAACCTATTTAAGGAGGTTTCACTATGAACTTGTGGCAACGACTTCCACTCATTCTGTTGCTCGGCATTGGAATGCTATGCCTGGGCATTGGTTGCGGTGATGATGACGCAGAGGAACCACCGCCCCCACCAGAAGGGCACCTCACACTCGCAACACATACCCTTGATTTTGGCCTGACGGTGACCGAGCAACAGGTCAACATTCGCAATACGGGCGACACCTCGCTGACTTGGAGCATCACCACGGCCAGCATTCCCGATTGGGCCAAAGTGACTCCGACCAGTGGCACTCTCGCGGCCGACGCGCAAACCACAATCACGGCTGGAGTCTATCGGGTGGCTGTGGGTCCGGGAACGACGACAGCCAGACTCTTCTTTGACACCAATGCCAATGACGATTCGCTGTCACTATCGGTTCAGCACAACTGTGATGTGCTCGGCGACGACTTCAACTCAGGTAACGCCACCGGATGGGACGCTACAGACCTCGATAGATCTCAAGGAGACGGTTTTGTCGTTCTTGATCCGAATAGCCTGGACTACGCCGGACGCCTTACGAAAACCGTCTCCTCCATTGTTCCCTGTGTCATCTCGGCCCGTCTGGAACGCACATCGCAGACCGTTGGGTACAAGCAATATGGTCTCCTTTTGGAAGGCTCAACTCCGAACGATGCGCTCTATTTTGCCGTGTATGTGGACAACGACACGAACTACACTCTGGAACAGCGCGTGGGCGGGCAATGGGATCCAGTGCCCCTGGCCGAAGGTCTGACGAGCTTAATTAGCACGGATGCAAATCACTGGAATATCCTTCGGTTGGAGCTGTATGAGTCCGGCCAGAAGACTTACGCTCGTGCTTATGCAGATACCGCCAGTACAGCTCTTTTCCCGGGAGTTGAATTGGACCCGAGCTTAAGCTTTGTCAAAATGGGTATTCGCAGCGAAGAATATACCATTCACGCCGATTGGTTCTGCGCGGCGCGGCAATAGGGCATTTCTCAAAATTATCGTAAGAGAATCCAGGGCGAACGGCGATAACGAATCGCCAACCTCATGGCGTCTTGGAGCAGACTGGATTCACAAGAAGAAACCCCTTCTAACTTCCCCTACTGAAGTAAGGGAAGAACCGATGCCGCGTCCCCCCTACTTCAGTAGGGGGACAACAGGGGGTTCGTCCTTGAGTTCGCCTTACACATTTGAAAGCTGATGATTGAACGAAAAGTCATCGTTCGCGATGTCAAACTGACCGCATGGCAGAAGACCTATTACCCTGAGGTCATTCGGGGATTGTGGGTCACGGCATCGCATTTCTTCCGCAATTTTGCGCGGCATTGGTTACGCTATGTCTTCCGGATGAAGAACGTGACACCAGGAGCCGTAACGATTCAGTATCCGGAAGAAAAACGCCCCGTGAGTCCTCGCTGGCGAGGACGCCACCGGCTCATGCTTCGACCTGACGGCACGCCCCGCTGCGTTGCTTGTATGATGTGCGAGTCCGCCTGCCCGGACGAATGTATCTACATTACTGCTGCCGAAACACCGGACGGGCGCGTCGAGAAATACCCTGTCTCCTTTGACATAGACCTTCTCCGTTGCTGCTTTTGCGGACTATGCGTCGAGGCTTGCCCGGAAGATGCTATACGCATGGACTCCTTTGATTTGGATTTGGCGAGCTACGCGAGAAAAGACTTTTTTCTCGACCGGGAATTTCTCTTGCGAGACGGCAGCGTGACTTCGCACCCTCAATACGAAGGGGAATTTGAAGAGAAGGTTGCGAGCTGACTGGAAACGAGAATAACGCAACGGAGCAACGGCTGAAACGGATGTCACTGCGAATGCCTTCGGAGCGCCGCGCTGAGAGAGATTCCGGCGCGGCGATTGCTCTTCACAAAGCGTAGAGAAGAAGATGAAGGTCTTCCTCACCGGCGGAACGGGATTCGTCGGTCGGGCGGTTGTCGCTGAATTGCTTCGCCGAAACCACGAACCGCTCATTCTTGCTCGCCCCGGCTCCGAATCCAAGTTGGGCTCAATCGGAGCGGACACTGAGCGCATTCGCATTATTCCTGGGGATGTTTTAAAACCAGAGACCTATGCGGCCGCGCTCAAAGAGGCGGAGGCCGTCATTCATCTCATCGGGATACTTCGCGAATTCGGGCGCGTGCGTTTTGACCTGATGCACCGCGTTGCCACCGAGAACATTGTGCGCGAATCGGAGCTTGCCGGAGTCAAACGCTATGTTCACATGTCTGCCTGCGGCGTGGGACGGCTTTCCAAATCGGTCGGTCTGAAGACCAAGCTCGCAGGAGAGAAGGCTGTAAGAGCGTCGCGCTTGAACTGGACCATTTTTCGCCCATCCGTCATTTTTGGTCCCGGTGACGGTTTTGCCCATTTTTTCATGAGGCGCTTTCGACGCTTGCCGATGGCACCCCTGATTTCCGGGGGACGAACCCTTTTTCAACCCATTGCCATCGAAGATGTGGCGCGCGTCTTCGTTGACGCTGCTGAAAGGCAAGACCTTGGTGGAAAGACCTTCGAGATTGGCGGGCGCGGAATTTTTAGCTTCAAACAGATCTTAGATGACATTGGCACCGCGATGGAAAAGCGGATTCTGAAGGTTCCTGCGCCCCGCTTTCTGCTTGCGATGATGGCGCTCTTCCTCGATAGATTCCGCTTCTTTCCCATAAGCCGCGACCAGTTGCGCATGCTTGCCAGCGACAATTGCTGCGATTCGCTGGCGTACATTGAGATATTCGGTATCGAGCCGCGAGATTTCCGCGAAGGGCTTCGTGCCCTTGCCAAAGAAACATAACGAGAAACGAAAATAGAGAGAGACCTGATTGTGAGACTTTCGACCGCCATCGGCCCGGTGAAGGACAAACCGGGCGCCCTCGCTGTCTTTCTTTTTGACGACGAGGCTCAAAAACCAAAACTTGGTCTGTTGAATGCGTCCACTCTCCGTGAGGTGCGAAGGCTCATCAAAACCAGCGACTTCAAAGGAGAGGTCAGTGCATGCACAGTGAATTTTGCATCCGAGGGAATCGCTCGAATAATTTTGCTCGTAGGTCTGGGAGCCCGCAAGGAATTTGAGTGGGATACTGTCCGGCTTGCCACGGGAGAAGCCGTGCGCAAGGCGCGGGATTTGGGGGCGGGAACTATGGCGTGCATTGCAGCCAGCGGTGCATTCGCCGAACTCTCGGCTGAGGATGTCGCGCGGGCGGCAGCTGAAGGCGCTGTCCTCGGAGATTATCGTTACATTGAGTATCGCGCCAAAGCGAAGGAGAAAGCGAAGCAGCTTGAATCCGTCATTTTCCACTATGATGATTCTCGACGCCGCGCTGCGGGGAATCGAGGGCTCGAAGTAGGACGAATCCTTGCCGAAGCGACAAACCTTGCACGCGATTTGGGTACGCACCCGTCCAATCGCGTTACGCCGACCTACCTCGCCGAAGAAGCCAAGAAGCTTGCCAAAAGCGGCCTCAAAGTCAAAGTGCTCGAGCAAGAGCAGATGGCCAGGGCCGGTATGAATGCTCTGCTCGCCGTGGCGAAAGGAAGCTCCGAGCCACCGAAATTGATTCTCATTGAATACCGTGCACCCGGAGCGCGAAAAACTCTGGCCTTTGTTGGAAAAGGGATAACTTTTGACAGCGGCGGCATTTCCATCAAGCCTCACGAGAAAATGGACGAGATGAAGATGGATATGTGCGGGGCAGCCGCCGTGCTTGCCGCGATGAAAGCCGTTCCGCAACTCAAACCGAAGTGCAATGTCATCGGCATTATCCCCGCGGTCGAAAATCTGCCCAGTGGCACGGCGTATAAGCCCGGAGATATTCTCACGGCGATGAACGGCAAGACGATTGAGATAATAACCACGGATGCGGAAGGGCGTTTGGTTCTCGCCGACGCGATGGTCTATGCCATCAAAACCTACAAACCCTCCGCGATTGTGGATGTGGCAACACTCACCGGAGCCTGCGTCGTGGCGCTGGGGCATCATGCCACCGGCCTCTTCTCCAACCGGGATAGTTTTCGCAAAGTCGTTGAGCGCGCCGGAGAGCATGCGGGAGAACGGCTCTGGCAATTGCCGCTCTACAAAGAATACACCGATGACATTCAAAGCGATGTCGCCGATATCAAAAATGCAGCCGGCCGTTGGGGTGGCGCCTGCACGGCGGCGGCATTCCTTCAAGAATTCGTCGGCAAAACGCCGTGGGTGCATCTTGACATCGCTGGCACAGCGATTGATGCAAAGGTGTCCAGCATTCAACCCAAGAGTGTGGCATCCGGGGCGGGTGTTCGCACACTCCTGCAATTGGCACTGAGTTTCTAATCACGCAATTGCCCGATGGAACAGGTTATTCTCACTCTCCTAATAATTGTCTCTCTTTACCTTTTCGCTCAGCCCGTGTGGAAGCGGTTGCGGCGAGTCGCTGAGGGGAAGGGCAGTCTTCGCGTTGACCATTTCAAGGAGCGGCTTGTCCGCTTCCTCCGAGAGGTTCTGTTCCAATCGAGGACAATTCGCCAGCGACCTGTGGCGGGAGTCATGCATGCGCTTGTCTTTTGGGGCTTTCTCTTTTTCCTTTTGGAGAGCTTCCACCATTTTGCCGCGAAGTATGGCTGGCATCCTCTTGGCCAGGGCGCTTTCCACCATATCTACGGCGCGATAGTCGCGGTCTTTGCCTTATTGGTCATCGCAGGTATTACAGGACTCGCTTTCCGTCGGTTTGTGCTGAGACCGCCCACATTGGGGAAGCTATCGTGGACCTCCGGGCTTGTCGCCCTCTTCATTGAAGTCCTCATGGTCACCTACCTGCTGAGTTATTTCGATCTCTTGAATACACTGCCCGCGCAACTCGCCAATTGGTGGATTCACTCGGCGTTTCTCCTCGCATTCCTCGTGCTTATTCCGCATAGCAAGCATTTGCACCTCGCGTTGAGCCCATTCACGACTTTTTTGAAAGACTTTGAGCTGGCGCGAATTCATCCGCTCGACTTCGAAAAGGAAGAATTCGGTGCCGAAAAACTCTTGGACCTCAGCAAGCACTCCATCCTTGGCGCTTTCACCTGTGTCGAATGCGGCCGCTGTTTTGACCATTGCCCCGCCAGTCAAACAGGGAAGGCATTAAATCCGAAACAGCTCATGCTCGACCTGCGCGCCGGAGTTCTCAAAAATCCGCAGGAGATCGCCGTCGGTCCAATCATTCAAGAGGAAATCCTTTGGCAATGCACGACCTGTGGAGCCTGCACCTACCAATGCCCTGTTGGCATTGACCAAGTGATTCCTATTATTGAGATGCGCAGGGGAAGAGTCGCCGCGGCTGAATTTCCATCCACTCTTCGGGCGCTATTCGACAATCTTGAGAAATCGGGCAATCCGTGGAAGTATCCGAGTGACCAGGCCAACGAGTTCATCGAGAGTCATAAGCTGCTGCTTTTCAAAGAGCATGATGTGCTCTATTGGATGGGTTGCATGGGCCGCTTCGATTTCTATTACCAGAAGGTATCGCTGGCCTTTGCCCAAGTGTTGACGGCGGCTGGCGTCTCTTGGGGAATCTTGAAAAATGAGAAATGCACCGGCGATGCTGCACGCCGTGCGGGCAACGAACTTGTCTTCCAAATGTTGGCGGAACACAATATCGAAATCCTAAATAAGGCCGCGCCCCGACTTATCGTGACTACTTGTCCCCACTGCCTGCGAACCTTGAAAGAATATCAAGAGTTGGGATTGAATGTGGGAATTCGTATTCTTCACCACTCGGAATTTCTCCTTCAGATGCTCCGCGAGGGCAAGCTGAATTTACCGAAGGCGGCCCCAAGCTCCGTCGTTTATCACGATGCGTGTTACCTTGCCCGTTACATTGGCGCGACACATGTCCGTTATCCGCGCGAGGTGATTTCCAATACAGGCGCGACTCTTGCGGAACCGAAGCGGCGGCGCGAGCGCTCCTTCTGTTGCGGTGCCGGTGGCGGACTTCTCTTCACCGAGGAAACTGTCGGAGAGCGTGTCAATCACAATCGCGTCAAGGAGCTCCTTGCCACGGGAGCTTCAGTGGTAGGCACCGCCTGCCCATTCTGCCAGCTCATGCTGCGTGATGGTCTGCGAGATCTGGGTAAGGAAGCGGTTGCTGTCAAGGATATCGCCGAGCTCGTGGCGGGTTGCATGCCATCGTAGAACAGCGCCGCAAGTGAGAAGTTCAATCGGCGTCGTCCATGGCTGACGCTTTTCTGCATCCGATGAGGAAACATGAGAATCGGGGATTATATCCTGACCCCAATAGTCACAGGCGACTTCCGACTCGACGGTGGCGCGATGTTCGGTGTCGTGCCGCGAGTGTTGTGGGAAAAGACAAATCCGCCGGATGAGAAGAATCGCATTCAGATGACCATGCGAGCCTTGCTTATCCAGGGAAACGGTCGCCGAATTCTAATTGACGATGGCGTGGGAGACAAATACGATTCAAAGTTCGCACAGATGTTCCATATAGACCATTCGCAGAAGTCTGTGGCAAGTTCTCTTGGAGAGATTGGACTGTCCCCAGCGGATATCACCGATGTTATCTTAACGCATCTTCACTTTGATCACTGTGGCGGAAGCACAAAACGGCAAGGAAGCGAGATTGTACCGACTTTCCCGCAAGCACGCTATTATGTCCAGAAGCAACAATATGACCACGCCTTGAGCCGTAACGAGCGCGATCAAGCAAGCTATTTCCCAGAGAACTTCGAACCACTAAGGACGGCGGGTCAACTCGAACTACTCAATGGACCGACCACACTCTATCCCGGCATCGAGCTTCTGGTCGTCGGAGGGCATACGCCTGGGCAGCAATTAGTCAAGATTTCCGATGGCGCCGCGACGGTGCTCTACTGTGCGGATCTTATCCCGACGGCCAGTCATATTCCTCTGCCTTATATTATGGCTTACGACCTTTTTCCGGTCACGACGCTCGAAGAGAAGAAACGCCTCTTGCCTCAGGCCCATGAAGAAGGATGGACACTTTTCTTCGAGCACGATCCCTTCCGCGCCGCAACGAAGGTGGCCAAATCCGAGAAGGGATTTTCCATGGGAGAAGAGATATCCTTCTCGCCATTCTCAGGCAAACCGATTGAAATGGAATGAGTGCAAAATGAAGACAACCGTTGTCGGCAGCTACCCGAAAATTCCCAACCGTCCGCGCCCGGCCAAATACCGAATGGCCATTGCCCGACTACAAGAAGGCAAGATTACGCCGGAGGAGCTGAAGGAAATCGAAAATGAAGTTACCGTCGAAGCGATTCAGGAACTTGTCGGCACGGGACTCGACATTGTCAACGATGGAATGATTCGCTGGGAGGATAACCAGACGCCTTTTGCCAAAGGGCTGGAGGGTTTCGAGATCGGGGGACTTATTCGCTATTTTGATACCAATACTTACTATCGCCAGCCAATCGCGGTCGCGCCGATACGGTTCAAACAGCCCATCACTGTGGACGATTTCAAATTCGCCCAAGCTAAAAGCACGAAGCCGGTCAAGCCGCTTGTAACAGGGCCTTACACGCTGGCGCGCCTCAGCGAAAACCGGCACTATGGAAAATTCTCCGATTTCGCCTATGACTTGGCGCGAGCTCTGCGCGAAGAAATGCTGGCCTTGGAAGCAGCCGGCGCCGAAATGATACAGATTGATGAGCCCGGTATTCTGCGCTACCCGCAGGACGCCGCGCTGTTTACGGAAATTGTTCGTGCACTTGTTCAGGGAGTCAAGTGTCCGATTGTCTTGCAGACTTACTTCGCCGACGCCACACCTCTTTGGCCTACCATGACGGCGCTTCCCGTTGGTTGGCTCGGCGTGGACCTTGCCACGAATCCTGCCACATGGAAAGTGGTGAATGGTTGGCAAGGCGGACTTTGTCTGGGATTGGTGGATGCCCGCAACACACGGATGGAGGATTTCAAATCCCTTCGCCCAAAAGTTGAGAAACTGCTTTCCACCTATGGGAATGACCGCCTGATGCTCAGCCCCTCGGCTGGTCTCGAGTTCCTGCCTCGGGAACGGGCCGAGGAGAAGCTGAAGAGAATGGTTGCTTTCGCCACGGAATTCGACAACGATTCCCCTGCAAATGACGACAAAGTTGCATGAACAACAAGCGCTCGCGGCCGCTTTGAAGAGAGAAGAACGCGGCGAGGTCTGGTATAAGAGAACAGCGGACACGCTGGGGAATTCTATTGCTAAAGCAACTTTTGCCATCCTCGCCGGCCGCCAAAGAAGATTTGTGGAGACTATTCAAAAAATCCATCAGGCACTTCATCAAGGTTCTGCCTCTCGAAGTCGCAAGGTTACATTTCCCTCTCTCCAGCCCGCGCCAACGGTGATCGAAACGCTCTTCCGAAAGGCTGGAGTCTGTAGTAACAAAGAGAATGCAACCTCCGCCCGCGATGTTTTTAAGGCCTACTTGTGGGCGCTTGGATTTGAAGAAAAAGGCGCAACGATATACGCTCACAAATTCGGCTCCTTCGATAGGAGATTTCTTAGCGACCTCTTTGATTTTCTCCGCCGACAGAAAGGCGAACACTACCGGATTCTCGATGGCACTCTAACTTATCTGCATTGTCCTGAAAGCTTCTTCGTGGAAACGATGAAATCACCCCTTAGTCCGAAAGGAGGATAGCCCTTGCATCGGTGTTTGCGAACAACCAGTGTTGGAAGTTTTCCAAAGCCGGCTTATTTGAGAAAGGCTCGCACCGCCCACGAGCAGGGAGGAATCTCAGCGTCCGAGCTTGACGGCTTGACGAAAAAAGCAACGACCGAGGTCATTGCCGTGCAAAAGGAAATCGGGATAGATGTCTTCGTGGACGGAGAAATGTATCGCGGAGACATGGCGACCTATTTTGCGGAGAACTTGAATGGCTTTGAAATCTCGGGGCTCGTTCGTTCCTATGGAAACCGCTACTACCGCAAACCGGTTTGCACATCGGAAGTCAAGTTCAAAGCCCCCATCACGGTGGAATGGTGGAAGTTCGCGCAAGGCTTGACGGCGCAACCGATGAAGGCCATTCTGACCGGCCCCTACACGATGATGGACTGGTCATTCAACGAGTACTATGGAACGCGGTCGGAATTGGCGAGAGCCCTTGCCCTCGCGCTGCGAGAGGAAGTCAAAGCCCTAATCGCCGCCGGAGCAAAGGAAATTCAAATTGACGAACCGGCCATCTCGGTGCGCCCTGACGAAATTGATCTGGCGATCGAATCCTTTGGACGAGTCGTGAAAGGATTGGAAGCCCATTTTTACACCCATATTTGCTACGGCGATTTCACCAAGATTTATCCCAAAATCCTCGAATTGCCCGCCGATCAACTCGACCTCGAAATGGCGAACTCAGGAATGGACATGTTGGAACTGTTTCGTAAAGCCAAATTCACCAAAGAAATCGGTCTCGGCGTCGTGGACAGCCACAGCCATATCATAGAGAAGAAAGACGAAATAAAGAACCGTATCCGTCAAACCTTGGAAGTCATTCCACCCGAAAGAGTCTATGTGGATCCGGATTGCGGTCTCAAAACGCGAAGTTGGGACGAAGCGCGCGGCAAGCTGAAAGCCATCACGGAGGCTGTCAGTGAATTGCGTGAAGAGCTCAAGCTCGATTAATCGCTCAAACCATGTCCACTTCTACCGGCAAAAGATTTCTGGAACGCATTCGCGAGCGCGTATTGATTTGCGACGGGGCGATGGGAACTATGCTCTATGCGCGAGGGCATTCATATCGCTCTTGTTTCGATGAGATCTGCGAAAGTCAGCCGTCGGTGATCGAAGCTCTGCATCGCGAATACATTGCCGCGGGAGCGGATGTCATCGAGACCAATACTTTCGGCGCCAACCCCATCCGCCTTGCCGAGCACGGCTTTGAAAAACGCGCCCGCGAAATTAGTTGTGCCGGCGCCCGCCTTGCCCGTGCCATCGCTGGAGACAAAGTGTTTGTGGCCGGTTCTGTCGGCCCCTTGAACAAACAACTGAAGCCCATTGGGTCTCTCTCCCTCGCTGATGCGCGCGAAGCCTTCCGCATCCAAATTAGTGGCCTGCTCGAAGGGGACATTGACTTGCTCATTTTTGAGACCTTCTCGTCGCTTCAGGAGATTGGCCAAGCCATCGCAGCGACGCATGAGCTGTGTGATTTGCCGATTATTGCGCAGATGACCTTCACGGAAGAGGCGAAGACGATTGTGGGCGACAAACCTGCACAAGTGTACGAGGCACTGCGCGGGTGGGGCGCCGATGTCATCGGCGTGAATTGCAGTGTCGGGCCGCAAGGAGTGATGGAAGTCCTCGAACAATTCGCAGCGATAGGAAATCTCCCCTTGTCAGCCCAGCCCAACGCAGGATTGCCGCGTATCATTGGAGGGCGTTACATCTATCTGACCTCGCCCCAATATTTTGCGGATTATGCTCTCAAGTTTGCCGACCTTGGTGCGGGTCTTATCGGAGGTTGCTGCGGAACGACTCCGCAGCACATCGCTGCGGTCGCCAACGCTGTGAAGGGTCGCAAGCTAAGTTCACCTGCGCACATTGAAACGCGCGCTGTCAGTGAAGAAGCTCCGGCGAAAGAGTTGCGACCGACTCCTGTCGCATCTCCTTTCCGGGATGGATTGGGCAGGCGTTTCATGGTTTCCGTGGAAATTGACCCACCGCGCGGCGCCGACGCAGAACCCTTCGTTCGTTCGGCGAAATATCTGAAAGCAAACGGCGTGGATCTTATCAATGTCGCCGACAGCCCTCTCGCCCGTGCTCGCATGAGCGCACTGGCGATGGCGCACCTTATCCGGCAAGAAGCGGGCGTAGAAGTCTTGCTGCACATGAGTTGTCGCGACCGGAACGCTCTCGGATTGCAGGCCGAGCTCTTAGGGGCTTATGCTCTGGGGCTAAGCAATATTCTCGCTGTAACCGGTGACCCGCCTTCGGTTGGCGACTATCCTTTCGCCAAAGCCGTTTTCGAGTTGGATTCCGTGGGACTGGCGCATCTCATCTCTCGTTTGAATCAAGGGATTGACTTAACGGGCAGGCCTTTGGAGGAACCGACGGATTTTCTCTTTGGCGTCGCTGTGAATCCCATGGCGCCCGACATGAAAGAAGAATGGGCGCGATTTGAAAAGAAGGTCGAAGCGGGCGCCCGTTTTGCCTTCACTCAGCCGCTTTTCGACCAACGGACTTTGGACACATTCATGAAGCGAACCGAACCGCTCGGGCTCCCCATCTTTGTGGGCATTTTACCCTTGCGCAGCGCCAAGCATGCCGAATTCCTTCATAACGAAGTGCCTGATATCACCATCCCCGATGAAGTGCGTCATCGGATGCGTCACTCTGGCGACCGCGGGGCGGAAGTCGGAATCGAAATCGCACGCGAATTTTTGGGGGTCGCTCGACCCATGGTGCAGGGCATCTATCTCATGCCCCCCTTCAACAAATTCGAGATGGCTGTCAAGGTGATTGAAGGACTCGGACTAACCTGAGAACAACCGGCAAGTCTCCGCGATGAGCAAACGACATAATCAATCGAAAGTTGAGAAACTCGTCCAGGTTTGCCGTGGCCAGCGGCGCCTTGCCATTATCTCCCATGACAATCCCGACCCCGATTCCTTAGCCAGTGCATGGGCGCTCTCTCGGCTGCTGAAGGCCAAGGGAATTTCGACGAAGCTCCTCTACTCCGGTGTTTTGGGACGCACGGAAAACCGTGCCCTCGTCAAAACTCTGGGTATCCCTTTGCAGCATATGGAAAGGCCGAGAGACGATCGGCCCTTGCCCTATGCGCTGCTCGTTGTGGATACCCAGCCCTATTTCGGGAACAACTGCCTGCATCCCCAAGACCGCATCCTTGCCGTCATTGACCACCACCCGCCGCCTGTCAAAAAACCTTCGTTTCCTTTCAGCGATGTGCGCCAGGGTTATGGAGCCACTGCAACGATTCTTTGGGAATACCTGACAGCCGCAAGCGTGCCGATTGATGCAAGACTCGCCAGTGCCCTTCACTATGCTATCCGCACCGAAACGCTGGAGCTCGGCCGCGAAGCATCCAAAGCCGACAAAGAAGCCTACCTCAATCTCTTCCCTCGTATGGATTATGGCACGCTTGCCACGATTTTGAATGCAAAGCGCCCCGCCAGCTTCTTTGCGGCAATCAGCAAAGCCGTGCGGCGCGCGCGCATTCATGGCTGTGCTCTCGTGTTGCCGATGGGCCGCGTGCCGACGCCCGAAATCATTCCTGAAACCGCCGAAACAATGCTCCGCCTCGAAGGAATCGCATGGGCGCTTAGTCTCGGGGAACATCGGGGCAGTCTCTACTTTTCCCTTCGCTCCACGGATCCCGAATCCAACGCCGGCGGGCTCGCGCTTCATCTGGCCGAAGGGTTGGGCAGCGCAGGTGGCCATGACCAAACCGCCGGTGGCAAAATCGCACTCACAAATGCCAGTGCGGCGAGGCGCAAAGAAGTAACGGCCATCGTCATCCGAAGATTTCTAAGAGCCTTGCTCTTGCCACGGCAAGGCCGACCCTTAGTCGGCAGCCAAGCATTGAAATGAAAAATCCGGAACAACAGTCCCGGATTTTTGTTGAGTATGCAACGGCGACCAGCAAATTATTCGCCGAGGAGGGTCATTAGACCCTCCCGAAATTTAGATTCGCTCCGTCCTCTCTTAGCGGCGATCGCGTGGTGATACTCGCCCAGGCCCTGGCTCGATTGAAACGCGAGACGGTGGCCGCATCGGTGGCGCTGCTACCACTCCGCCTCCCTCCGTCGAGGCCGTCACATTATAGAAATATTTTCCATTTGGCAAAGTCGTGGCGTTCACATCAGTGTAAGTTGTGTCCGTCG
>Ga0315289_10002699_pt1 | contig 27115 bp, 25 predicted proteins | sample YL17G11_40_MG_FD_203452 | JGI IMG/M metagenome (GOLD analysis project Ga0315289, IMG submission 203452) | Sediment microbial communities from Yellowstone Lake, YNP, Wyoming, USA - YL17G11_40 | ecosystem: Environmental > Aquatic > Freshwater > Lake > Sediment | place: USA: Wyoming | collected...
GCGGGAGCGGAATCTCCCTCGGAATTGGAGGTGATGAATGCATAATGAGGGTAATGCTCCGGGGTAAAGGAGGTGGAAAGAGAGAGCGAAACTATAGAAAAGATGGTAAGCATTGAATTTATGAAAAAGAACATAAAATTATAAAATTAAAACAAGGAGACAACTTATGCAAAGAAGTAATATAACACTAAAAAAAGTTTTTGTTTTATTACTTGTTTTTTGTTTGATTTTTACATCTACCTCTTCAGTTTTGGCAAATGACAGTGAAACTGCCTTAAGACAGGGTATTGATAATCTATTTTTTGAGCGTGCAGAATATATTATAGGTTATAAGACCAATCTCAATAAATTTTATAGTATGGATTCCAAATTATTGCAATTTGAACTGAATGACAGGGTACAAAAATTCAGAGACCTTGAAAGGCAATGGGAAACAAAAATAGTTAGTATGAAGAGCACTCCATATATAAAAAGAGTTAACATAAATGGCGGTGTTGCAAGTGTTTCGGTTTATGAATGGACACTTTTTGACTGGACTTGGCAGGGAAATATTATTACATCTGGATTTGGTGTTAACCATGATATGACCTGGAGCTTTAAAGACAGTAGTTGGATAGTTCTTAAAGATTCATATGATGAAGGTCCTTTAACGGGCGTGAGGTCTCCTGATTATATATCGCCTCCCCTTATAAATAAGTCAAGAAAAGAACCATCAATTCAAACAAACTCTTCTAATCTTATTTACACTCCTACAACTACATATACCTATAATAGGAATGCGGCTGCTACTTATGCGGATCAACATTGGAATTTGGATAACTACAATGATTCTTACTATGCAAGGGGATATAATGAAAACGGACAACTTGCAGATTGCGCAAATTTTGTCTCACAGGCTATGCATACAGGAGCAGCTCCTTATGTAAATTGGCTTATAAACAATAGTTCAAGTTGGTGGTATAATAATAATGGAACATTTCCTAACATGACCTACGATGACTCTCAAACTTCTACCTGGGGAAATGTAGACTACCAATATCCTTTTATGCTTAATCATTTTGGAACAGAAATTCCAATAAGTAATGTAACACAAGGAGGTCTTGTAAAGGGAGATATCGTATATTATGACTGGGATGGAGTAAAAGGAGTAAACCATGTTACAATTGTAGCATATGTTTATGTCGATTATACTGGTGGTACTACTCTTCCACTTGTCGATTCGCACACAAATGATTATTACCATATAAGATGGGACTATGGGGATCCGGCCATTATCCATCCGATACACATATCCAACTCTCTTGCAGGGGACTAAAAATAGTAAATAGGTTATAATTAATAAAATGAAAAAGAAAGTTATATTTTCACTTATTGTTTTAATTGTAGCAACAGGGGTAACACTCGCAACTTTAGTTGGGCTCTGGATACACACTACCAAAACGAACCCTTATTTCGATACTCTTCCTTCTAACGAGAAACAACAAATTAAAACGTTAACTTCAGAACAAGTCATACTGACGTATTTTGATGCTATTAACAACAAAAACTATGAGTTGGCGTTAGCACTACTATCCCCTCGCTATTTAAGGCCTTGCAAGCTAACTTTTAAACGATTCCTCACTCATGGGTTCAAGAGTGCCGTAGAAGATACTCTTAAACACATGAAAACCGTAAATAGTATTACCAATGTAACGTTTGACTATGAATTAAGCAAACACCGGTCCAGCCTTCCTCCCTTACCTCCCAATACAGTCCAACTTGCAGCGTACAATAATGTAAAATCAAATGACCCGAACATTGGGGAACATAAAAACCTATTGACATTCATTCGTTTAGTTAAAGACCCTAACGATGGCCATTGGCAAATCGATGGATTTAATAGTTCTCCTTAAACGGTACAGTTAAAGTAAGTTGATTCAATGAGATTTACACGTGGGGAGGGATTACTATTATCCCTCCCCAAAGAATAATTGGAGTACTTTTTGCCTTGTATTAAGAAGTTTTAATTTTTCGATAAAAATAAGTTCAAAATGTTTTAATTCATTGCAAAATGTTTCATTTTATTTCAAAAGTATTTGAAGGTATTGCATTGGTATTGCAATATATCTCAAAGTATTGCAATTGTGTTTTAGAACATTGCATTGAGTATGAATAAGTTACGATATATATAAGCTTACTATCTTCAATTTTTTATGTAGGTTGGTTAACTAAGCAACGATTCTGTTTCGTATAGATTTCGTACAATATATGAGACAATAAATTTTTAAAGTGACGAAGTCGAGTAAAACTAAAAATACTCTTGAAAAAGTGGAACTTTTTTATGGGTTTGGAAGTCTATATATATGAGAAGAAAATCTCAGAAAGGAGATGTTTATTATGCGTATAAGAATTAAAAAATTGGTTTTGATTGTAGTATTAGTTTTACTTGTTTTTACAACTTTTACAGGTTGTGCAGAAAGCAGTAAAGTTACAGTTACAATTAAGTCAGATCCTGTTGGTGCGGCTATCTATTTAAAAAACAGAGGGGAGGAAGAAGTGCGGTTTGGAGAAACACCGAATAAGATTGTACTTGATAAAGGAAAAACATATGATTTGCATCTCGAAAACGATAACTGCATCATTTATAAGACACAAATTACTCCGAGTTTCTGGAAAAGGAGGTTTGCATTTAACCTTATAGAACTTCCCGTAATTTACGAAAAAGATATTAAAATGGAAAATGGAATAAAGAATGGATTTATTTATAATGATGCACTTATTTTATCTTCAGAAAGTATGCTTTACTCCGTTAATTCTTCTGACGGTAAAATAAATTGGTCAGTAAGCAAAGAGGAAGTGGAAAAATTTGTAAAAGGGAAAGTTTCATTTTACAATGTAAAGTCTATTAACAATCTTCTTTTTCTTGAAATTAGTTCAAGTGAAGAAGGAACTTTATATATTATTCTACAGCCAGAAGATGGAAAAATTTTGGGAAAGTTCAGGTGTGTTTTAGGAATGGGTTTTCCTATAACTAGCAAGCGAATATTTGGTAGCCAAGCAACGCTAATAGAGTTTGACTATCCTAATGCTGGGATTCAATGGCAAAAGGAACTAAAAGGCGAATTTTTAAAATTCCTTATGTGGAAAGGAGACACTATGTATTTTTCAGGAGTGGACGACGAAACAAATGCGTTTAAGCTTGTGGAGTTGAATGCGGGAACTGGAACAGTTATAAAAAGAACCAATTTCCCGAATGTAAAAGGTTTTTTTGTGCCACTAAGTTTTCCAACTGTTCCATATACATTTGTTTTGGATGATTTAGTATTTGTTGTAGCAGACATAGAAAAGGTAATTTACTGTATCGACCTCAATACAAAAAGTGTAAAATGGCAGAGAGAATTAAATCCTGGCGATGGACTGCGGATTGTAAAGGAAGCGCAGGGCTATCTTTATATGGAAAGCCATGGGAAAACAGTTGTGATAGATGAAGAAAATGGAAAAAGCGACTTCCAGAAAGGGAAGATAGTTCTTGCAGAAGTAGAGCAATTCAGCAAGTATTATCTTATGGATTTAAAAACTCAAAAAACTGTAGTAAGATTAAAGGGCGTTCCATATTTAATTGCATACGATAACTTACGAATGTATCTTCAGTATTCCACAAATTTTTCTGATATGAGCAGGCTTGTTCTAATTGACCTTACTCCACTTGAGAAGTATCTGAATAAAAATTTTTAAGAATTCCTTTCAAAAAGTGCAACTTTTTTGATAGTTTGGAAGTCTAATATATGGAAGTTGAAATTTTTGGTAGAAGGTACAAAGAGAAAAATGAAGAAGAGAAGAGTTGGTTGGTGAAAAATGTGGAAGTAGTAGCAGGGAGTTTGTGGAAACAGAATCTTTCAGGCTTTATTTTAAAGTTTTAAAAACAAAATTTAGGTAAGGAAACAAGTGGAGAAGAATTTTAGAAAAGATAATGAGTGCTGAATTTATTAAAAAGTAAATAAAATCGTAAAATTAAAACAAGGAGTTAGCAAAGATGAATAGAAAAATTATAAAGATAATCAAATGGTTTCTTCTGTTGAGCTTAATTTTCTCTTCCTTGTATCTCTTTAACTATTCCTATTTTAAGGGAAATAATGGAATGTTCTTCTTGAATGCACTCGATTCTGCTGAAGTTAAGCCGTCTCCCATTATAACTAGTCCATTTTCCTTCAATATAGATAGCATTGATTGGTTGCTTTTTGCTCCTCGTACGTGGAGATACCATTTTGGACTTTTAATCTGTGCCTACTGTTACAAAACTCCCTACACTGACCCTATTTATTTTTGGTCTCCTGGATATGATAAAATAAGGGATACTGGGGACGTTTATTTTTTTTACCTGAATTTCAATAAGATAGATCCCGTTTTTAAGGTTTTCTCAAGGTCAAATTCTAAAATTGCTTTCCAGTTTCCTTTAACCCCTGATGATAATAAAATCATTGATAGCTTTCAGAATACCAAAAGAATTCCCTATCTAAAGTCTATTTCCCTTCAATTAAGGACCATGCCAGTATTTCTTTGCTCTGAAATTAATAATCTAAAAACTGATCAGACAATTCTTCTAGAACTGCCAGTGTTAGCTCTTACAGTTATTTTTTCCATTCCATATCTTTATTTGCAAATTATTATTCCTCCGTCTCTATCCATTTATTTCTTCTGGCTCTGGGTTGCATTTAGTGTATTTTATATTTTTGCACCATACGAAACCTTAAAACAAATTGGAGAAAAGATAAAAGAATTACTTCATAAATGTTTGAATAGCTAAGTCCTTGGATAGTTACAAAGATAAATAGGAGGGAGATATCTCCCTCCTAAGAAATTTTTTGCTTAGATTACTTTTCATAAATCTATTAATAGCCCCTGAAAGCTGAATTTTTCTATGCCTTAGAGGCAACGAAGTAAAGTGGATATTGCCAAAACAAAGATGAATACGATAGTGGAACTTTTTTATTCCAAAAACGTTATATATGTGAGGAACAAATTTTTAATGAAAGGAGGATATATGGAAGGGAAAATGTACTCTAAGAAAGGTATGAAGAGCAAACTCCTAGTTAGTTTGCTCTTGTTGGTTGTTCTATTTTTAGTCTTGTTCAGCAATTTTCCAGACAGATTTCAAAGAGCCTGCAGCGGATATTCAGGATCAGGTGTCCATTATGATGCATATGGCTACATTAGCTGGATAATTCAAAGGAATTGGTCAGGAGGAAGAGCGACTTTTGCAAATCCAAATCCAGATCCAGATTATTCTGTAACAAGCGAAAGGGCTAATCATACAATATGGGTTACAACAGGTAATTCTACAGACAACTGGGTAGAAGCTGGTTATTCAAAAGGGTGGAACGTAAATGGCAGTTTTGATTCAGGCGTCAGGACATTGTATACCGGAAGAAATTCAGCAAATGAAGGATACGCAGTTTACCGTGTTACAACTATTTCTCCAGGCTCTCCGGGTACAACTCATAACTACGAGATACTTTACTCAGCAGGTTTATGGAAAGTTTATATTGATGGATCTTATGTAGCTTATTCAAACCAGCCACTTTATGCGAAAGAAATTGATGTAGGATTGGAAAGCAGAAACTATTCTAACTCCTGCCCAAGAGTTTATTCCACAAATATGCAGTACTATTATGAAGGACAGGGATGGTACAGCTTTGGACAAGCAAATCCTTCCACATACACAAACAACAGTTATTATTATTTCCAGTACACAAATCCAAATAAAGACAGTGGAGTGGACTGGAATTACTTTGGACAATAAAAGAAAGGAGGAACGTAAATGAAAAAGAAAAAAATCATATTAGCCTCAATTGTATTAATTCTTATCTTTTCTGTTGGAGCTACCATAACAACAGATACCAGAATCTCTAAATCATCGGAAGTAAAAGACTTAAGTAATATTACTCTCCCTTCACATGATTTACCCAAAGGATACTTTGCGAAGGAAAAAGTAATAGAAGGTGCAGTGAATTTATCCAAAAGACACCTATCCCACGGACAGATGCCACAAAATCCTCAATGCATACTTATCACCTATGGGGAATATTTAAAACTATTTGATCCTGGATTTGTATCTGTGGAAACACCAAACGATAAACTCTTTTATCTTGTAACAGTAGACGTTGATAGAGAATTAGAAGAAAGAGAAACCTTTTCTCCCTCTGCAGAGAGAAGCGCCCATAAGGAGCAGTTTGTTACCCATCAGGATTTCTATCTCATAGATCCTGAAAACGGAGATGTTGTAGGCTATGGTGGCAATGTAATAAAGTGGATATTGCCAAAACAAAGATGAATAGAGTAACTGAACTTTTTTCACTCTCAAACGTTTAATTCTTTGTAATCTGAACTCTTTTCCAGCAGATTTTATATGTGAGGAAATGATTTTATGAAAAAATTGCAAAAATTCTTTGAAAATTACGGAACTTTTTTGTAGGATTCGGAGTTTATATATAAGAGGAGAAATTTATGAGAAGAATATTAGCGCAGAAATAAATCTGCTGAGAAAGATCACAGATTACAGAGGAACAAAATAGCAGAATTATTAAAAGGTATGCTTTAAAGGAGGTGGTGTAATATGAGTGTAGCATAAAAAGTAAATAACCTACTGAAGAGATTGCAGGTTACAGAAGATTAAGGAAGTTGAATTTTGAACAAAAAAATAATAAAATTTTAAGGAGGCTAATTATGAAAAAAGTAATTATTATAAGCTTAATCTTTACAATTCTTGGGTTGTTCTCGTTGCAAAATTGCTTAGCCGTCACTGGTAACTATAGTTTTGCCGGTGTACAAATTAGTAATGCTATGAACTATGATGGAATTAAGGCAACTATTTCTTATGCGAACCCTAATCTTATATCAAACAATGACTTTTCAGGCGAGAATATAAGCTTAGCAGATAACAATGGTTCTTGGGTTGAAGTAGGATGGATGAAAGATCCTAACAAAGGGGCTTATTCTCCAATGGCTTTTTTTGAGAACATGGTTGTTAATGACACGATAATATTTTATTCACTAACTCCTGCTACACATACATATGAATTGGTTTTCGTTGGGAGAAGGGCAGACAATAGTGCTGTTTTTCGTTTCTATTTGGACGGTAATTTGATGGATGGAACAGGGATAATGGCTCCACAATATCTATGGCCACAAGCAAAAGGTGAAGTATATAATACTACTGCATCATACTCAGATATGGGGCCTGCAAGTATTTCAAATATACAATTAAGATATGCAGGTTCTTATTATTTTTGGAAAGACCAGTATCCGACTTTAAATACATCTACTTTTGTATATTCTCCGTACCAGTTATTTATCGTTAATAAGTATTACAATATTAGTAACAAAAAACAATAAGGAGGACAAAATGAAAGGGATAATAAAACTCTTTATAGTTATTATTGTAGCCTTAGCAATAATTATATCTCCTGTTTGGCTTAAAACAAGAACATTGAAGATCAGAAATGCAACTCTTGAGGTTTCCTCTATTGAGACAGTTAAAGCAATAAATAACCAGTTCAAAATGGTTGAAGTTAATAAACCGAATATTTCCCTAACAAGAGGGATTTTTTTTGACCCTTATAATGAATATTTAAATTATCTTCATTTTAGCGAGGATCAGCAAAATTGGCTCCTCACAATTGCTTCTCTTGATGGCAGAATGGTAAGAACTATTGATTTAGGTGCACATAAATTAAGCTATAGTGGGCGTGGCAAGATCTGCTTTGATAAGAATATCATTTATGTTGGGGTTGATGAAATGATTATTTTTATTAGAAGAAATGATTACTCAGTCGAAAAAATACAACTCCCTTCACGGAAATATGATATAAAAAGTGACCTTCTACCAAACAGGTATACAAGCGATAGTTCAATCATCGACATAGAAAAAGCTGGCAAATATATTGCAATATCAAGGAACAATGCAAATGGAATACTTCTCTTTGATCTTGATAGAAGAAAATTTGACGAATGGAAACTACCAGAGGAATTTGGTTCAGTGAATAAGCTCATAAAGTTTAGTGACGATATACTGTTTGTGACAAATTTCTATTCAGGGAAGGGTGGTTATTTAATACAGGACCAATTTGGAAAATTAAACCTTGCAACAAGAGAGTTTGATGTTTTCTCACAACCAGTGCAGAAGCTTTTTGTTGTAGAAAACAGCGTATGGGGAGTTGATATAAAGGGTAACTTGTTTGTTTTAGACAATGAATTAAAGCATATAAAAATATATAACTTTGGCGTGTTTATTGTATCTGGAGCAGTACCTTCGAATGGAAAGATTTGGTTTGTTGGAAGCGATGTTAATTCGATAGACGGCAAACCTCTCCTTTCAACAGTAAGTGATGATCCTCCAACAGATGCGTTAGAAGTTATAAATTTGAAAACCGATAAGCAGATCCTCTTTATCGGGTATTTTGACCCCATAAAAGAGGACCTTGAAAAAAGCTACCTTCCAATATCTAAACCAAGACCCGTTATTGGAATACATTCGCCTGACATAAACTTAGACAAGATCAACAGCGAATTTAAGAGTTCTATTACTATACCAACTGGTATAATAGATGCCGAAACGCACGGAGTATTCTTATTTGTAGACAAAGTATTGCAAATAAATAGATAGCGTTATTACTGACGGAGGCAAGGTATGAGCCTCCGTCTCTCCTTTGTTATTCCATAATTATCAAATTTAGTGTGGTTTTATGAGTAAGTAAAATTGCTAACTATGGACTTATGATCTTTTTGCTTTATGTTGATAGAAAATTTTCCGAAATTTCCCTAAAAAGGTATTGGCAAGAGAGAGTATAAAATATATTCTGCGGAAAATAGTGCAGAATACAAAAGAGTAAGATAAAAGCAGGAGCGGGAGCGAAATCTATATATGAGAGGAGAAAAAATCTCTCAAAAGGCAGGTAGTACAAAAAAAGAAAAAAATCATATTAGCCTCAATTGTATTAGCTCTTATCTTTTCTGTTGGAGCTACCATAACAACAAATACCAGAGTCTCTAAATCATCGGAAGTAAAAGACTTAAGTAATATTGCTCTCCCTTCGTACGATCTGCCAAAGGGAGATCTCACAAAGGATAATGTAGTAGAAGATGTAATAAATTTATCCAGGGCACGTTTAGTACACGGACAGATGCCACAAAATCCTCAATGCATACTTATCACCTATGGAGAATATGTAAAACTATTTGAACCTGAATTTGTATCTGTGGAAATACCAAACGGTAAACTCTTTTACCTTGTAACAGTAGACGTTGATAGAGAATTAGAAGAAAGAGAAAGTGCTGCTCCCTCTGCAGAGAGAAGTACTCACAAGGAACAATTTATTACTCATCAGGATTTCTATCTCGTAGACCCTGAAAGTGGAGACATTATAGGCTTGGGAGGTAATGTAATAAAGTGGATACTGCCAAAACAAAATTGAAGCTCCCACACCGAACTTTTTTCACTCTCAAGCATTATATATATGAGAAGTAAATTTTCCACAGGAGCGAAATCTCCCTCGGAAAGGTAGGTGATGGTATCATGAATGAGGGCAAGACTCCAGGATAAGGAGGCAAAGCAGAAAAAATGTAGAAAAGTTGGCAAGCATTGAATTTACGAAAAGAAGATTAAAATATAAAATGATAAAGAGGTTAAAATGCTTTTAAAGAGATTAACAAGTATTCTTTTAGTGTTGGTAGTTCTTTTTGTATTTATTATGCCAGCTGGAATAACCAAAGGTGACGATGGACAAGGCTTTGGAGTTGTAACAATCAATGGGGTAGAAATGTATAAAAGCAAGAGCGGAGAAACCTATCCAATCGTGATTTTTGATGGTAAGAAGTGCATTAAATGGCATGAATTTGACATAGTATCTGTTGAAGATGTAATCAATTGTGAAAGCGGCAAATCTGATATGATGCTTAAAAATTTCATAAACAAGTATCAGAAAAATCATGATAATGGGAACCAATCTAAATTTTACGTTAACTTCTCTACAGGAGACAAGGCAGGTTATAACCAAACGTATAGCAGCTGGGCTAACACCCGATTAGGATTCTCTGAGTGGGATTCTCAGAAGAATTGGTGGAAATATACAATTGGGAATGCAGGATGCTTTCTTTGTTCAACTGCTTCTGAACTTTTAAGATATGGTCTCAAATATACTGATTATGGCAGCAATGCCAATCCAGACCCACTTAATATAAATACTTGGTTAAAAGACCATGGGGGATTTACCGGAGCCAGTTTGAATTTTTCAGCAGTTGCAAATTTCCCGGGTATTTCTTATGTTAATAATGGTTTTGATGACTTTTATGGAGCAGCCATGATTCTCTATCAGTGTCCACCAAATGCACCTATTATATGCCTTCAAAAACAAGGATACCCAGTAGGAGAGGGATATCATTTTTGTCTCTATGTCAGCGGAAATGGCAATAACCCTTATTATTGGGACCAAACCTATGGATGGTGGACAACTAATCAAACACTTGCAAATAATCATCAGGTTATTGACCCAGGATTTAATGGATCATCAGACCCAAGGGGTACAGTAAGAAATCTTTGGGATGTATACTGGGAAGGATCCCCTCATTATGTAAGGCCAGGTTCAGGAATATTCAGGGTTGCATTTAAGGAATAGTATGATGAAGGTGAGGAGAGCATTTATATTTTTTCTGATATTACTTCTGCTTTCTTCGGGCTGTACTACAAGAGTGCCTGACTATGCTTCATATCCTTATGCAGGAACTCAGGCAGGAACTATGTCTTGGGATGTAGAAGGGGCGGTTGTAAAGCCCTTGCCCGTATGGACATACAATGGAAAGGATGTCTTTTCAGAATGGTACTATCGGCAAGGGAACTGCAATGTATCTGGAGATGTTGTTTATACTTCAGGGGATAGGCTTACAACGCTTGACTTAAAGACAGGAAAGGAATTATGGGAGACACAACTCAAGAATTCTGCACCTAATGAAAATACACTTACCTATATCCTTTTCCCCACAATATATAAAGACAAAATTGTTGCTATTGGCGCACGATTGGTAGTAGAAAAAGGTTCAGAGTACTACAGGGAGAGGCGAAATGTTCTTGTTTTCGATAGGGTAACAGGCAAGCTTTTGTGGAAAAGTGTAGATATTGGCTCGATACATGAGTATTTCAATCAAGGATATCCGGTGATATTGAATAACAAAATTTATGTCCCTGCTCTGAATGGAGAGTACCGCGCTGAGTTCGGCTTTCAAAATATAGCACGCAAAGAAGAAGAAAGGGGTATCTGGGTGTGGGACCTTAATACAGGAAAACTCCTCGATAAGATTTTCTTCTCTTTTCCCGAAGGAGAACTATGTCTCAGTATTACAAATGTTATAAGTGATGGAGAGAATCTTTATGTGATGGCAGGAGTCACGCCTTCAGTCGAGAAAACTAACAGAACTTTAGGCCCACAATATCTTATTGCATTTAACCCTCGTGATAGAAAAGTACTGTGGCAAATTCAAGCGTTGGACGACATGAGTGGTGCTACAGAATTTAACTCGTTCGGAATGAATAGCAAAGTTATAGTAGTCTCACGCAGTGTAGCTCCTACTGCTACACATGGAGTCGACCATTGGATAAGAGCATATGATAAAAAAACAGGGAAAATTCTCTGGAGTAAACCTACTATTAAAGTATGGGTAGATGCGGTGGATATTAGTCTTACAGAAGACAGGCTCTTTGCCCAGGTAACCGATAACAGTTTGAGTTGTTTTGACCCTCTGACGGGAAAAGAAATTTGGACCTATAAGTGCAGTCATAAACCTCCAAGTGCCGAGTTTTTCACAGTAGGGGTTGCGTTTTGCCCTTTTCTTACCAAAAATGTACTCTACTTAAGAAGTATCGATATGATAATAGCACTGGATCCTAATGCGGGACAGGAATTATGGAGTATAGTTCCTCCTTTCAGCAAAATAATCAACGATGATGAAAATAGTATGGGGAACTGGATGTTGATACCTGTAGACAACGGATTTGTTACTTTCTATGCGGATTTTGGGATGGGCTCGGATGCAATGCTTTCCCCTCCCATTGTCCAGTTATGGTCAGTTGCGAATAATAAAAAGTAAAGGTTTCAAATTTACCACTTTTGTAACTGATTGGCAACTGTTTGCAGAAAGCAGTATAGGGCAGGTGTAATACCTGCCCTTAAAAATTTTCTCTAAATTTCACACAGAACGCCCCTCAAATTTCAACGAGAAAGTCGGGGTAGGTATAAAAAGGTCAACTGTCCCATGATCTCGTGCCCTACGAGCATGCATTGTCTTTTCAGTTCTGCAGTAATTTTATAATCCTATACGCAATTAGCATCACTTCTTCCCTTGTTATAAATTCGTGGGGTTTAAGATATCCTTTACTGTCGCCTTTCACAATCTCTAATTGCTTGAGAGTCTTCACTTCATTTATGTAAGGGTAATCCTCTCCGATGTCAAAGAAAGGTTCACCGTTCTTGAGAGCATCGAGCATGTGAACATATGGGAAGTTTTTGAAAGACTTATAAAGTTTCCGAAGTATTGTACAAACTTATGAACAATTTATAAGAGACTATGATAGATATATGCAATATTAAAATATTCACACCTTTAACGTATGTAACCTTTGCAAAACCGTCATGACTAAAAACAATTGATTAACCTATTATTAAAAGCACGCGAAAGGAATGTATATAAATAAAGCTAAAAATACTCTTAAAAAAGTGGAACTTTTTTGAAACATTCTCCTTACAAGAGTGGGAAAATTTTCGAAATTCAGAGTCATATGTAGAGGAAGATAAATCTCTTAAAGAAAAAGCAGATTATGAAAGATTATTAAATAGGAACAAATTCAGCCCTCGGAAAAAAGGCGATGGGTTTTACAAGAGGGAATAGTTCCTCGAAGATAAGTAGGAGGTGAAAATTATAAAATTACGAGGAAAAGGAAGTGAATTTGTAATTTGCGAAAAGGGAGTTTTACAGATTGTAAAAATTAAGTAAAATCTAAACAAGGAGGAAAGTATGAAATACAAGAAAGTAATTATTTTTTTAGTCACATTAGTAATTTTGATTAACTTAGCTTCAGTTAGTAATTGGGTTAGAGCAGATGAAAAGTATGGTATAGTATCCGTTAACGGAGTTGAAATGTATAAGGATACTTACGGGAATCTCTTCCCTATTATTGACGAGGGTAATGGTAGAAAATATGTACAGATTGGTAACTATGAACTTGAACCTCTTGAAGTGCTTATGGAAAGAGACGCAAAAGAGTCAAAAGGAAAAAGCGCTCTTCCAGAAGACATACTGAGGAAATATTATTCATCGAAGGATTTTTCTATCTCTGCGTATTCTTATGTAACGCTTTCATCAATTTACTCATATAATCAGAGATACCAGAGTTGGGGAAGTACAACATTAGGATTTGGTCCGGATACAATCGCACAGTCAGGATGCTTTCTTACATCCTGTGCAATGATGCTTGCAACATATAATCTCACAATAAATGGTTCTCTAGTAAATCCTTTAAACCTAAATACATGGCTAAAAGATTTTCAACATAGCCCCAGTTATAATTGGCCAGATTACCCAAATGAAAGTGGTGGTTTTGGCCCTGATGTAACCCATCAGTATCATGATCTGCTTAAATTTAGTGCAATAGCAAGTTTTCCTGGTATAAATAGCATTGGTGCTTTTGATGACTTTTATCCTGATGCATCAATAGCTATTTACTATCAAAAAGTTCCAATTCTTAGAATGTCTCCTGAGCATTATAGCCCTTTAGTTAAAACAAATGGAGAAAAAAATCGGGATAATAACTGGATTATGAATACATATCGGAGTGGTTATCCTACCTATGATTATAACACTAACTTAGGACGGGTTTACTCTCCATATACCGGAGTCCCTTATTATCAAACTGTTACACAAAGCGGCTATAATTTTGCAAGTTCTTCTTTATTTAGGATTGCCTTTCCAAATTAAGTTAGCAGTAATGAAAATTATAAAAAAAGAGTTTACTTTTTTAATACTACTTTTGCTTGTACTGACAGGATGTAATAGGCAAGCAAATCTCCCTGTCTACTATGGCCAATTCTGTAACGAGGGGCGGACTTCATTCAGAGATGTTGCAGGACTGAAAGATCCTCCCAATATAGTCGTATGGAGATATCCCCATCCTACTATTTCTGATGAAATTTATTTTCTTACCTTGGATGCTCCCACAATAGCAGAGAATGTAGTGTATAGGGGAATAAATGCTGCCCTCAATTTGGATAATGGGAAAGAAGTATGGGGGAACCATTATAAAGATTATTCGTACCCTGCTACTGTGATGGGTCCCTATCCTTATTCTGGAGTTGTATATGGTAACAAAATTTTTATTGTTGGAGGATATCCTACCGAATATCTCCAAGCCTACAGTAAGGATACAGGAAAACTCGCTTGGAAAAGCGAATGCATAGGAAATATAGAGACAAACACGACATCAGGACGTCCACTTGTGATCAATGGTAGAGTGTATCTTGCAGCCTCGAGTGTTAAAAATTACGAAGAAAAAAGAGACGCACAGGCAGCTATATGGGTGTGGAATGCAAATTCCGGGAAAGTCGTTGATAAAATATTTATAGAACCTGTAGCAGAACCAGTTGTGGGTAAATATCGGACACTATTCCCTTTAACTACAATGCTTGCAGCGGATGGACCAGACATCTATGGCATTACAAAATTCACAAACGACAGTACATATAGGAATTATATATTTTGTTATGAAACATTAACAAAGAAATTTACCTGGTTTGAACCTATTGAAGGCTTTCAAGAAGGTTACAGAGAAATGATTGCAGTGGATAAAGATGTAATTGCTATTTCTCTTGTTGGTGATCAATGGGGTGGAAAAGAACCACAGTTCTTTATAAAAGTATTCGATAAAGCTTCGCACAAGCCACTTTGGGAAAATACCTCAAAGACAAACAGAGAGTTAGAGCCTGTTCTGACTATTTCGTTTCTTGCTCTTCACAATGGAAAACTCTATGCAATGACTATGGATAAAAGATTTGTCTGCTTTGATTCTAAAACAAGCAGAGAGATATGGGCCTTCAAGGATAAGGATTGGCAAAGCGATTGGTGGAAACAGCTGAACAAATATGGGAATATTTTTAGGGAAGACGATATAGCTGTTACAAAAGACGTCGTTTTTTTTAATGTAGACAAAGCGATCTATGCATTTAACATAGATACAGGGAAGATGCTCTGGCGGAAGATAGTCGAAAAAGGGAATAGTTTTGTGAACATTATGCCTGTTGACAATGGTTTATTGGTGACCTATCAGGATAATGTTTATGATATGCCTCAAAAACCAGCAATCTCTGAACTCTGGGAAGGAAGTTAAGTTATTTATTAGTTAACAATTTTGTTTAGGGTAAGCTCTTATGCTTACCCTTTTTGCTGTCTTTGTCTTAAAAATAAAAAATTCGCCATTTATAAGTATCTTTCTTTGTAAATTTCTTTGTAAATTTAATACAAAAATTGTGAGGTAAGTATAGTAAATTTTTGGTTAATCAAATTTAAAACATCTCTCAGAAAATGTGTGAAAATTTATTATTTTTTAATATTTTCGAGGTCTTTATTCTTCTGTAATTGCAATTCTTTTTGTAATTTTATATGAGGAGAAAAATTTTTAGAGGGTATTGAAAATTTGCAAAACCGTCATGACTAAAAACAATTGATCAAACTATTGTTAAGTGTGTGAGAAAAAATGTAAGTGGATAATGTTAAAAATTCTTTTAAAAAAGTGGAACTTTTTATGAGTTTGTAAGTCTATATATATGAGAGGAGAAAAAATCTCTCAAAAAGGAGATGGTGCAATATGAGAGTAGTAAGCTGAGAATTGATGTCGGTGAGGCAAGTTGTTAATGGAAAAATGCAGAAGCAGAAAGTTTTCGGAAGCAGAATCTCTTCAAGACTTATTTTAAAGTTTTTAGAAGATATATAAAATTTATCCAAGGAGGATAAAAAATGAATAAAAAAGTTTTAAAGATTTTAGCAGTGCTCATTATGGTAACCTTGGCTTTAGGTTTATTTAATATTAATTCATTTTCTACAGTTGCAGCTGATGAAAATTTGGAAAACTCTACTGTTCAGTTCTTAAGCAGCTTTTATGAAACAAGAAGCGAAGCTATTGTAAACAGTTCGAAAGCAAATATATTTCTGAATGATTATTCAGGAGAATCTATTGAACTAAGAACGCATGAAGCAAATAGAATTAATTTCTACCACAATTGGATCAAACAGTTTAATGGAACTATAAATGAGATGCATTCCGATATTTACGCTATAAAAGACAGTTTTCAAGTTAATAATAAAGCATCCATTGAGGTATACGAGTGGATAACAATTCTATGGATAAGAGAAAAGGAAAATATTGATGTAAATAACCTACCCGTTGTGAAAGAGCTTGAAGAGCTTTATAAAACAACAGAGGATCCGTTACTCAAAGAAAATCTACCTTACAGGATAGAAGAATTAAAGAAAGAGTATGAAAATGCTCCTACGAATATTGATTCTGGCATAGGCGCTTATCACATGGTTACCCTTTTAAGAAAAGATAATTCATAGAAGATTTTAAAGGACAGTTATGACGAGGGAGCGGATTTAACAAGATCTCCTGATTTTGTGAGCAGTGAGGAAAGTAATACTCAAACCTCAACTTCCTCTTCTACAGTAAACAGCTCTTATACAAATGATTATTCTATTTTGTATTATCCACAAGCCACATATAATCCAGATAATGCACTTTGGTATGCAGATTTTTGTGTTGATCATTATTTTGATTCTATAACAAAATCTGGACATCATGACAATTATTATAATCGGAACTATATAGACTTTAATCCTGGACTTAGTTACCCTAATGGCGGAGGCGGAGATTGTGCAAACTATGTGTCGCAATGTTTGAACTATGCCGGTAGTAGGATGGTTAAAGATACATCGAGTTACTCAAATGGATGGTATTATGACAATAAGGGTACAGGTATATACAATAAATATCAATATAATAGTAATTATACTTGGCTGGACGACGAAAAAGATGCTAACATATATTCTAACTCATGGTCATGGTCTAACTCATGGGTCGGTGTAGGTAGTTTAAGAAACTTTTTAACCTCGCATAGCAGAGGATATGAATCATCTAATCTTTCTTCTGCTATTAAAGGCGATGTGCTGGAAAATGCTAGTGACCCTAATTCAGCAAATTGGCAACGATGATTGTATATTCTGGAGGTAGCACGCTCTTAGTGGATGGACATAATAATGACCGTTATCACTGTCCGATGACTTTAGGCGGATATTATAAGGTTATCCAAATGTACTCTTCATATCCTTTAGTTCTTTCGGGTAGTGAAGACTTTTTTTATCCTATAAATTTTGGTATAGTTCGGGATATTGACTGCAACTAGTAATTCACTGTGCGAATAAATAGTTGTTGTATTAATAAAAACAATGTTAAACCATAAGAAGATAAAATCTCCCTATGACCTTGTGTTATTTCAGACTAAAATAGATAAGGAGGCAAAAGTTAATGAAAAGAATTTTGTTTTTATTAGTAATTGTTTTTGGCTTACTTGGGTTTACCTTTTCAGGATGTGCTTCAAAGCAAGTAACTCTCAAAATAGACGATATATCCTATGAACCAACAAATCCAGTAGAAGGAGATCTTATCACATTTAAAGTAAAAATTGATAATACAAGCAATGTTACTCTATCTGAAACAAAATTCACTACTATGGGACTTTATATTGATGATAAAAATTTTACAACCGAAAATATACCTATTCCTGTTGCAGGAAATTATGAAATGTTTCCTTTTACAGAAAAATGGCAAGCATTGGAGGGATGCCACAATATAAAGGTTGTCATTAATCCAAATAATGTGATAAAAGAATCTGATAGTAGCAATAATACAAAAGTTATAGAACTCTGCGTAGAAAATAAACCTGTATGGAGGCAGATTGCAGATAGTCCGATACATTCTTCACCTGCACTATATGAAGGAGATATTTTTATAGCTTCTGAGGGTAACATGCTGTACTGTTTAAATTCAGAGAATGGGGATTTGGTATGGGAAAAAAGCGTAGGCATTGCTTATAATACTGAATCAATAGGTAGTTTATATTCTTCGCCAGTGGTTTATCAGGGAAAAATTTATATTCATGCGTACAATTGTGATAATGGAGACCAGTTGAACGCTTATCTTCTTTGTCTAAGCGTGGACAAAGGCAATTTATTGTGGAAACAACTTGTTTTTGCTGTGCCTAATGACTTTCCATCCACACCTTATTCTGGCTCTTCACCTGCTGTATATAATGAAAAAGTTTATCTAATTTCAGAAATTTACCTCTACTGTTTTAATGCAAATGATGGAAAATTGATTTGGAAATACAAGACAAATGCACCGATTAACTCTTCTCCTGCTTTTTACCAGGGTAAGATATATACCAGTTTACAAGGGGTAGATTACATAGGATGTTTTGATGCAGAGAATGGGAAACTTCTCTGGAAATACAAGATAGGAGAAAAACTTGATTTTTTCCCTATGTTCTATACTACTGCCTACAATGAAAAGGTTTATGTATGCACACCTTCGAACGGAATCTATTGTCTCGACGCAGAAAATGGTAATTTACTTTGGGAGAAAGATAATATTAATGGCAATACTTCTCCTGAAGTTTATGAAAACAGGTTGTATGTCGGTGCCGGAGGTATTTACTGTTTCAATGCAGACAGTGGAAATTTAATATGGCAGTATGAAATAACAAATGATAGCCTACAGTCACCTGTAACTATTATTAGCGGAAAAATTTATTTTGGTTCAGCATATGGTACTCTTTACTGTATTGATGCAGATAAAGGCACTCTATTGTGGAGTTATAAAACACAAAAAACAATTTGGTCTAAGCCTCTTATTTATCAGGGAAAGGTGTACTTTGGAGCAAATAGCTATGTGTATTGTGTAAGCGCTTATAGCAATTAGTTAGTTTTTTGAGCTAAGTTGCAGGGGCACAATTCTGTGCCCCTGCAAAGTATGATCAACCTGACCCTAATCCAAATTCGACGTCCAATCCGTATGCTTATTATACAAATACTATTAACTATTAATTAATCCTCTTATGTAACAAATTACTGTTTGTTTAAGATATAATATCAATATTGAAGGAGGTGCTATTTGAAGAAAATAATTATTGTTTGTTTGATTTTAGCTGTAGTAAGCCCTTTCTTGTATGGCTGTAAAGAGGAAGGTAAAGAGGAATTTGAATATATAGATTCAAATGGTACCTCTTTCTTTGACATCGAAGGTAAAGGTGTTGAACTGTGGTTTAACCAGTGGAATCTGGATATAGATGAAGTGGGGAATACTTATGTAAAGAGAAGTCCATTTATGATCTATGGTAAATCATATCAGTATGGATTAGGAATAGACGGACTTGACATCGACGGAAAAGATCTTCGAGAATTTAGCTTCATAAAATACAAAATACTACAAGGTCAATACTCTGAAGTACGTTGCATTTTTGGATTTGACGATCGCACTAAAGTAAAATCAGATGCCAAACTAACAGTTTATGCAGATGATAAAAAAATATTTGAAAGTCCTGTAATAAATTCAAAAGTAAATAGCATAAACATAAAAGTTCCATTGCCAAATAATGTAAGCACTATTTCCTTTAGAATAGACTTTCATACTGTAAATGGCGTTACGCCTAAAATTATTCTTGCTGACCTTGAAGCTAAAAAGAGGTAGTAGTACCAATTTCTTTTCCAACGGATAAAAAGTCTTAATTCTGTGCTAATACCATACATAGGTAGCTGAATAGGTAGCTATACATACAAGACTCTACTTTATTAGGATATTTTTTCGAGAAGATGCTCAGAATCTCCTCAAATTTCAACGAAAAGGGCCGGGTAGGTAAAAATATACTATCTCACCCTGACTTTTGCGAATTCATACCAATTCAGGAAACACTGCGAAATTTGATAAGGTAAAAAAATTTTTTAAAAATTCTTTCAAAAAAGTGTTACTTTTTTATAGGTTTTGGAGTCTTAATTCTTTGGAACCTGCTGAACAGATTGCAGGTTACAGAAGATTAAATCCACGATCCTTATCAGTGGATTCTATATATGAGAGGAGAAAAAGAGAAACTCAACTATTATTTGTCCTGTCTTTTACGCGAGCTAGATGGGGATGCTATCGTTGAAGGCAACTCTTTTCTTCTTCAGCAGAGACAGCCAGACTTAATGTTTTTTGTTGAGAAAGAAGGTGCAGAAGCAAAAGAAGGCGCAGAACCCTTGAAAACTCATGCTGACTTTATTATCATTAACTCAGAAACAAAAAGATTTCTTATTGAAGAAAAAGTTATTACAGTGAATCTTTTAGATGCGCTTAATGATACATCTCACCCATTTGGAGAAGAATTAGGGAAAATCCTGGCGAGAATTTAGCTTTAATTGTCGTATTATTTTATTTCAAGCTTTCCTCAATTATTTTCTTTTCTTCATCTGTTATCCCGTAAATCTTGTACACAAGCTCATCTATTTCATTATCGGTATGTTTGATTTCTTCTTCAATCTCTGCCCTTTCATCTGTCTTTTTAGCTCCAATTTCATTAAGGCACTTATTGAGGGAAAGCATTTTATCGACGAGTTTGATAAGAGGTTGTTGCTCAGTTTCTGGAATGGCTTTAATTGGTAATTTTTTAATGTCATCTGGGTAAAAATAATATTCAATCCTATGTCTTCTTATCGTATTTAAATAGAACTTTGCAAATTTGGAATTTAATATTGCAAGAAGATATTTCAAATTAAACCCTTTAGAGATTTCTTCAAGTTGATTCCTATTTCTCTTAGACCATTTTTTGATGCTCCCTTCAATACTGCGATTATCGATTCCTTTCAATTCATGAAATGGAACTATAACAATACATCCATCATTACAAACTAAATGGTTTTCATCAAAAATGGCATCGGTAGTCCTACCTCTAATTAATTTTGGAGGGATGTACAACTCTGGAAAAGTTGACCTGCGAATTTTTCGTGGTACTCTATCTGTGCCCCATTCTAAATATTTGAGACTTTTAACACGATATTTAGTTATATATTCCGCTTCAACATAAGGTTTAGGATGCATTGAATTTTTAATGTTTGAAATTAAATCACCTTTTTTAAATTCACCTTTGGCAGTTTTTTCATCGGCATTTAAAACCATCCCAACACTTAAATAACATATATTCCCAAGTAACTGAGTATTTTCTAGTTTTTCATCAAAATCTATTTCAGCACTAATCCTAAACATTTTTACAATATCCTCGGACGGTTTTAGTTCTGTATAATTATCAAATGAATTTATATGTAAAATCCTCCTCGTCTTTCTTTTAATCCTTGACTTTTCAATTGTAAGAATAACACTTTCTACCCCCACACCTTTGAAAACTTCAACATTTTTGAAAAAGTCAATCTGTTTTAAATAATAATTATTTAGAATGTATTTTTTCAATTTATCAGCATATTTAGAAGTATTGAAAGAATTTGAAACGATGAAGGAAAATCTCCCCCCTTCTTTAAGTAATTTTAAACCGCGCTCAATAAAAGCAATATATAAATCCCATTTTTCATATAAGGTTTCATATTCTCCTGAATTCTCTATCCCTTTTCTCTGTTTTTGATATTCTTTATTGTCAACATCAGCTCTAATGTACGGCGGATTTCCAATAACAACATTAAACCCGCCTTCATCCATTATTTGCTTAAATTCCTCTTCCCATTTAAAAGCTTTGTCCCCTGCTATTAATGGGTCGTCAATCAGGGAATTTCCGCATTTGATGTTTTGTTGAAGCAAAGGAAGGCGTCGCCCTTTCTCGGTAATTCTTAACAAAAGATTAAGTTGCGCAATCTCTACTGCCTGTTTGTCAAGGTCAACACCGAAAATATTATTCTGTAAGATTCCTATCTTTTTGGAGTAAAATTCACCTGTTCCAGTGTAATCGAGATGTAACTGGTCGTAAGTTTTATCTTTTTCCATCCAATATTCGTTGAGGACATCAAATGCTTTGGTTAAAAATGAGCCAGAGCCACAGGCAGGGTCTAATATTCTGATTTTTTCAACATTTATTTTTTTATCTTTAAGCAATTCCCCTAAAGTGTTCTTTACAATGAAATCTACAATGTAAGTTGGAGTGTAATATATCCCTTGCTCTTTTCTATGCGCATGGTTTTCTGTAAGTTTTGCTCTCTTCTCGCTTTTCTTCAAGATGTTTCCTAAATATTGTTCATAAATAGTTCCTAAAACATCTGCCTCAATTGCCGAAAAATCATAAGATACTGATTTATCCTTTGTATAGTAAAGGCCCTCAATTATCTCGTGTAAAATCTCGTTATCAATGTCTAAACTGTCACATAAATGATTTGCAAAAATCTTGCTGTTGTACTTTTTATCAAAATCGATAAAAATATTTCTTAAGCTTTTTATTAACTGTCCCCTGCCCCTGCTCTCCCATTCTCGATAGCCTGAGATTAGAGTTTTTGCTTCCAGCTCTCTATCTTCACAGTTTCTTATGAAAATTAACCTGTCCAAAATTCTTTGAACTGCCTCGTCTAAATCTTCTTCTGTAATGTTCTTGCTTTGGTTTAGCTTTGTTATATTCTTTGACAGCAATTCTCTAAACCTTGTAAAGTCTGTCAAAAGCTGTTTGTCAACAGAAATCTTTTTTGTTCTCTTTCCCCATTTCTCGGCTTCTTTATCCAACAAGCCTTTTTCAAAGCCCTCTTTTGACAGGAGAAAGAGCTCATCAAATCTTTCAATAAAGGAAGAGCAGGGTATATCTTTTAGAAGGTTTTGTTGAATTGGATTTTCTGATTTCCATTCAGCGTTATAAATTTTAATGTTCTCAAAATCTGTAAGAACTGCCCAGGGGCAGCCTTTATGCCAGGAGTAGTTTATTGCTTGTTCTGTATATTCGGGTTTGTTCAAATCCGCCTTGATTGGTTTTGCTTCAAGGAAGAATTTTGGGATATCGTTTATTCTAAAACTGTAATCCGCTCTTTTTTTTGAAATTTTTTCTTCAGCACTTACTTCACTTGAATCCTCGGTATTCCATCCCAAAGCGTGAAATAACGGAAGGATAAAGTCCTTCTTTGTCATTTCTTCATTGTACTGGTTGATTCGTTTTTCTTCAGCAACTCTATTGTATTTTTCTACAAGCTTTTTGATTTCTTGCTTTATTACTTCTGTATCACCCGAAGTGATACCCTTTTTGTTCACTCTCTACCTCGCTTTTTAATTTTTGATAAACGAAAGCAAAATTATCATATAATTTATATTATCTATTTTTTCAAAATGCATGTTTTTGAACTTTACTCAATCTCCGTTATATCTTAACTCGATTTCTATCTTCTCCTCTCTATTATAAGCATCTTCAGTTTCGTTGACTAATTGAGTTTTTCTTTCTTAATCATAATTTGCCATCACTGGGCAGTCGAGCTTGCTTATTTTTTCGTGAAAAATTGTAAAAATTCTAAACCCTTTTGAGATTGCTTTTTTTAACAAGATTATGGAAAATAATAAACAGTGCACCGATGACAATTGCAGGAAATGAAATAAATGAAATAGTATAAAGAACTACTGAGCCCCTGATCATTCCAATATAAAATGCGATTGCTAAACCCCAAAGGATAAATATAATACCCCCAATCAGAGGTTTTCTCCAGGAGATTAATAGTGTAATTATAAGAGCAAATGATGTTGGTATTAACTGGAGTACAAATCTTCCTAATTCTTGAATAAATGGAGCTTCGCCGGTGAATGCATCAAATGCAAAAACTGATACTAATAAAATAAATAAAATTGCAAGTACTCTTGGAATCCAGAATAATTTGTAAGTTTTCATCTTAACTCACCTCCTTTTATATTATGTAAAATTTTGACCAAAAAGCAATTACATCTACTACATTGAAAAACTTCATTCAAATGGTTTGAAAAACTCCTATTTTGTCACCCTGCCCTGAACTAAGTTCAGGGCATTTCAGGGTCAGGACAAGTTTTTGATGGCGGAGACAGGTCCCGGATTACGGTGCTAACTCTACCACCTTAATAGAATTGCAAAGTTAGCAATTATAGAAGAGTAAAATATGCAGAGGGGGGAAAGAAATTTTTTTGTAAATTTGAGATAGAATGCAATAAAAAGATTTTTCAACGAAAAACTTGAACAAATTGAAAGGGAAAATAATCTGTTGAGAAGAACGCAGATTACAAAAGAATAAAGTTCAAAGATTTTTATCAAATGATTTGAATTTTTAGAATAGATTTTTATGTGAGGCAACGATACTGTTTCATGTTCTTTTTTGATGATTCAATTCGCCCACTTGACAGGAAAATAATATATGCTAATATGTACATATGAGCGCATATTCGGATTTTTTTAAAGCTCTTTCTGAAGAGAAGAGGCTAAAGATTTTCCTAATGCTTCTTAATGAGCAGGGAGGTTTTTATGTGTGCGAGATAGCCGATGCCCTATCTGAAACACATTGTAACACTTCAAGGTGTCTTAAAGAACTTAAAGCCGCAGGGCTAATTAAAAGGAAGAGATTGGGAAGAGGTATTTTATATTCTGTAGTTGAACCGACGGGATCCTTTCTTAAAAGTTTTTTTAGCGCAATGCTTTCTGTTCCTCGCGGTTTCGTTGACGAAAACATAGAAGTCATAAGAAAAAGAAGGGAAATGAGAGTAGGCGAAAAGTGCGAAAAGTGCATAATGAAACTTAGTGAAGATCAGTACAAATCATTAAGGAAAAATCAAATATAGGAGGTTTAGAAATGGACGAAAAGTACTCAAAATGGCTTGACTTTTCGGGATAATAGACATACAACCTTAGAAGTTTAGTATAAATATATTAAGGAGGTGAACCGATGAGCATCGGCAAAAACGTTAAGAAGGTAGTTCTTACAAGAACTATTGATGGCATCGTTAATTACCTTCAAGTTGACCCTGATAGAAGAATCAACAAGGCAATTAATACGGCCTACAAAATTGGCAACACTTTTTCACTTCTTCCCGTGTTTAAAGAGCAGCTTAAAGGCTTGAAGAACATCGTAGACAACGACCTTCCAGGTAAGATACTTGTTGCAAATCTGCTTAAGGACACGAATCCGGAAGTTTTAAGGAAACTTGTGAGGAATTTTGTTGTTAATGGCGGATGGTATGGTGTATCGAGACAACGTGAAATCACAAAAACTGAAGGCTTCAATGTGCCTTACTTTCTGTTGATTGATCCCACTGAGAATTGCAACTATAACTGCATTGGCTGCTGGGCAGGCTCGTATAAGCAGTACAAACAGATGAGCTTTGAAACATTTGACAGGGTGCTCTCGGAGGCAAAGGATCTTGGCATTTATTTTATTGTTGTTTCAGGAGGCGAGCCTACCCTTTACCCACACTTGTTTGATATTCTAAAGAAGCACAACGATATGGCTTTTATGTTCTACACAAACGGCTCTATGATCAACGAGAGCTTTGCAAATAAGCTGAGAGATATAGGCAATGCCGTACCTTGTGTGAGCGTAGAAGGATTTAAGGAAAAGACCGACTGGAGGCGAGGAGCCGGTGCCTGGGACAAAGTAATGATCGCGATGGATAATCTCAAGAAAGCAGGCGTGCCATTTGGCTATTCAGTCACCGAAACGAAAAACAATGTAGAGGAAGTGTTAAGCGACGAGTTCGTTGACCTAATGGTCAATAAGGGTGCAAAAATTGCTTGGTACTTCCAGTACATCCCCATAGGCAGAGACCCTGATGTGAAACTTATGCTTTCTCCGCAACAGAGAATATTCTCCTACAAAAGAATCCATTACGTGAGGTCAAATAAGCCATTGCTTGCTGCAGACTTCTGGAACGACGGACCATATACGGGAGGGTGCCTTGCAGGCGCAAGAAGGTATTTCCACATTACGGCAGATGGAGGCATTGAGCCATGCGCATTTATTCACATTGCACAGGGAAATATCAATGATATGTCTCTTAAAGAAGCACTGCAACTTCCATTCTTCAAGGAAATCCAGAAGCTTCAGCCTTACAGTGATAATCTGATGAGCCCCTGTATGATTGTTGACCATCCTGATGTAATGAGAAAGATCGGTTCACTTGAGGGCGTACGAAGTACCGACGGCACTCTTGAGAACCTATCAAAGGATGTAGGTAAGCATCTTGATAAGCTTTCAAAGCAATGGGAAGAGCTTTCAAGGCCTGTTTTTGAGAAAGACTTCCCTGAGATAGCAAAAAAGACGAAGGAATACAAAGAGCATAAAGAAGAAATCATTGAGAAGAGTGGAGGAAATATCGAGCAATTCAATACCTCCGATGAGATAGAAAAGTAGAGAATGTGAACACAAATTTAATTGAAGGTGTAGTCCTTCTAGCAGTTGTTTTAGTTCTTTATACTGTTTATTTTGTAAAGGGGGCTAAGGGAAAACTAAAGGATGCTTCAAAGAAAAGCGTTAAGATGTTTATCCAGAATTCTATAAGACTATTTGCAATATTTACGATAATTGCAATATTGGAGAAGTTTTTATCAACTAAGGCAGTTTCCACATTTCTTTTAAAATTCAGTGGATTTAGAGGAATCATCGTTGGAGCCCTTGCTGGCTCTGTAATGATGGGTCCTGCTGCAACAAGTTATCCATTAGGACAGTACCTCCTATCTCATAATGCGAGTGTGTCACTGGTCTCTGCTTTTCTTTTCACCTGGGTTGGCATAGGAGTAGTTTCAATACCTCTTGAATTTAAATTTCTCGGAAAGAAGTTTACTCTCCTTAGAAATTCGTTCACATTTATTGCTGCAATTATTATTGCGCTGCTTATGGGAGTGCTGATATGAAGCAGAAGCAAATATTAAAAGACTGGGCAATTGAAATAATAATTTTTGTAATCGTAATTGTGCTTGCGTTTCTTAACCCATCAAAGGTTTCTTCTGCTCTACTTTCTGCAACGAAAACCTACTTAAACCTTTTCATCGTTATTGTTGCTATAGCTTTACTTGCTTCTTTTATCGTTGTGACA